>Ga0075530_1000139_pt1 | contig 31152 bp, 26 predicted proteins | sample NGEPerD_2_FD_75101 | JGI IMG/M metagenome (GOLD analysis project Ga0075530, IMG submission 75101) | Arctic peat soil microbial communities from the Barrow Environmental Observatory site, Barrow, Alaska, USA - NGEE PermafrostL1-D | ecosystem: Environmental > Terrestrial > Soil > Wetlands > Peat ... | reverse complement strand
GTGACCGGCATGGACGATGTGTTCAGGGCCCTCGCCGACCCCACGCGCCGGAGCCTGCTCGACGAGCTGTTCAAGGAAGACGGGCAGACTCTCAGCGCGCTCGAGGGGCGGTTGCCGATGACGCGCTTTGGCGTGATGAAGCACCTGAAGGTGCTCGAGGAGGCGAACCTCGTGGCCACAAAGAGGCGTGGCCGCGAGAAGCTGCACTTCCTGAACCCCGTCCCGATCCGGCTCGTCCACGACCGGTGGGTGAGCAAATACGCAGAGCCCTGGGTGGCAACGCTCAGCGGGCTCAAGCGCCGACTCGAGGAGAAAACGATGGAAAAAGTGTTCGAGATCTACATCAAGAAGACCCCGGAGCGCCTGTGGGAGGCCATTACCGACGGCGAGATGAGGCGGCAGTACAGCTTCGGCGTGGGAGTCACGTCCGACTGGACGCCGGGCTCGCGCTACGAGGCCGTTCACCCGGGGGCGGGCATAGCCATCTCCGAGGGCGAGAACTTGGAGGTCGATCCGCCGCGCCGGCTCGTCCAGAGCATGACCGCCCTCTGGAGCGACGACGTGAAGAGCGAGGGGACCTCGAGGGTCACCTGGGAGATCGAGCCAGTCGGCAGTTCCTGCCGGCTGACCGTGACCCACGACGAGCTCCGCGAGGGTGCGAACGACGAGCTCTTCGGGGGCTGGCCGATGATCCTCTCCGGCCTCAAGACGCTGCTGGAGACGGGCGAGTTGCTCGACACCCCCGGCTCTCAGCGCTACGCGGCCGCCTGAGATCCTGACGAGCGAGGCGCCGCTGCATCTCGGCGGCGCCTCGGTCAGCCCTTCTTTCGGATCACGAACTGCGCGAGCGTTCAGGAGGCGGGCGGCCGCTGCGCGCGTGCCACCAGGCCGGCGTAGACGAGAGCGAGGGTCTCGCCGAGGAGCTCGGGGCCAACCGATCCCGGCTCGATCAGCTCATCGACAGAGAGGCCGCCGATGATGCCCATCACGATGCGAGCAACGTCCTCCGCCGGCATCGGGAGGTCAGGCGTCCCGAGGTGGCGCGCCCGCGCCTCGAGCGCGCCCGCAAGGGCGCCCCGAAGCTCCGTTTGGCGCTCGGCGTAGCGGGCGCGGAGCTCGGGATCGCGGATCGCGAGGCTCCAGTACTCGTGCTCGAGCAGCACTGCGTCGCGCTGCCTGCTGAGCTGCCGAGCGAACGTCCGGTTTGCCTCTACCGACATGTCGCGTTCGGGTGGCGCCGATTCGAGCAGCGCGACCATCTCGCGCATCGGCGCGTCGATGCGCTCCTCGATCAGCGCCAGGAGGAGGTCCTCCTTGCCGGAGAAGTGCCAGTAGAGCGCCCCCTTCGAGTAGCCCGCCGCGGCGGCGATCTCGTCGACGCCGGCCTGCCGGTAGCCCCGGCGGGCGAAGACCCGCAGCGCCGCCGACAGCAACTCGTCGCGACCCTCACGGCCCTGCGCGCGAGCGGCGCGGGTGCGCCGATCGAGACGCGCTTCGACTGCCTTGCCCGACTTGCGATGCCGGTGTTTAACGCTGGCGGCCATCGGGGTAGTCTACCGACTGAACGGTCAGTATGTACACGCTATACGTCATCCCCGGTTCGCACGCCTGCCGCTCGGCGATCCTCATGCTCGAGCACAAGCAGGTGCCCTACCGGCGCGTCGACGTGCCTACCCTCCTGCATCCGCTTGCGGTCCGGCTGGTCGGGTTCGAGGCGACCTCGGAGACGCGCTCCGCCGGCACACGGCGCCCGGCCCCGCTGCGCTTCGGCGATCGCACCGGGACCGTGCCGGCGCTCGCCGTCGACGGCCAACGGGTCTCGACCAACCGCGAGATCGCGCGGTTTCTCGACGATCGCCATCCCGAGCCGTCGTTGTTCCCCGCCGATAGCGCGCAGCGGCGGGCGGTCGAGGAGGTCGAGCGCTGGGCGAACGACACGTTTCAGATGGCCGCCCGCCGGATCGCCCTGGCCGGGGCCCTGCATGGTCCGAAGGCGATCAGGCGATCAGGCGCCGACGGCCGGATGGGCTATCTCCTCTACCGGAGCGCGCTCGCGCGGCGCCTGATCATCCCGATGATCGGCCGCCTCGTGTTCGCCGTCGACTCGGCCACGGATCCCGAGCTCCTCGCCGAGCTTCCCGCGATGCTCGACCGGATCGACGCCTGGATCGCCGACGGGGTACTCGGCGGAGCGCAACTGAACGCCGCGGACTTCATGGTGGCGCCCAGCCTGGCGCTGATCCTCTACCGCACCGACATCCTGCCCCTGCTCGAGGGCCGCCCGGCCCTCGAGCTCGTCGACCGGCTCCTGCCCGAGCCGGCGTAGGCGCGGGCGACGCGCCAGCCAGCAACCACTGCAATGGAGACGCCGGGAATCGAACCCGGGTCCGCGGTCGCGTAAAGAACAGCTTCTACGAGCGTAGCCGGCCCTCTGATCTCGTCCCCCTCTAGCCTGACCGGCCGGGTTGAGGGGGACCAGCCTCTGTATATGTCCCTCCACCACCAGAGGCGCGTGGTGGAGGCAAGCCCGTTTCTGATCCCAGCGATCTCCCCCACGGGCCGAGGGGAGGCCGGGAGCTCACTGCCTAGTTGTAACTAGACAGCAAGCGCGAACGAGTGATCTCGGTCCGCACTTATGGTTTTGCCGGTTGTTTTACGAGGCCTACCGGCGACCTCGGCTCGCAACTGCTCCCACGAACGACCACGTCGAAGCCTGTCGTCCCCGTGAAAGCCCTTCAATGGTAGCTCCAAGGGGAATAGCCGGGTCCAGGCGCCTGGCACAATCCGGACGGATGACCGAGCGGCCCGAGGACGAGCAGGCCGCCGAGGAGGCCGCCGACGCCGCCGGAATCGACGTCGAGGACCTGGTCGACGAGGAGCACGAGCCGCCCGTGGCCACCCGGGCCGAGCGCGCGTACTCGATTCGCGCGGCGGTGGCCGGAGTGCGCAGCACCCGGCGCTTCGCGCGCATGTCCCTGGCCGTGGCCGCGATCGCGCTGCTCGTGGCGGCGGGCACCGTGGCCCTGGCGCTCACCGGGGTGATCGGCGGCGGCGACGGCGGTGTGAACACGCAGGAGATCGTGGCCCAGGTGACCCCGTCCACCGTGCGCGTGAGGGCCAACTTCCGCGGCCAGCAGGCCGACGGGAGCGGCTGGGTGCTCGACGCCGGCGACGGCCTGATCGTGACCAACTTCCATGTGGTGAGCGGGAGCACCGAGTTCGACGTGATCGCCGACGGCGACTCCAGCGACGCCGAGCTGGTGGCCGCCGCGCCGTGCGAGGACCTCGCGCTGCTCAAGGCCGACGAGACCGAGGGGCTGGAGACCCTCCCGCTCGGCTCGGGCTCCGACCTGCAGCAGGGCGAGCCGGTGGTGGCGCTCGGGTACCCGGCCAACCTCTCGCTGGGCGAGGACATCAGCTCCACCGCCGGCGTGATCTCGGTGGTGACCAGCTCGGAGCGGCTGCCGGTGCCCGACTCGCCCACCTTCGAGGACCTCGTGCAGACCGACGCCCCGCTGAACCCGGGCAACTCCGGCGGCCCACTGGTGAACGCGGACGGGGAGCTCGTGGGCGTGAACACGGCGATCCTCACCGAGCTGGGCGGCCAGCCGATCCAGGGCCAGGGCTACGCGATCGGAGTGGACCGCGTGAAGGAGGTCGTGTCCGAGCTCCGGCGCGGGCGCTCGGCCGGCTGGTTCGGAACCGGCCTGGTGGTGCCGCCCCCGGCTGCGCAGAGGCGCGAGCGCCTGGGGGGGATCCTTGCCACCGGCGCCGTGCCGGGCACGTCGGGCTTCGAGAGCAGCCTGGAGGGCGCACTGGTGACCGGCGTGAACGGCCGCCGGGTGGACAGCGACCTGCAGAGCTACTGCGATGCCGTCGAGGACGTGGACAGCGGCGATTCCGCCGTGCTCCAGGTGTCCCCTCGGCCGGGCCGCCGGGTGCGCTCAGCCACCGTGCGATTCGAGTAGCCCCGGACTAGGTGACCTGTGTGGGCAGGTCACCTAGCTATCCCCCGTGCTCGGCCAGGGCGCGGTCGATCTCGCGCCGCTGGTCCTTGGCCTTCAGCGATGCGCGCTTGTCGCGCGCGTCCTTGCCCCGCGCCAGCGCGATCTCCACCTTGGCGCGCGCGCCCTTGAAGTAGACCCGGGTGGGCACCAGCGTCAGTCCCTTCTCGTGCGTGCGTCCGACCAGGCGGTCGATCTCGCGGCGGTGCAGCAACAGCTTTCGCGGGCGCTCGGGCTCGTGGCCGTCGCGGGCGGCGGGCCCGTAGGGCGCGATGTGCACGTTGTGCAGCCACACCTCGCCGTCGTCGAGCATCGCGTAGCCGTCCTTGATCTGGACGCCGCCCTCGCGGATCGACTTGACCTCGGAGCCCATCAGCTCCACCCCGCACTCCCACTTCTCGAGCAGGTGGAAGCGGTAGGAGGCCTGCCGGTTGGTGGCCACGTCGCCCGCGGCCGCCTTGCGTTTTCCGCCCTTCTTCGCCATGTCTATGAGCTTATGCGGCCGGCAGCAGGTCCACTCGCCCGCGCGGGGCGTCCACGCGCTCGACGGCCACCGCGATCGGGTCGCCGATGCGCAGCGCCCGGCCCGAGTCCTCGCCGATCAGGGCCGTCCCCTCCTCGTTGAGCTCGTACCAGTCGCGCAGCCGCCGCGCGGGCAGCAGGCCCTCGAAGCCCTGCTCGCCGAAGCGGACGAACGCGCCCTTGGCGATCAGGCCCACGATCTCGCCCTCGAACACGGGCGGGTCCTCCCCACCGGCCTGCTCGACGGCCGCCTCCAGCAGGAAGGCCAGGCACACGTCGTCGGCCGAGCGCTCGATCTTCATCGCCTCGCGCTCGCGTGCGCTGCTCTCGATCCCGGCGTCCTCGAGCTCGCCCGCCCCCGGCGCGACGTCGTCCAGGCCCAGCCCGCTGAGCAGTGCGCGGTGGGCCACGAGGTCGGGGTAGCGGCGGATCGGCGAGGTGAAGTGGCAGTAGCGCGGGCTGGCAAGGCCGGCGTGTCCGAGGTTGCGCGGCGAGTAGTAGGCCTGCTTGAGGGAGCGCAGCACCAGCGAGCTGAACGCGAACCGCCCGCGGCCGGTGGAGCGCGAGAACGCGGCGGCCATCCGCGAAGCCTCGGCCGCCACGTCGGCGGCCTGCTGGGGGCTCATGTGGCGGGGCACCGGCGGCGTGGGCACCTCCAGGGAGGCCAGCCGGGCGATCATCGCCTCCACCGAGGGCGGGTCGGGCCGCTCGTGCACGCGGTACAGCGTGGGCAGCTTGCGATCGGCCAGGTAGCCGGCCACCTGCTCGTTGGCGAGGATCATCAGCTCCTCGATCAGCGTGTGCGACTCGGTCTGCTCCTCGTGGCGCACACCGGCCACGTGACCCTGGGGGTCGAAGTCGAAGCTGGGCTCGAGCGAGCTCACCTCCAACGAGCCGCGCTCCTCGCGGCGGGCGCGTAGGGCGGCGGCCACCTCGCGTGCGGCGGACAGGGGGCCGGCCCAGGGGTCGGCGGCTCGCTGACTGCCCGTGAAAACCTCGTCCACCTGCGCGTAGGTGAGTCGCGCGTCGGAGCGGATCAGCGAGCGGTGGAACTCCACCCGCCGCACGTCGGTGCCGGCCAGGTCCATCGACGCGGTCACGGCCAGCTTGTCCTCGCCGGGACGCAGCGAGCACGCGCGGTTGGACAGCGCTTCGGGCAGCATCGGCTCCACGGCCCCGGGCACGTATACGCTGGTGGCGCGGCGAAACGCCTCGGCCTCGAGCTTGCCGCCGGGCCGCACGTAGGCCGACACGTCGGCGATGTGCACCCACAGCCGGGCGCTGCCGTCGTCGCGACGCTCGGCCGAGATCGCGTCGTCGAAGTCGCGCGCGTCGTCGGGGTCGATCGTGAACGTCGGCAGCGCGGTGAGGTCCAGGCGGCCGTCGCGCTCGGAGTCGGGCACGGCGTCGGCCGCCTCGTCCTCCACGCGCCGCGGGAACGACCGTCGCAGGCCGCGGTCGAGCATCAGCGCCTCCACCACGTCACGCGCGACCCACGGCTTGCCGAGCGGCCGCAGCACCCGCGCGCCGCGCTTGCCGGCGCCGACCAGCACGAGATCGCCCTCCGATCCGCTGCGCCCGTCGAGCGCCACCCGCGATCCGCCCGGGCCGAACAGCGGCTCGGCCACGAGGAACCGCCCGCGCTTGCGAAGGACGCCGACCATCGGAAAGTCGAGTCGTGCCGGGCGCCCCTGCGCCCGCGGGCTCACCGGCTTGCCAGGCCGCCCAGGGTGCTGAGCGCCTTGGGCAGCGCCTCATCGCGGTCGGTGTCGGGGTCGTCCACCGCCCGCACGGTCGGCCGCACGCCCTTCTCCTGGATGTTCTCGCCCTTGGGCAGGAAGTACTGGCCCACTGTGATGTCCAGCACGCCTCCGTTGGAGAGTGGCTGTACCTCCTGGTAGACGCCCTTGCCGAACGTGCGGGTCCCGACGATGGTCGCCCGCTTGCGGTCGCGCATGGCGCCCGTCACGATCTCGGAGGCGGAGGCGCTACCGCCGTCCACGAGAACCACCAGCGGCAGGTCCTCGTCGATCGCGTTGCCCTCGGCGTCGAACTCGCGGCGCGGCTGCGTGCGGCCCTTGGTGTAGGTGACGAGGCCGTCCTCGATGAAGATCGACGAGACCAGCACGGCCTCGCTGAGCAGGCCGCCGCCGTTGCCGCGCAGGTCGAGCACGAGGCCGTCCACGTCCTTCTCCAGCTGCTCGTTGATCTCGGCCCGCAGCGCGCCGTGGGCGCCCTCGCTGAAGGTGGTGAACTCGACCACGCCGTAGTCGCGCCCGCCGCGCGAGACCGTCCGGCCCTCGGCCGCCGGCACCTCGATCTTCTCGCGCTTGAGGTCCAGCGTGCGGGTGCGGCCGGTCTCGGGGTCGGCCACCTTCAGCTTTACGCGCGTGCCGGCCGGGCCCTTGATGCGGCCCGTGGCCACCTGGCTGGGCACGCCGGCGATCGACTTGCCGTTCACCTCGATCACGAGCTCGCCAGGCTTTATGCCGGCGCGGTCGGCCGGGGAGTCGTCGAACGCGCGGAGCACGCTCAGCCCGCGGCGGTCCTCCTCCACGCTCAGCCCCACGCCCTCCAGCTCGCCCGCCACGGTCTGCCTGAACTCGCGCGTCTCCGCCGGGGTGAGGTACTGCGAGAACTGGTCGCCCAGGCCGTTCACGATCCCCTTCAGCGAGCCCTGGTCGATCTCCGATCGCTTCACCGGTTTGTAGAAGCTGTCGTGGATCGAGTCCACGAGCTCGGCGCGCAGCGCGCGGTCGTCGTCCACGAAGGCGTCGCGGAGCGGTCCGGGCAGGGACTCCGGGTGCCCGCCCCACCACACGCCCACCAGCAGGAGCAGCAGGGCGCCCGAGATGGCGGCGACTGTCTTTGCGAATGCGGTCATAGGAAAGGGCCGCTCGAGCGGCCCGGATCAAGGGTAGTGGCCACTCGGGCCTGGCCGCCTGTCAGGCCAGCGTCCGGCCCACCAGCTCCGCGTGCGCGGCCACCTCGCCGGCGAAGGCGGCAAATCCCGCTGAGGCGATCTGCTGCGGACCGTCGCACAGCGCGGCGTCGGGATCGGGCGCCACCTCCACGATGATCCCGTCCGCCCCCACGGCCGCGGCCGCGCGCGAGAGCGGCCCCACCAGCCGGCGGTCGCCGGACGCGTGGGAGGGGTCCACGATCACCGGCAGGTGCGAGTGCAGCTTCAGCCACGGCACGGCGCCCACGTCGAGCGTGAAGCGCATGGCGGTCTCGAACGTGCGGATCCCGCGCTCGCACAGGATCACGCGCTCGTTGCCCTCCTTGAGCACGTAGTCGGCGGCCATCAGCAGCTCGTCGAGGGTGGAGGACAGCCCCCGCTTGAGCAGCACCGGCTTGCCGAGCCGCCCGACCACCTCGAGCAGGCCGTAGTTCTGCATGTTGCGCGCCCCGACCTGCACCACGTCCACGAGCTCCGCGAAGCGGTCGGCGTGGGCGGTGTCCGTGAGCTCGGACACCACGGGCAGCCCCGTCTCCTCGCCCACCGCCGCGAGGATCTCCAGTCCCTCCGGGCCGAGGCCCTTGAACGAGAACGGCGAGGTGCGCGGCTTGAACGCGCCGCCGCGCAGCATCGAAGCGCCGGCGGCGGCCACCGCTCGTGCCACCTCTGCCGTCTGGTCGGCGGACTCCACGGTGCACGGCCCGGCGATCAGGCAGAACGACTTGTCTCCGCCCACCGTGCGGCCGCCCACCTCGAACGAGGTGGGCGCGTGGTGGGACAGCTCGCTGGACGCCAGCTTGTAAGGCCGGCTGATCGGGATCACCTGGTCCACGCCGGGCAGTCCGTCCAGGCCCATCGACCTCACCCCCTCCGGGTCCCCGATCGCGCCGATCGCGGTGGTGAGCTCGCCCGGCATCACCTTGGCGTGCACCCCCGCGGCCTCCAGCCGCTCGACCACCGCCTCGATCTCCGCGGCCGTCGCCTGCGGAGTCATCACAACCATCATGGGCTTGAATCTATCCGGGCGGGGTCCGGGGCCGGTGGCCCCGGCGGGGGGTTGCAAAGGGGGGCAGAGCCCCCTTTTGCCCTTACACGCGGAGGAAGCGGCGCAGCGTGAGCGCGCTGCCCAGCGCCGACACGGCCACGCAGGCCACCAGCAGGATCAGGATCAGCAGGGGGAAGTCGATCGTCTCGGGCGCCGCCAGCAGCGCGAAGCGCTCCTCGAGCGGGTCGATGAACGTCTCCTTGGCGATCGTGAGCAGCAGCACGGCGAGCACGCCGCCCATGAGCCCCACGAAGATGCCCTCGATCACGAACGGCCAGCGGATGAACCAGTTGGTGGCGCCCACCAGCTTCATCACCTCCACCTCGCGGCGGCGGGAGAAGATCGACAGGCGGATGGTGTTGGCCACCAGCGCCACCGACGCGAAGATCAGCAGCGCTGCCAGGCCGGCGGTGAGGATCTTCACCAGGCCGGTGGCCGACAGGATCTTGTCGGTGTCGGACTCCTTGTTGCGCACCTCGTCGATGCCAGCGAGCGACGGGACGCGCTCGCCGTTGGGCTCCTTGGGCGCAAGGCGGTCCACGATCGCGTTCACGCGGTCGGGGTCCTCCGGGAAGATGCGGAAGGTGTCGGGCAGCGGGTTGCCGCCCAGCAGCTCGGTGCCCTCCGCGAACGCCCGCGGGTTTTTCGCCTTGGCCTGGCGCAGGCCCTCGGCCTTGGAGATGAAGTCCACCGAGCCCACGTTGGCGGTGCGCTCGATCGCCTCGCGCAGCTGGGTGCGCTCGGCGGCCGTGGACCCGGCCTTGACGTACACGTCCACCGCCACCCGGCTGCGCACCTCGTTGGCGGTGCCGGTGGTGGCCTGCACGATCGGGATGAACACTCCGAGCACCAGCGCGGTGAGCAGCACGGTGAGCAGCGCGGCGAGCGCCGGCGCCGAGTTGCGCGACAGGCCGCGAAAGGCCTCCTTGAAAAAGAAAGCGAAGTTCATCTCAGTTGGGGTGGCCCTCGGCGCCCACGCCCATCTCGCCGCGCAGTCGCACCGCGAACTCGGTGGTGGACTCGTCGGGGCGGTAGAGGCCCGACAGCTCGTCGCGCACGATGCGGCCCTCGCGCAGCTCGATCACGCGCCGGCGCATCTTGTCCACCATCTCCTTGTCGTGGGTGGCCACGACCACGGTGGTGCCGGTGCGGTTGATCCGGTAGATCAGCTGCATGATCCCGATGGAGGTCTCGGGGTCGAGGTTGCCGGTGGGCTCGTCGGCCAGCAGCAGCGGCGGGTGGTTCACGAAAGCGCGGGCGATCGACACGCGCTGCTGCTCGCCGCCCGACAGCTGGTCGGGGTAGTTGTGCAGCTTGGTGGACAGGCCCACCAGTCGCAGGATGTCGGGCACCTTGCGCCGGATCTCCTGGCGCGGCTCGCCGATCACCTTCAGCGAGTAGGCCACGTTGTCGTAGACGGTGCGGTTGGGAAGCAGCTTGTAGTCCTGGAACACCGTGCCGATGTTGCGCCGCAGCAGCGGCACCTGCTTGCGGCCCACCTCGTCGAGGTCCTTGCCCGCGATCAGGATCGACCCGGCCGAAGGCTCGAGCTCCTTCAGCAGCAGGCGGATGCAGGTGGACTTGCCACAGCCGGTGGCGCCCACGAGGAACACGAACTCGCCGCGCCCGATCTTCATCGACGCGCGCTCGAGGCCCACCGAGCCGCCGTCGTAGACCTTCGACACCTCGCGCAGCTCCACGACCGGCGCGGCGCCGGGACGCGGGACGGGCGGGACGGCGGGCAGCGGCGCACGGGAGGGTGCGCGCGCGGGGAGGACTCGCGAGCGGGTGGTGGCCATGGGGGCTCTATTGGATAGCGGAGAGACGCCCTCAGAAGAAGGGATGCAACGGTTTCTGCACCCGTATGTAGGTACGGGTCAGCGGATCCGCCAGCGCGAGAACAACTCGCCGTCGGCCTCGTGCAGCGAGACCAGCTCGACGGGCACCGGAGCCGCCAGCTCGCGCCCGGCCACGATGGTGGGGGCAAGTTCGCCGCCCACGATCGTCGCCGTGGTGGAGAGCATCAGCTCGTCCACCAGGCCCGCAGCGAGGAGGTAGCCGTTCAGCGTGGGACCGCCCTCGCAAAGCACCGACTTCACCCCGAAGTCCGAGCGCAGCACGCCAAGCAGCAGAGGGAGGTCGTCGCCGGTGCGCAGGTAGGTCACCCGTGCCGCCGCTCCCTCGATGTCGCGGTCGGCTGCCGTGGCCACTACCACGCGCGCCTCGGGCACCTGGAGCAGCGGCAGCTCCGCGGTCACGCTCAGTCGCCCGCTCACCAGCACCATCAGCGGCTGGGGGGCGAGCCCCTCCTTCTCGCGCTTGGCCTGAAGCTCCTCGCTCTTGGTGGCGCGACCGTAGCGCTCGGTCATCGCGGTGGTGGCGCCCACCATGATCGCGTCGGCCTGGGTGCGCAGGTGGTGGAAGAGCAGGCGGTCGGCCTCGCCGCCCATGGAGCGCGTGGTGCCCTCCACGGACGCCTTGCCGTCCAACGAGCTCACCATGTTCAGGACCACGTAGGGGCGGTCCGAGGGCGCGCGCGAACCCAGGTCCAGGCCCGACATGAGCGCCTCGGGCGTGGTCTCGCCGGGGCGGGGATAGAGACGCTGAAGCCGCACTCGCAGCAGGCTATCCGGGGCACGTGTTGCGCTAGCGTGAGTTTCGGCGGTTCGGGCGTGTTCACGTTGGAAGCCCTTGCTGCGCCGGGCTCTCCTGCATATGACCCCACAGGCCCTGATCGCTCCCGCTCGCCTCGCCGGCGCCCCCCTGCTGCGGGCGCAGTCCGACGAGCGGCTGGTGGACCTGGTCAGGGCGGGCAACGACGCCGCCTTCGAGGCCATCGTGGCCCGGTACCGCAAGCCGCTGCTGCGCTACTGCACCCGCTTCCTGGGCGAGCCGCGTGCCGAGGACGTGGTGCAGCAGGCGCTGGTGAGCGCCTACACCTCCCTGCGCAGCTCCGACGGCGACATGTCGCTGCGCCCGTGGCTCTACCGGATCGTGCACAACACGGCCCTGAACGCCCTGCGCGACCGCGCCCTGAGGCACGAGGAGCTGTCAGAGAGCCTCGACGGCGTGGACCGGCCCGACCAGCTGGCCGAGAGCGGCGAGCGCTTCCGCGACGTGATGGGCGCCGTGGCCGCGCTGCCCGAGCGCCAGCGCGACGCGATCGTGCTGCGCGAGATGGAGGGCCGCAGCTACGAGGCGATCGCCGCCGAGCTGGGCGTGAGCGGCGGCGCGGTCCGTCAGTTGCTCAACCGCGCCCGCAACACGCTGCGTACGGGCATGGCCGCCGTCACGCCGTTCGGGCTGCTCGCCCGGGTGCCCCTGAGCGGTGGGAACGGTGGGACCGGCGAGGTGGTGGCGGCCCGCGTAGCCGAGCTGGCCGGGGCCGGAGCAGGGGCGACCGTGCTCACCAAGGTGGCAGCCACTGCCCTCGTGACGGGCGCGGTGATCGGCGGCGTTGCCGGCTCGCCCGGCGGAGGCCTCGAGGATGGTGGCGCGCGGGAAGACGGCCAGCCCGCGGCCGCAGGCGCGGCCGGCGGAGGCCCCGACACCCGGACCGCCGCGGGAGCGGATGAGAGCGTTGACGCCGACGAGGAGCCGGCGCTGCGCGGCGGCGAGCAGGCCGGCGAGGATCGGCGCGGCCGCGGGAGCGGGCGAGGCCGGGGCCACGATCGTGACGACCGCGAGGACAACTCGGGACCCGGATCGGCCGACGACCGCGACGATGACGACTCGGGACACGGACGCGGACGGTCGGGCGGTGACGAGCGGGACACCGACATCGAGCCGGAGGAGGACTCGAGCGGGTCGGGCTCGGGCTCGGACTCCACCCGATCGGGCTCCGACTAGACCCGTACAAACGTCCGCCTCGCCCCGGCAGGGCTACGGCCCGGGCGCAGGAGGCGACATAGCCAGTGATGAGGCGTCCCGCTCTGACTCTTTGCCTGCTCGCGCTGGCCGCACCCAGTGCGGCCGAGGCGGCCACCGATCGCGACCGCGACAGGCTGCCCGATCGCTGGGAGAAGCGCTTTCACATCTCCACGGCCAGCGCCAGCGCCGAGGGCGACCCCGACCGCGACCGCGTGGACAACCTCAACGAGCTGCGCCAGGGAACCAACCCGCGCGACCGTGACAGCGACGACGACCGTCGCGCCGACGGGCGCGAGGACCCCGACCGAGACGGGCTGTCCAACGCCGCGGAAGACCTGACAGGCAACGACCCGGTCGATCGTGACACCGACGGCGACGGCGTGCGGGACGGCGCGGAGCGCGCCGGCACCGTCACGGCCCTCAAGAACGGTGAGCTGACCATCCGCCTTGCACGCGGCGGGGTGCTGCGCGGCTTCGTGGACAACTCGACAGCGGTGGGCTGCAGCTCCGAGCGCCGCCTGGAAAGGGGGCACGCCTCGCGAGGTCACAAGAAGCGCCGGCACGGGCGCACGGCTATCGCGCGCTCCTCCCAGGCCCCCACGGACGAGGAGCCGCTCGACGAGGAGCCCATCGAGGATGAGGATCCCTTCGCCGGCGACGAGAGCGACGACCCATTCGAGGACGAGTTCCTGGAGGACGAGGAGGCGGAGGACGACGAGCTCGATGACGACTTCGAGGACGCCGCCGCCGTGCACTCATGCGGCCTGTCTAGCCTACGCCGCGGGGCGCGCGTGCATCAGGCCAAGGTGGAGCTCACCGCGGACGGCCTGTTCTTCACCCAGATCCAGCTGCTGAGCTAGGCGGGCGCCGCGCCCGTCAGGGCGTGATCGCCACCATGCGTTCGATCGGCACCCGTGCTCGGTCGGCAATTTCGCGCGGCACCGACACCACCGGCTCCATGTCGCGCAGCGCATCGCGCAGCTTTGGCAGCGTGATCATCTTCATGTAGCGGCACACCGCCGCGCGGTTGGCCGGAATAAAGGACTTGCCCGGGTTCTGCTGCTCCAGTGGGTGAAGCATCCCGGTCTCGGTGGCCACGATGAATGTGTCGGCCTTCGACTGGCGGGCGTGGGTGAGCATCCCCCCGGTGGAGAGCATGTGTGTGTTCTCGGCCTCCACGTCCCCTGCCGCCACGTACTCCATGACCGAGGTGGAGCAGCCGCACTCCGGGTGGATTAGGAAGTCCGCGCCCGGGTTCTCCTCACGTACCTTGGCGATGTCGGCCGGGCGGATGCCGGCGTGCACGTGGCACTCGCCGTCCCAAACTTGCATGCGCCGCCCCGTCATCCGCTCCACGTACGCGCCGAGGAACATGTCCGGCCCGAACAGGATCTCGGTGTCATCGCCATGCTCGCGGTAGATGTGCTCCACCACCTGCACGGCGTTGGAGGAGGTGCAGCAGTAGTTGGTCTCGGCCTTGACCTCGGCCGTGGTGTTCACGTACATGACCACCACCGCGCCGGGGTGCTTCGCCTTCCAGGCGCGCAGCTGGTCCGCGGTGATGGAGTCCGCCAGGGAGCAGCCCGCGTCGAGGTCGGGCAGCAGCACCGTCTTCTCCGGGCTGAGGATGGCCGCGGTCTCGGCCATGAAGTGCACGCCGCAGAAGGCGATCACGTGGCCGTCCGCCTCCGCGGCCTGGCGCGACAGGCCCAGCGAGTCGCCCACGAAGTGCGCCACGTCCTGCACCTCGGGCACCTGGTAGTTGTGGGCCAGGATCACGGCATCGCGCTCGGTGGCGAGCTTGCGCACCTCGCGCTTCAGCGCGGGGATGTCCTCCAGCTCCAGGGGTGCCTGTGGGTGACCCGCTTTGGGCTTGGTCTGGACCGGCATGTTTCGAACCTCTCTCGGTTGCGAAATGAGGCCTGCGCGCGAAGCGCAAACCGTTGTGAAGTCTAGCGCCGCGGGGCAACGGGCCCCGGATAGCGTCCGTTGTTGCGTGGGTCGTGGCGGAACGAGGGCCACTCGACCAGTCCGCGCCGGCTGCCCGGAGCGTCCCACACGAACAGGTTGCCCTCGCGAGTGATCGCCACGACCTCCAGGCGGCGATCGCCGTCAACATCGCCCACGGCCGGCGTCGCAAGGAGCCAGCCGCCAGTGTTCTTCGGCCAACCCGGGAGCTCTCCGCCCCCACCGGCGCGGAAGGCGTGCAGCAGGTACCCGCTCGACCCGGCCACCACCTCGGAGGAGCCGTCGCCATCGAGGTCGGCGATCGCCGGCGTCGCCAGGATCTGCAGGCCCTCGACGGGCGCGGGGAAGTTTGGCAGCCAGGAGCCCGAGCGCGCATCCCAGCCGCCCAGCAGGTGCTCGAAGGGGAGCTTCTGCGCCGGGGCCTGCGCGGCCGTGGCAAAGCGGGAGTCGACCGCTCCAGAGAAGAAGCGCAGCGGCCCGCCCGCGGACGGTCGGCCGAAAGAGCCGTTGGCGCCCAGCGCGAGGATCGAAGGGGCAGTCGAACGCGAGCCCGGTCCGCCGCCGGCCGTGTCGAAGTGGGCAGTCGATCCGGAGAAGGGTGTGCCGTCCCCGCGGTAGAGGTCGGGCTGACCGGTGAAGGCTGAGATCGCGACCTCGTCGCGGCCGTCTCCGTCCACGTCAGCGAGCGACGGAGACGCGGGGACGCCCTCGCCGGCGAGGGGGATGGCGTTGGCCGAAAGTGCCCCCGGCTTGATCGGCCAGCCCGGCTTGAGCCGGCCGTTGCCCGACCAGGCGTAGACGCGGCCGCTCGTGGTCGGGGCGGACCCGTAGGTCTCGGCCGTGCCCTCCACCACATCCAGGGAGCCGTCGCCGTCGATGTCACCCACGGCCGGCGAAGAGAGGATCTTCGCGTCGTCGCCCCCGGCGCCGTCCCGCGCGACTACCGGCCATCCGGGCAGGCGCCGCCCGCGACCGTTCCAGGCATAGACCTTCCCATCGGCGGCGCCGACGACTACGTCGAGACGACCGCGGCCGTCCAAGTTCGCCAGCGCAGGGCTGGCGTATATCGAGGCGTCCTGCAGGCCGTTCGAGGGCGGGCGCCGCGCGTCGATGCGGACAGGAAAGCCCCTGATGCGCCGTCCGCGCCGGTTCCAGGCGTACACCCGGCCGTCGAGCCCGGCCGCCACCACCTCGGGCCGGCGATCGCCCGCGATGTTGCCCACCGCGGGTGTGGCGAGGATGCCGGCGCGCACCCTTCCTATGCGCCGGGCGGCCCCTGCGCTCGCGAACGCCGAGCGGGTGCCCCGCGGCCACCCGCGCACCATCCTCCCCTTGCGTCCCCCGTATACGCGGACCAACCCGTCGCTGGTGGCCAGCACTATCTCCTTCTCCCTGCGTCCGACCAGGTTCGCCAGCACAGGCGAGGCCTCACCCGAGCTGCCGAGGAACCTGGGGAAGCCCCGCTTGAGCTGGCGGTCGCTGTTTACGAAGAAGAACGCGCGATCCTCGCCGGAGTTGCCCTGGGCGTCGGTGCTGCGCAGCCGCAGCGTCCAGCCCCCCCGCCTCGAGCCGGCGGGCGTCGACACGCCCGAGCCGGCGCGGGCGGCGGACGGTGCCCGTGCCGCTCCCCGATGCAACCGGGGTCCACGTCTCGGGCTCCTCGCCACGACCCAGCTCGAGTGTCCAGCGGGTAGCGGACCGCCCACGCACAAGGCCCTTCACCTTGAGCCGCCCCCGGGCGGTACGGAAGGGAATGGGGCTGGTGATGTCGGTGTCCGGTGGGATCGTTGCGGCCGACACCCGCCGCACGGCCTCGAAGGCGTGCACGCGGCCGTAGCCGGTCACGACGTCAAAGCCTGCCCTGCGTCCGTTGCGGGGGCCGCTCAGGTCGGAGGCGGTCGCGATCAAGACTTGGCGCACCTCCCCGGCAGAGAGCCTCAGCCCCAGCCGGCGTGCGCGGGATATCACGAGCCCGGCGACGGCCGCCACGTGTGGGGTGGCAGCCGACGTGCCGTCCCAGTTCTCGCGGTAGCCGCCCCCCCACTCGGTGGTGAACACTTGCGTCGGCGCGCCGAAGTCGATCTGCGGACCCACGTTCGAGTAGGCGGCGTGCACGGAGAAGTCAGTGGCGATGGGCGCGAGGTTGCTGTCCTTGGCCGCCACGTCGGCGGTGTCGGGGTTGAGACCTCCGACCCCGATCACCTCGTCGAAGCTTCCCGGGAAGTCGTGGTGGTAGCTCAGCTCATTGCCGATCGCCGCGACCATCACCACACCCTTGCGGTGCGCGTAGGCCACCGCGCGCCTCAACGGCCGGGAATAGGACTCAGCCCCCAGGCTCATGCTCAGCACGTCGGCCCCGTTGTCGGCCGCGTAGACGATCCCGGCGGCGAGCCGCGTGGATTGGTGCAGGATGTTGTCCATCGTCCGGATCGGCATGAGCCGGGCCCGAGGCGCGATCCCCGCGATGCCCTGGCCGTTGTCGGTGGTCGCGCCGAGTACGCCCGCGACGTTGGTGCCGTGGGCGTTTCGCGTCGGCGAGGTCGGGTCGGAGTCGTTGTCGAAGAAGTCCCGGCCGGCAGTCCAGCGGCCGACCAGATCGGGATGGTCGAGCATGACGCCAACGTCGATGTCGGCGATGGTCACCCCCTCCCCCGCTGCCAGCGGCCATGCGCGGTCGACGGAGATCCCCCTGTCGAAGCCCAGCGCCGGGCTCGCGAGATCCCACTGCTCCGCCCGCGAGTTCGGGAGCGGGCTTGCGTCGCCGCCAACCCGGCAACAACGATCGCCACGCTGAGCATGCCTCCCCGCACGTGGGCGCGAGTCTACGCCCCCTCGCTTCAGGCCTGTTTCAGAAGGAGCGAGAGGTCCAGCGCTGGCGCCGAGTGGGTGAGCGCGCCGACGCTGATGAAGTCCACGCCGGTCTCCGCCACCCCCCGAACCGCCTCCAGCGACACGCTGCCCGAGGCCTCCGAGGTGGCGCCCGCGGCGTGCGTCCGCCGCGCGCCCTCGCGCATGTCCCCCAGGCTCATGTCGTCCAGCAGCACGCGCTCGACCCCCGCGGCCAGCACCTCGTCGAGCTCGGCAAGGCTCTCCACCTCGATCTCCACGAACGCGGCGTCACCGCGGTTGGCCAGGGCCAAGCGGGCGGCCTCCCCCACCCCGCCAGCCAGCAGCGCGTGGTTCTCCTTCACGAGTATCGCGTCGTAGAGGCCGGCCCGGTGGGACACGCCCCCGCCGGCCACCACCGCGGCCTTCTCCAGCTCACGCAGCCCCGGGGTGGTCTTGCGCGTGTCCAGGATGCGCGCGCCCGTGCCCTCCACCGCCGCCACGTAGCGCGCCGTGAGCGTGGCCACCCCGGACAGGCTGCCGAGCAGGTTGAGTGCCAGCCGCTCGCCGGCCAGCACACCGGCCGCGGGGCCGTCGATCGCGGCCACTTCGCCGCCCTCTAGCCAGATGCCTTCCTGGGCGACGGCGCGGAACTCGAGCTCACCGCCCCCGGTCTGGCGAAACACCTCGGCCGCGGCGTCAAGCCCGAAGATCACACCGGGCTCGCGCTGCTCCACGCGCGCTCGGGCACGGGCGCCCTCGGGCACCACGGCCGCCGTGGTGAGGTCGCCCCGGCCGAGGTCCTCGGCCAGCGCGCGTTGCACCAGCTCCTCGATCACGCCGGCGCAGCCGCCCGGTCGATCCCGGCGGCGGCGTAGGCGTCGGCCTCGTCGAGCGTCTCGCGCTCTAGCAAGGCGGCGGCCAGCGAGTCGAGCCGGGGCCGCTCGCGTGCCAGCAGCTCGCGCACCTCGGCGAGCCCCTCCTCCACGATGCGCCGGACCTCGCGGTCCACGAGCTCCTGAGTGGACTCCGAGATCTGGTCGGCGCCGGGCAGCAGCGGTCCGGCGCCGTCGGCGGGCTGCACGGCCACGAAGCCGATGGCCTCGCTCATCCCCCAGCGCGCCACCATGCCGCGGGCGATCTGGGTGACCTGCTGGATGTCGGACTCCGCGCCGGTGGTCACGTCGCCGAACACCAACTCCTCGGCCACGCGCCCGCCGACCGCCACCTGGATCTTGCCCAGCAGGTAGTGCTGGTCGTAGTTGAAGCGGTCGGCCTCGGGGGCGGAGAGGGTCACGCCCAGCGTCTGCCCCCGAGGGACGATCGAGACCTTGCGCACGGGGTCGGCACCCTCGGTGAGCATTCCGACGATCGCGTGCCCGCCCTCGTGGTAGGCGATCCTCCGCCGGTCCTCCTCGGACTGCACGACCTTGCGCTCGGCGCCGAGCACGATCTTCTCGATCGCGTCTGTCAAGTCCTCGCGGTGGACGTTGTCGTGGTCGCGAATGGCAGCTATCAGTGCAGCCTCGTTCACGACGTTCGCCAGGTCGGCGCCCACCATTCCGGGGGTGCTGGCGGCCAGCGCATCGAGGTCAACGTCGTCGGCCAGCGGCACCGAGCGCGTGTGTACCTCCAGGATCTTGCGCCGGCCGGGCCTGTCGGGGGGCTGAACGGCCACTCGGCGATCGAACCGCCCGGGGCGCAGCAGCGCCGGGTCGAGGATCTCGGGGCGGTTGGTGGCGGCGACCACGATCACCCCGACGCCCGTGTCGAAGCCGTCCATCTCGGTGAGGATCTGATTCAGCGTCTGCTCGCGCTCGTCGCTGCCGCCGCTGCCGAAGGCGCCCCCGCCGCGGGAACGGCCGATGGCGTCGAGCTCGTCGATGAAGATGATCGCCGGGGCGGCGTCCTTGGCCTGTTTGAACAGATCGCGCACCCGTGACGCGCCGATGCCGACGATCGCCTCGATGAACTCCGAGGCGGAGATCGAGAAGAAGGGCACCCCGGCCTCGCCGGCCACGGCCTTCGCCAGCAGCGTCTTGCCGGTGCCGGGCGGTCCGGCGAGCAGCACCCCACGCGGCATTCGCGCTCCGAGGCGGCGGAAGCGGTCGGGATCCCTGAGGAACCCCACGATCTCGGACAGCTCCTGCTTGGCCTCGTCGATGCCCGCCACGTCGTTGAAGTCGACCCTCTGTTCGGACTGCTCCGCCAGCCGCGCGCGGGAGCGCCCGAACTGGCCCAGCATTCCGCCCCCGCCCGCCTGCTGTGCGCGCCTGGCCATGAACACGAACAGACCGACCAGCAGCAGGACGGGCCCGAACGAGAAGAGCAGCGTCTCCAGGAGGTTGCGCTCGTTGGGCGGCGAGGCGTTCACCGTCACGTCGTTGGCCTGGAGCAGCTGGGACAGCTGGTCCTGGTCGGCGAAGGTGGGCACCTCGGTCTCGAACAGGCTGTCGCCCTTCACCTTCTTGCGGAACTCGCCCTTGACCGTGTCCCCCTCCGAGGAGATCTCCTTGACGTTGCGCTTCTGGATCTGCTCGATGAAGCCCGGCGTGTAGGGGATTCGCCCGCGCTCCTCCGGGGGCGCGAACACCTGCACGAAGATGTAGTTGGCCACCAGCAGGACGGAGAGGATGGTCAAGAAGCGCCGGAAGCCGAACGGGATCATCGGCGGCTTCTCGGGCTTGGCGCCGCGACCGTCGGGCCCCGGGTCCACGCGCCAGTCCGGGCCCTTGGGCTGCACGTCGGACCGGCGGGGGAGCGGTGTGCGTGGGTCAGGCGAGCGGGTGGCGCCGTGGTCCTCGGGCATCGCGAAGAGGCTAGCCGGGAGCGATCGAGTCGCCCGCGCGGCGCAGCAGCTCGGCCCGCACGAAGTCGTCCAGGTTGCCGTCGAGCACGCCCTGGGCGTTGCCCACCTCCACGTCGGTCCGGTGATCCTTGACCATCGTGTAGGGGTGCAGCACATACGAGCGGATCTGCGAGCCCCACCCCACGTCCTGAGCCTCGCCCTTCTCCTTGGCGATCTCCGCGCGCCGGCGCTCCTCCTCGAGCTCGATCAGCTTCGAGGTGAGCATCGCCATCGCGGTCTGCTTGTTGCCCGCCTGCGAGCGCTCGTTCTGGCACTGCACCACGGTGCCCGTGGGCTTGTGGGTGATGCGCACCGCCGAGTCGGTCTTGTTCACGTGCTGGCCACCCGCCCCGGAGGCGCGGTAGGTGTCGATCTGGAGGTCGTCGGGCTCGATGTCGATCTCGGCCGTGCTCTCCACGTACGGCGCCACCTCCACCCCGGCGAACGCGGTGTGGCGGCGCGAGGCGGAGTCGAACGGCGAGATGCGCACGAGCCGGTGCACGCCCTTCTCGGCGGAGAAGAGGCCGTACGCGTTCTCGCCCCGGGCGAGGAAGGTGGCCGACTTGATGCCGGCCTCCTCCCCCGGCGAGGCCTCCAGCAGCTCGGTCTTCATCCCGCGCTGGTCGGCCCAGCGCATCTCGGTGCGCAGCAGCATCTCGGCCCAGTCCTGCGAGTCGGTGCCGCCGGCGCCGGCGTTCACGGTGACCACCGCGTCACCGCCGTCGTAGTCGCCGGAGAACAGGCGCGCCTCCTCCAGCGCGGCCAGGCGCTTCTCGATCGAGGCGCGCTGCTCGGACACCTCGCCGGACAGCGACTCGTCCTCGTCGGCCATCTCCTCCAGCTCGCCGAGGTCCTCCATGTCTGTCTCCAGGCTGCGGAACTCCTCCAGGCGGCGCCCGACGCGGGCGTGCTCGGCCGACACCTGGGCCGCGTGCTCCTGGTCGTCCCAGAACCCGGCGGCGCTCATCTCACCCTCGAGCGCAGCCAGGCGCCGCTCTAGCTCAGGAGGGTCAAAGGTAGTCCGCGAGCAGCTTCAGCTGGTCGCGGAGGGCGGTGGCGCTAGACGCCATCGCCCCTCAACTGCCGTGGCACTTCTTGAATTTCTTGCCCGATCCGCACGGGCACGGGTCGTTGCGGCCGACCTTGTCCTCCACCGTGCGAGTCTGCACCTGCACCGGTGCGGCCTCGTCGCCGTACACGTACTCGTCGCCGCCGAGGTCGGCGGGCACGGCGCCGCTGGCTGCCGCGGCGCGGGCCTCGGCGAGCGCGCTCGGCTGGTCCTCGGCGCTGCCGCCGCGGTAGCTGAACGCCGACGTCGAGCTGGAGTTCGAGCCGCCACCCCAGTTGCCGCCGGCCTGCTGCGCCGGCTCGGCCCCGTTGCCGTTCTGCGGGCCGCGGTCGAGCTCGACGACGAAGATGTAGCGCGCGAACTCGTCCCAGATCGAGTTCATCAGCGAGGTGAACATCTCGAAGCCCTCGTTCTTGTAGGCCACGAGGGGCTCGATCTGCGCGAACCCGCGGAGGTGGATGCCCTCGCGCAGGTAGTCCATGTCGTGCAGGTGCTCGCGCCAGCGCTCGTCGATGATCTGGAGCAGCATGAAGCGCTCGAGGAAGCGCATCTCCTCCGAGCCGCGCTCCTCCTCGCGGTCGCCGTAGGCGTCCACGATGTCTTCGCGCAGGTCGGAGATCAGCGTCTGGCGGTCCAGCGTGGTGGAATCGGTGTCCTCGAGGTCGATGCCCACCGGGTACATCTGCTCGAGCTGGGTGTACAGCTCGGGCAGGTCCCAGTTCTCGGGGAAGTCGCCCTCCAGGTACTCGTCCCCCATCCGCTCGACAACGTTGGCCAGCTGCTCCTTGGCGGTGTCGGACATGTCCTGGCCCTCGAGGATGCGGTCGCGGTACTCGTAGACGATCTCGCGCTGCTGGTTCATCACGTCGTCGTACTCGAGCGTGTGCTTGCGCTGCAGGAAGTTGCGGTCCTCGACCTTCTTCTGCGCACCCTCGATCTGCTTGGAGAGCATCTTCGCCTCGATCGGCTCCTCCTCGCCCTCCTCGCCGGTGGGGCCGAGGCGGTCGAGGATCCGGTAGATGCGGTCGCCCGCGAACAGGCGGACGAGGTCGTCCTCGGCGGACAGGTAGAAGCGCGACTCGCCCGGGTCGCCCTGGCGCCCTGAGCGGCCGCGGAGCTGGTTGTCGATCCGCCGGGACTCGTGGCGCTCGGTGCCGAGGATGTAGAGGCCGCCGGCCTCCACGACCTGCTCGCGCGCCGCCTCCACCTTGGCCTCCAGCTCGGGCAGCTTCGAGTCCCAGGCGTTGTCGTACTCGTCGGTGCCGGACTCGGTGCCGGACTCGCGCAGCGCGATCTCGGTGAGGTGCTCGGCGTTGCCGCCCAGCTTGATGTCCACGCCGCGGCCCGCCATGTTGGTGGCGATCGTGACCGCGCCGGGCTGCCCGGCCTCGGCGATCGTCTCCCCCTCGAGCTCCGCGTGCTCGGGCTTGGCGTTGAGCACCGCGTGCTTGATGCCCTTCTCCTTCAGCTGCGCGGCCAGCAACTCGGACACCTCGACGGAGATCGTGCCCACGAGCACCGGCTGGCCGGCGTCGTGACGCGCTTGGATCTCGCGCACGACCGCCGACCACTTGCCGTCCTTGGTCTTGTAGATCTGGTCGTTCTGGTCGGCCCTGACCATGGGCATGTTGGTGGGGATCTCGACCACCTGCAGCTTGTAGATCTTCATGAACTCGGTGGCCTCGGTGATGGCCGTGCCGGTCATGCCCGCGAGCTTGTCGTAGCGGCGGAAGTAGTTCTGGTAGGTGATCGTGGCGACGGTCTGGTTCTCCTCCTGGATCGCCACGCCCTCCTTGGCCTCGATGGCCTGGTGCAGGCCCTCCGACCAACGCCGGCCCTCCAGGATGCGGCCGGTGAACTCGTCGATGATCTTCACCTCGTCGTCGATCACCTCGTAGTCCACGCCGCGCTTGTAGAGCGACTCGGCCTTCAGCGCCTGCTGGAGGTGGTTGACGAGGTTGCCGTGCTCGGCCTTGTACATGTTGTCGATGCGCAGGAAGCGCTCGGCCTTCTCCACGCCGCGCTCGGTGACGGCGACCGTCTTGTGCTTCTCGTCGGGCTCGTAGTCGAAGTCGGACACGTAGCTCTTTGACTTCGCCTCGATGCCGTCGGGCTTCTTGCCCGGCTCGAGCTTGGGGGCCAGCTCGGCGAAGCGGTAGTAGAGGTCGGCGGCCTGCTCGGGGGCGCCGGAGATGATCAGCGGGGTGCGCGCCTCGTCGATGAGGATGTTGTCCACCTCGTCGACGATCGCGTACCCGTGGCCGCGCTGAAACTTCTCGGAGGCGTCACCCGCGAGGTTGTCGCGCAGGTAGTCGAAGCCGAGCTCCGAGTTGGTCGCGTAGGTCACGTCGGAGGCGTAGGCGGCCTGCTTGTCGTAGAAGTCGCGCTCGTCGGACTGCAGGATGCCCACGGTCACGCCCAGGGCGTCGTAGATGGGCTTCATCCACAGGGCGTCGCGGCAGGCCAGGTAGTCGTTCACCGTGACCAGGTGCACGCCCCTGCCGGGAGCGGGGTTGCCATCGGCGTCGCGCGCGGCGAGCGCGTTGAGCACCACCGGCAGGGTGGCGGTCAGCGTCTTGCCCTCGCCGGTCTTCATCTCCGCGATCGAGCCGTCGTGCAGCACCATGCCGCCGATCAGCTGGACGTCGAAATGGCGCTGGCCGAGCGTGCGCTTGGACACCTCGCGGGTGATCGCGAAGCTCTCCGGCATGAGGTCGTCGAGCGATTCGCCGCCGAGCGCGCGCTCGCGCAACGCCTCGTAGCGCTCGCGCAGCTCGTCGTCGGACTCGAGCTCGAGCTCGGCCTCGTAGTCGTTGATGCGTTCGACGCGCTTCTCGAACGTCTTGAACTTCTTGCCCTCGCCTATGCGGAGGGCCTTCTCGAAGATCGGCATGGTCAGGTCGAGACTAGCAATGGGGGTCAGGGCTCCTGACCCTTCTTCGGGCCCTTTCCAGACCCTCCTGCGCTGCCGTTACGCGGCTCGTGGAGAGGCTCTGTGGGCCTCACGGCGCTTGCGGCGTTTGTCGCGGTGGCGCTTGACCTGACGCGCGAGGTCCTCGGCGGCTTCGTTGATCGAGTGGGCCATGTCCGTGGATTCCTCGCACGCACGCAGCGTGACGCCCTTGAGGTGCAGCGTGACCTCGGCGACCTGCGAGTCCTTGATCGAGGGATTACGGCGCTCGTAGAGCTCGACCTCGAGCTCGGCCGGGTCCGAGACCTGGCGCGCGACCTTGGCGAACTTCTTGTCCACCCGCTCCCTCAGATCGTCGCTGACAGTGACGTTGCGCCCCTTGATCGCGATGCGCATGCCTCTCCTTTGTGGGGTGTCGCGTTGACCTTGCCTGGATCGTAGAGCGCGAACCCGCTGGTGCCAAACCGCGACTGGACGGACCGCGGGGCAGCGGGGCTCTGGACGCCTTACCGGACCATTTGTCCGGGAAGGCGCCCGCTGCTGGATCGGACGTGTGCGTGTGAAGTGCCGACGGGCCTCGGCGAGCTCAGCGACCCGGCGTCCTTGCGTAGGTAACAGCGCGAACGCTGCAAGGACCCGCCTCGCGCAGAGCCGCGGCACACGCCGAAAGCGTTGCGCCCGTCGTCGCCACGTCGTCCACCAGCAGAACCCGCGATGGCACCGCCGCGCGCGGGCGCACCGCAACCGACCCCTCGATCCCCACCAGCCTCTCCTGCCTGCCCTGTCCCACCTGCCGCGCCGCGGGGCCGTGCCGGCGCAGCACCTCGGCAACCGGCAGGCCCGTGCGGCGCGAAAGAGCGGCCGCCAGCCGCTCAGCCTGGTTGTAGCCGCGCCGGCGACGGCGCGCCGGATGCAGCGGCACGGGCACCAGGGCGGCCGGACATTCGAGGAGGCCGGCGGGCGCGCCCGCCACCATCTGCGCGGCCATCGGGCGGGCGAGCCCGGGAGCGCCGCGGTACTTCAGGCCACCCACCAGCGCGCGGGCCGGTCCCTCGTAGGCCACTGCCGCCCACAGCCGCACCCCCGCCAGCTCCGCCTGCTTCTCACCCAACCAGCGCAGCGCGGTGCGGCATTCCCGGCATAGCGGCTCGCCCGACGCCGCGGACCCGCCGCACTCCCAGCAGAAGGGCGGGACCACTAGTTCGAGCGCGCGGGTGAGCAGGGCCACCCGTGCAGGCTGCCGCCAGGCAACCGGCCGGTGGGCACCCGACTGCCACAATCGGGCGCGTGTTCGGTGACGATCACGTGGCACTCGCAGCGGCCGCCCATCCCCGCATCGACTGGCTGCCCGATCCGCTGGTGCTGGTCCCGCTCGCCGTGCTCGTGGGGATCTACGTGCGCCGCTTCCGCCGTGCGCAAAGCGAGGAGGGCGGGCGCGGAGCGGGCCCCGGCCAGGCGCTGGCCTTCGCCGCCGGGATGCTCGCGCTACTGGCCGCGCTGGCCACGCCGCTGGACGGCCTCGGAGAGGACTACCTCTTCTCGGCCCACATGCTCCAGCACGTGCTGCTCGGCGACCTCGCGCCGGTGCTGTTGCTGCTCTCGCTCTCGCGCGTGATCATGCGCCCGGCCACGCGCCGCCTGATGCGCGCCGAGCGCGCGCTCGGCCCGTTCGCCGGCCCGTGGATCGGCATCGCGCTGTGGCTGGGGCTGATGTACCTGTGGCATCTGCCGTCCATGTACGACGCGGCCCTCGCGCACCCCGTGGTCCACGTGGTGGAGCACGCGTCGTTCTTCACCGCCGGCATCGCGGTCTGGTGGCCGCTGGTGCAGCCGGTGCCCATGCGGCGCCCGCTCAAGGGCCTCTGGACGGTGGCCTACATCGGCACGGCCAAGTTCGGGCTGGCCGCGCTGGGCCTGTACCTCACGTGGTCCACCAACGTGCTCTACGACTACTACGAGGAAGTGCCCCGGATCTGGGGGCTCACCGCGGTGGACGACCAGAACGCGGGCGGGGCGATCATGATGGTCGAGCAGTCGCTCACGTTCGTGATCGCGCTGGTGGTGCTGTTCGCGGGAATGCTCACGCGATCGGAGGCCGATGAGCTGCGCCGGGAGCGACTCGAAGAGCGCGGACCTAGCCCTCGAGGACAGCCCCGTCCTCGATCCACTTCTGCCGGCTGCCCTCGTTCTCGACGGTGACGGTGCCGCGCACCGTCACGTCGCGGCCGAAGGCGACATCGCCGCGCACCCCAAGCCTGCGGGCACCGACCAGCGATGGAGGTCCGTAGGCGAAGCGCGCGTCGAAGTCCCGCAGCAGCTGGAAGTAGCCCGAGTCAAGGTCGACGAAAGGCACCTCCGGCGCCGCCAACCTCACCTGTCCGCCATCCACGAGCTCGTAGGCGTCCGAACGCAGCACGAGCAGGTCGTTCGTCGTCTTCACCGGCGTGAAGCGCTCCCGGGGCACCCGGATCGCGGCGGCGCCTTCGAAGACGCCGATGGCGGCGCCCATAGCGGTCTCGAGCTGGATCACCTTCGGCGACGAGGAGTCGCCGGGATCCACCGTCTTCTGGTTCACGATCATCGGCAGGCCCATTACTCCGTCCCGCTCGCTCAGCGTCTCGCGCAGCGAGCTCAGGCTCAGCCACAGATTGTTGGCGTTGAAGTAGCGGTGCCGGGCGGTGTCCTGCAGCGCCTCCAGGTCCTCATCCGGCGTCTGCGCCTTCTCGCGCAGCACCAGGCCGCCGCCCTCGCGCAGGCGCGCCGGGTGACCCCCCTTGCGGTCTGCCTCCGTGCGGTCGGGCGCCTCCATGGCGAACGGCAAGCGCTCACTTGCGAACCAGGCGAGGATGCGCGGCTCGAGTACCGCGCCGAGGTTGTCCACGTTCGAGACGAAGGCGTATTCGTAGCCGTGGTCGAGCAGCTCGTCGAGCATGCCCGAGGTGACGAGCGACGTGTAGAGGTCGCCGTGACCCGGCGGCGCCCACTCGAGCGCCGGGTCGTCGGGCCACTGCACCGGCGTGAGGTCTTCGGCCAGCAGCTTCGGCACCTTGCCCTGGACGAAGTCGAGTGGCACGTCGCGTTTCAGCTCGGGGTAGCGCTCCAGGGCGGCAAGCGACGCCTCTCGCGTCGCGAAGCTGTTCATCAGCACCAGCGGAAGGCGAGCACCGCTGCGCCGGCGCGCGTCGATGAGCTGCCGCGCGATCACGTCGAGAAAGGTCAATCCATCCTTCACCTCGAGTAGTGACTTCGGCCCGGTCATGCCCATGCTGGTCCCCAGGCCACCGTTCAGCTTCAGCACTACCACGCGGTCGAGCAGCTCCGGGTCGGCGACTTCGGTCAGCTCATCGGCGTCGGGGAGGTCCTCGAGCGGCTCGATGTCCGACTCGGCCAGGATGCCCCTCTGACCCTCGCGTAGCAGCTGGTAGTAGTGCGTGAAGGCGTCGATCGCCGGCTCGGCGATCCCCTCGTCGCTCATCTTCTGCACGCTGGCTTCAAGTCCGTCCACCGCGGGCGATCCTATGACAGCACCGCGGTAGCCTCCCGCCGGCGATGGCCGGTCATGAGCTGCACCTCGTGGAGGAGTCCGACCTGCCCGAGCTGCTGCCGCTGATGCGCGGCTACTGCGACTTCTACGAAGTCGATCCGGCCGACGAGGAACTGCTGGCGATGTCACGCAAGCTGATCGCCGACCGGGCAGGCGAGGGGCTGCACCTGCTGGCCCGCTCCGCCGAGGACGGGCGCGCGATCGGGTTCGCCACGGTCTTCTGGAGTTGGTCGACGCTGAGCGCGTCGCGGATCGGGGTGATGAACGACCTGTTCGTGGCCGAGGAGGGGCGCGGGTCGGGAGTGGCCGAAGCGCTGATCCTCGGGTGCGTACAGCGCTGCCGGGAGCGCGGCGGGGTCACGTCGCTTCAGTGGCAGACCGCAAAGGACAACCTGCGCGCGCAAGCCGTGTACGAGCGGGTGGGCGCGAAGCGCGAGGAGTGGCTGGACTACTCGCTGGACGTCGAGCCAGCGGTGACCGAATAGCTGGCGCTTAGGCCCAATCGGGTCCACGCTGGAACGGAGTCGTGAGGTCCCTCCGTCATTCCCTCGCGGTCGCCGCGGTCGCGGCGCTCGCCGCCATGCTCTGGGCGGCGCCCGCCCACGCCGCCACGGTCGCCAACCCGGGTCCGGTGACTCTGACGGTCATTCCTGCGGGTGGGCCCGGCGATATCGGTGGCATCGAGTTCCCGGGATTCAGCGCGGCAGGCATGGTTGACGCCGATGGCGGTCTGCTGTTCCCGGCAGGGGGAATCGACTGGCCGGCGGAAGTCCCTGCTAACTGTATTTTCCCGACGCCGTGCCTTGAAAGCCCGGGCGTCTACGGAGGACTAACCCCGTTCGAGCCCACGCACGATGCCACGGGGGCAATCGACCCTGCAACCGGCGCGGCATCCCTTCACCTCCGTGCCCAGGCGACTGTCACTGCGGGCATGAAGGTAGCCGGAATCGATTTCGGCATCCGCTGCCCGGTTGGAAGCGTCGCCAACCCCATCGATCTCCCGCTCAGCACAGACCCCCTGAGTCCGCCCGGTCCCGACGCCCCGGTTCCCTACGACCAGGCCACGGGCATTGCCAGGCTGGTAGGGAGCTTCACCGGTTGGGCGATCGATGCAGGTGACTGCTCGATCAGCGGCGACGTGGCCGCCCTTGTATGCGGCAACCTTTGCCTTGTGCCGGGAGCCGCGTGGCTTGAGGACCTCTACGACGACGCTCCAGTCACGTTCGCCGCCCGCTTCGTGCCGGCACCGCACGCTCCGGGCTTCACGCCCCCGTCCCCTCCCGGAACACCCATGCCGCCCGCGCCGGCCGCTCCGTCCACGAGCAACCTGGTGCAGGCTCCGAGCAACCTCTTCACGGTCGGGGCGGCGGCCCTCTCCTCCTCGAAGGGCTCGGCCACGCTCACCCTCGACCTCCCTGGGCCCGGGACGGTCAAGGCGCTGGCCACGGCGAACCTTCCGGCGGGCGCCGCGAAGAAGATCACCGTGTCGAAGGCCACGCGTCGCGCTACCCGGGCCGGCAAGCTCAAGCTGACCCTCAAGCCATCGAAGGCCGCGCTGCGGCACCTGCGGCGACGGGGCAAGCTGCGCACCAGCGTGAAGCTCACCTACACGCCCACCGGCGGCAGCGCGCGCATCGCCACCCGCAAGCTCACGCTGAAGCTCAAGCGCAAGCCGCGCTAGCGACCCTGGCTCAGCGCCCCGGCGCTACGACCTCCAAGCCCTCCGCGGCAGCTGCGACGAGCAGTCGGCTGTCGTAGGCCAGAAACACTCCGATGCCCTCGCGCACCGAAAGCGCGCTCGCCAGGTGCACTGCGTCGAGGGTTCGCAGCGGCTCGTCGAACGGCTCCCTGGCTCGACGCAGTACCGCCTCCGAAGCCGGTACCAGGAGCAACCGGTCCGCGACCTCGCGTACCCGCGACAGCGAAGCGCCGATTCGGCGCGCAACGATCCACAGCTCGGTCTCGCCCAAGGCGCTGGATACGAGCGCCGGCCATCGCGCCAGCTCCGCCACCAGCGTCTCGCTCTCGCTCTCGCGACGCAGCAGCTTCACGAGCGCCGACGCGTCGACGAACGCCCTGCTCACCGACCGCCTCGTGCCCACTCGAGGGCTTCTGTCGCGGCATCGCTGACCGGACCGCGAGGGACGGCAAGGGAACGCGCGTGCCTAGCGGGGCGAAGCCCGTGGCGACGGACGAACTCGCGATCGGCCGCACCGTTGTCTTCCGCCAGCAGGCTCTGCGCCCCGCGCAGCGCCAGGGCGCGCACGCGCGCGGCGTCCGACCTCTCTCCACTGAGCGGTCCGGCCTCTCGCAGCGCCCGGTCAAGCTCCTCGTCTCTGACGACGCCTATGCGTGGGTGCTTGGTCGGCACGCCAGCGACCTTAGCAGGGTCAGTGTCACAACTTAGCCTAAAGTGTTACACCTGTGCCGCGGCGGAGCCACAACTCACGCTCCGTCCCCCCACGACGCCAGGTAGTCCGCCTGCTCGGGCGTCAGCTCGTCGATGCGCAGCCCCAGCGCCTCCAGCTTCAGCCGCGCCACCTCCTCGTCGATCTCCAGCGGCACCTCGTGCACGCCCGCGCCCAGCTCGGCGCCGTGACGCACCAGGTGCTCGATCGCCAGCGCCTGGCCCGCGAAGGAGATGTCCATCACCGTGGCGGGGTGGCCCTCGCCGGCGGCGAGGTTGACCACGCGTCCTTGGGTGAGCAGGTTCAGGCGACGGTCGCCCAGGTCGTACTCCTCGACCAGCGGGAGCACCTGCCGTACGCGGCCGTCGGCCGCGTCGAGCAGGTCAGGCAGCGAGATCTCCACGTCGAAATGGCCGGCGTTGGCCAGCACGGCACCGTCCTTCATCCGCTCGAAGTGCTCGCGGCGCAGTACGCCGCGTGAGCCGGTGACGGTCACGAACACGTCGCCGCGCTCTGCGGCGTCCAGGGCGGGCATCACCTCATACCCCGCCATGCGCGCCTCGAGCGCCCGCAGCGGATCCACCTCGCACACCACCACGGCGGCGCCGGCACCCCGGGCGCGCTCGGCGATGCCCTTGCCCGTGTAGCCGTAGCCCATCAGCACGAGCGTGTGGCCGGCCAGCAGCAGGTTGGTGGCGCGCAGGATGCCGTCGAGCGCCGACTGGCCCGTGCCGTAGCGGTCGTTGAAGGCGCGCTCGGTGAGGGAGTCGTTCACCGCCAGCACCGGGCAGCGCAGCTCGCCGGCAGCATCGAGGCGGCGCATGCGCAGCAGGCCGGTGCGGGTCTCCTCGGTGCCGCCGAGCGAGTCCTCGGCGCGGCCGAGCTCGTGGAGGGCCATGAGCAGGTCCGCGCCGTCGTCCACGGTCACCCGCGGCCCGGCCTCGGCGAGCGCCGCGATGTGCGCGGCGTAGGCCTCCGCGTCCTCACCGCGCCGGGCGCGCACCCCCACCCCGTCTGCCGCCAGCGCGGCCGCGGTGTCGTCCTGGGTCGAGAGCGGGTTGGCCGAGCACAGCGCCACCTCCGCCCCACCCGCGCCCAGGCAGCGCACGAGGTTGGCCGTCTCCCCCGTCACGTGCAGGCAGGCGGCCACCGAAACGCCGGCGAGCGGCCGCTCG
>Ga0075530_1000135_pt1 | contig 31530 bp, 34 predicted proteins | sample NGEPerD_2_FD_75101 | JGI IMG/M metagenome (GOLD analysis project Ga0075530, IMG submission 75101) | Arctic peat soil microbial communities from the Barrow Environmental Observatory site, Barrow, Alaska, USA - NGEE PermafrostL1-D | ecosystem: Environmental > Terrestrial > Soil > Wetlands > Peat ... | reverse complement strand
GCGGCGGCGCTGAGCTAATTTATCCTCTTGGACCAATGGTTGAGATTGAGGTGTAGGCCGTGACGAAGATAATGAGCCCCGACGAACTCGAGCAGGAGCTGCGCGCCATTGGCGCCGCTCAGTATCACGATAAGCATCCCTTTCATGCGTTGCTGCATGGCGGCAAGCTGAACAAGGGCCAAGTCCAGGCTTGGGCCCTGAACCGCTATTGCTACCAATCGGCCGTGCCGCGCAAGGACGCCGCCCTGATGAGCCGCTGCCATGACCGCGAGCTTCGTCGCGAGTGGCTCCATCGCATCATGGACCATGACGGCTACGGCGACGAGGAAGGCGGCATCGCGCGCTGGCTCGTGCTAACCGACGGCCTCGGCCTCGACCGCGACTATGTCATCTCGCGCAAAGGCGCCCTGCCCGAGACGGTCTTCGCCGTCGAAGCCTATGTGAATTTCGTGCGCGAGAAGACACTGGTGGAGGCTGTGGCCTCATCGCTGACCGAATTGTTCGCGCCCAACATCCACAAAGCGCGCATCTCCGGCATGCTGGAGAACTATGATTTCATCAGCGACGACGTGATGGCCTATTTCAAGCGCCGCCTGACGCAGGCGCCGCGCGACGCCGACTTCGCTCTTGAATATGTGAAGCAGAACGCGCGCACGCCCGAGGCGCAGCAGGGCGTGCTCGATGCGCTTCGCTTCAAGACCCACGTTTTATGGGCGCAGCTCGATGCGCTTCACCTGGCCTATGTCGAGCCCGGGATGATTCCGCCCGGCGCCTTCGTGCCCGAACAGGCATGACGGGCACAACGACGTCTCCCGGCCGGCTGATCGTCGACCGAGAGACAAGGCCGAAACTGCCGCCCTATTTGAAGCTCCGCCATGACGCGGGGCGGGGGCGATGGGTGCTTCTGGCGCCGGAGCGTGTTCTGACGCCAGACCAGACTGCCGTCGCGGTGCTGCAACTCTGCGACGGAACAAGGACTGTGGAGGAGATCGCCGCCAAGCTCGCCGAGGAGTATTCGGCCCCCGTCGACGTCATTACCGCCGACGTTCTCGACCTGCTCCAGGGCTTGGCTGACAAGGGATACGTAAAGGCATGACCGAGGAGCTCAAGTCGAACGGACATTGTGAGACCGTCAGCGTGGACGACGAGCCCACCGCGGGCGTGGTCGGCAGCAAGGACATGACCGCTGAGCTGTGCGCCCTCGCACCCATCGGCATGCTCGCCGAGCTGACCCATCGCTGCCCTCTGCAATGCGGCTATTGTTCCAACCCGATCGAGCTCGAGCGCGTCAACAACGAGCTCACCACCGAGGAGTGGTGCTCGGTGATGCGCCAAGCCGGCGAGATGGGCATCCTGCAAGTCCATCTGTCAGGCGGCGAGCCCACGGCCCGCAAGGATCTCGAAGACATCGTCTCCGCGGCGTCGGAGGCCGGGCTCTACTCGAACCTGATTACCGCCGCCGTCACCCTTAAGCGCGACCGTCTGGAGGACCTCGCCAAGCGCGGGCTCGACCATGTCCAGATCTCGTTCCAGGACGTCGACGCCGCGAACGCCGAACGGATCGGCGCCTACCCAGGCGCCACCCAGAAGAAGCTCGACGTCGCCCGCTGGGTCGTCGAGATGGGCCTTCCCCTCACCGTCAATGCGCCGATCCACCGCCAGAACATCCACAACGTGGGCCGCTATATCGACCTCGCCCTCGAGCTCGGCGCCCAGCGGCTGGAGATCGCGCATGTGCAATATTACGGCTGGGCCTTTCTCAACCGCGCCGCGTTGATCCCCACCTACGAGCAGACCATCCAGTCGATCGACCTCGTCGAGAACGCGCGCGAGCGGCTCAAAGGCGTGCTCACCATCGACATGGTCGTGCCCGATTACTACGCCAAGCGCCCGAAGCCCTGCATGGGCGGCTGGGGCAAGGGCTTCATGAACATCACCCCGGCCGGCAAGGTGCTGCCCTGCCATGCCGCCGAGAGCATTCCCGAGCTTCACTTCGACAATGTGCGGGACCGCAAGCTGCTCGACATCTGGATGAACTCGGACGCGTTCAACGCCTTCCGCGGCACCGACTGGATGAAGGAGCCCTGCCGCTCCTGCGCCTTCAAGGAAATCGACTTCGGCGGTTGCCGCTGCCAGGCGATGGCCATGACCGCCGACCCGCGCAACACCGACCCGGCCTGCGCGCTGTCGCCCTATCACGGCGAGATGGTGGCACTGGCCAAGACCGAGGCCGCCAAGCCGGCGACGGAATTCGTCTATCGCAACCCGCGCAACGCCGCCGAAGCGCTGAAGACGCAAGACGAGACGCTCGTTCCGGCCGAGTAGATTCTCGACCGCACCGGCGGCGCATTCTTCTCGGTAAGTTGGCTTAGGCGACTACGCCCTTAAGCGGCAAGCCGCGCATCGGTCGGGGTCGGCGACAAGCCCGTCCGGCTCGACAGCACCCGGTAGGCATGCACGAAGGCCAGTGTCGTAACCGGCATGGCGACGAGCAGCCCCACGAACAGCGCCATCAATCCCGCTAGGACAATGAGCAGGAGCAGGCCGAGAAGGCCGAGCAGCGGCCAGCGAACCCCGCGTCCGATCCGCATGCTCTCTTTCATCGCTTCGATCGGACCCAGCCCCCGGTCGATGACGATGACGGTCGTGAACATGAAAAACAGCGTGGCAATGATCCCCGGCACCACCAGCAAGACGAAGCCGATGCAGATGGCAAGCCACACCAGGATCGACGCGCCGAGAAATTTCCAAAACGGGCTCGGATGCCACAGCGCGGACAAATCCACGGTTTCAGGATCGTCGTGGGCGGCGAGATAGAACGCGATCACCCCCATGCTGATGAACGTACTGAGCGCGAAGTTGATGATGCTGCCGACCAGAGACGGCTCTTCCGGCGTGGCGCCTAGCGCCGCGTCGAAGCCGCTGGAGATCGCGCCGGCGATCCCATAGGCGAACAGGATCACGACGCTCGCGCCCACGAAGAACCATGGGCGCTTCTTAAACGTCTCCCATCCGAAGTGAATCGCCGATCCGACCGAGAATTCCATTGCCGCAGCTTACCATCCCCCGCGGGCGATGGGCCCACCACAAATCTCGCATTGCACAACTTTTGTCGCTTTCTGCCGTGCGCCGATCGCGGCCAGCCAGCGCGCCACCCGCTTTGTCGTGGCAAATTGTCTTGGCAAATTGGCTTGGCAAAAAGCCATGCCAAACACTCCTGCCTAGGTTTCCACCTTGCAATGCCTATTTCTTTGTCGATACCATCGGCCTGACAGCTCGGCTGGCCCCTCTTTTGACCCGACCCGGCAAGGGCCTCCTGGGTTCCAATCTCGCCCCGACAAGCCGCGTCACCGGTCCTATCGTCATGAAGCTTGCGTCTGTCGTCGCTCATCGCCTGCTCGCCGCGTCCCTCTTGGCCGCCGTCATGCTGGGCACCCCGATTGCCATCGCCGCCGAGGATACTTCCGCCAAGAACGCACGCCCCGAGGGCGGCTTCGAGGTCACGATTCCGCAGTCGCCTGAGTTGGCGCCGCTGCCGATCGGATACATCCGTGAGAAGGTGGAACAGCCAAGACCAGCATCCCGCCTCGATGTCGAGCCGAAGGACGCGGGCATTGCCGGCGCCAAGATGGGCATTGAGGAGAACAATGCGGGCGGCCGGTTCACCGGGCATGCCTACACATTCGACGTCGAGAAGGCCTCCTCGCCGGAGAAGGCGCTGGCCGCACTGCAGAAGCTGTACGAGTCCGGCCACAACTACATCATCGTGGATGCCTCCGCCCCGACCCTGCTCGAACTCTCCGATTGGGCGAAGGACAAGGACATCCTCCTGTTCAACATCCGCGCCACCGACGTGTCGCTCCGGCAGGAGGATTGCCGCGCCAACGTCATGCACATCGTGCCGGACCGTTACATGCTGGCCGACGCGCTGGCCCAGTATCTCGTGACCATGGACTGGAAGAACTGGCTCCTGGTGCACGGCTCGACGCCGGCCGACCTCGCCTACGCGGACGCGGTCAAGCGCGCCGCCGGCCGCTTCGGCGCGAATATCGTCGACACACGCGAGTACAAGGATGTGTCAGGCGGCAGGCGCGACGATGTCGGCATGGTCCCGCCAGGCATGCCGGGCAAGCAGGCGAGCGCCGACAAGGCCGTGGTCGCAGGCCCCAGCTATGATGTCGTCGTCGTCGCCGACGAGAGCCAGGTGTTCGGCCCGCTCCTCCCCTACCGCGGCGGCGGTGCGCCGCGGATCGTGGCCGGCACGACTGGCCTCACCGCAACGACGTGGAGCCGCGGGCACGAGAAATGGGGCGCCACCCAAGCCAACAACAATTTCCAAAAGGACTTTGGCCGCCTGATGCTGCCGATCGACCATCAGGCCTATGTGGCCGCGCGCACCATCGGCGAGGCCGTCACCCGCAAACCGGCCAACGACTTCGCCACCGTCTCAGCCTTCATCCACGGCCCGGATCTCCAGCTCGCGCCGTTCAAAGGCATCAAGCAGCAGTTCCGGCCCTGGGACGGGCAATTCCGGCAGCCGATCCTCATCGCCACCGACAAGGTGCCGGTCTCGGTCTCGCCGCAGCACGGTTTCCCGCACGCAAGCCATCCTGAAATCGAGGTGGACACGCTCGGCATCGACGAGCCGGAGAGCGTCTGCAAGATGTAGCTCAGCGGCCCGCGGTCCCCGACGCGATGAGCTCGCCCTTCTCGTTCAAGAGCGGCACATTATAGCCCTGCAGGATCACGTTGATGTCGTGCTGGTTCTCGGCGAGCACCTTGTTAATCCTGTGCTTCCATTGGGGCTCGCCGGGGCGCACCCCCATGGTGATGCCGTAGATCGTGCTCGGCCCGGCGGTCTCTTTCACCAGTGGCACGAGCGAAAGCGGCACGTCGGAGCGCTGCGCATAGTACCCGCCCACGGGTCCCCACAAGATCCCCGCATCGAGCTTGCCCGAGGCGATCTCCGCGATCATGACCTTGGCCGCCTCTGACCCGCTGTCTCCGGCATAGGTCTCGAACGATTTTGCATTCGGCACGAGCCCGTGCATGGCAAGGATGCTCGCCGGCGGTGTCCTGGCAAACACCCCGATCCGCTTTCCCTTCAGCCGGGGGTCCGCCAGATTGTCGACGCCCGCGAGACCGGCGTCGTCCTCGCGATAAATCAGCACGTAAGAGGCGTAGTAATAGGGATTGGTGTCTTCGATCAGCCCGGTCCCTTGCGCATACCCCATCACGAGGTCACAAGCGCCGGGGCCGACGGTGTTGGGAACATAGCCCGTCGCTTCTTCGAACCATGTGTACTCAAGCCGATCTCCGAGCCTTTCGGCGATCAGCTCGGCGAGCTTATTCTCGAACCCCTCCTCCTTGCCGTTGGAGAAGGGCATGTTGTCAGGATCGGCGCAAACGCGGAGCACGGGCGCGGCGCGGGCGGTTGTGACGCCGCCCATGCCAAGGGCCCAGGCAGCAGCCATGACGGCGGCCACCATGCCCAACAGCCGGACGCGATGCCGTGCCCGGCGCACTATCGATGCGCTGCCCTTCAAGGCCGCCTCTTCATCATCTCGGAGCCAGAACCATAGCATGCTGGAGGCCAATGGCGCCCGCGGATACACGTGGGGGATATGGAGATTCGAGCCCGGCCCCGCCAGTCCTAATCGTTCGGCCCCGCACAGACCGAGATATTGGCGGCCCGCTCGTTCCCCGTCGGGTAATGGGCGCCGGTCGGGGCCGAGCCGAAGGTCAGCATCGCGCTCCGTGCCGCCTCGATACTGTCGGCCTCATGCCTCTCCCGCAGCAACTTGACGGCGCAGCAATCGGCCTCGAGCTCCATCTGCTTCAGCGCCGGCGCGATGTAGAAGAATGGCTGCGGCCCCAAGCCACCCAGCACCTCGCGAAACTTGCCCACATGGCCAAGCGTGTGGTGGCAGCATTCATGGGCCATCAGGAACTTGCCGTAAGACGGGTGCTCCCGGAGTGTCCGCAGATTGACCACGATCATGGCCTGGCCGTTTGAGTCGGTCATGGAGGAGGCCTGCTCGGCCACGTCGCGGAGCGTATAGGTGGTGACGGGGCAGTACGGATTTTCGACCGTCGGCAGCCAACGGCCGGCTTGCGCGTTGCCGCAAGACAGCCAGAGACCTGCGATAACAGCAATTGCTGCAATCGGAAGACGCAATCTGGGCCCTCCGCGATGAGTCTCTTTCACACCAAAGAATACCGCCGAGCGGGGCGCCACCAAAGCGATTTGTGGGTCTTGTCCATAGCCGCCATAGTATGTCACAGGCCTCCCCCACCGGGGATAAACACTGCGTTATTGGAGAGTTAGGCCCTGTGACCGGGGTCACATAGGGCACGTTGAGAGGATGCCCGGGATATGGATCTGAACAGTAGTCCCGACAAGGCTTGTGTCATTGGCGCCGGCTCATCGGGCCTTGCCGAGGCCTTCAAGAAACGCGGTATCCCCTTCGACTGTCTGGAGCGCGAGCCCGACATTGGCGGGCTGTGGAACGAGGCCTCGTAAAGCTCAAGGCCGTTCAGCCGCGGTTCATGTGTGCCGGCCTAGACAGACAGTACGCACGCATCCCGCTTGCGGATTTACGCGGGAGCAGCCTCGTTGAACTGGCACCTCCCGCTCCCTACATGAGCGCGGTGCCGCGGAAGGGCTGCAGAACGCCCGGCAATCAAGGAGGTCTCTCATGCTCAAGCATCTCATTGCCCCAGTTTTGGCCCTTGTTGTTCTGGTTGGAGCGGTCGCCCCTGCCGCCGCCGATCGGGGCGCGTCCTATTTGCGCAACGCCGCCCCCCAATATCCCTACGCCAGCCAATCGAAAAAGAAGGTCACGGGCCCTAACAGTTCGCAGAAGAAGTTCAACCGCTCGCTCGACTTCGAGACCGAGGCGGTTTGGCGCAATTTGCGGCCGTCGTTGTTCGTCAACTAAGCGGCGTGCGTGGTACGTTTAGACTCAAACTGAGCCTGGCCGTTTAGCCGGTATTCACCGGCCTCGGCTAGGCAGGATGGACGCGCGACGGCCGCTCATGAAGCGGGAGTTCCGGTCGATGGAGGCGCGCATGCTCAGGCACCTCGCCGTATGTGTTTTCAGTTTCGTCGCCCTTGCATCATCGCTCGGCCCCGCCAGCGCTGAGCGGCGGGTCGCGCTCGTCATCGGCAATTCCGCCTATCAACATACCGCGCCGCTTAAGAACCCGAGCAACGACGCAACAGACATGGCCGCGACGCTGAAAGCGCTCGGTTTCGAGGTGATCGACGGCATCGACCTCTCCAAGCGTGAGATGGAGCAGCGCATTAGAACCTTTGCCGAAGCGCTCGCCGATGCCGATGTCGGGCTCTTCTACTATGCCGGCCATGGCCTCCAGATCGACGGGCGTAATTTCCTCGCACCCGTGGACGCCAAGCTCAAGTCCGACACGGATCTCGACTTCGAAGCGGTCGAGATCAACCTCGTGCTCAAACAGCTTGAGCGCAACAGCCGGGTCTCGATCGTGTTTCTCGACGCCTGTCGTGACAATCCCCTTGCCACCAACCTGGCGCAAGCGAGCCGTTCGCTCAATGTCGGCCGGGGACTCGCCCAGGTGGAGAAGGCGGTCGGCATGATGATCGCCTTCGCGACCCAACCCGGCAACGTGGCGCTCGACGGCGATGGGCGTAACAGCCCCTTCACCGCGGCCCTGCTCCGGCATATCGCCGCCGAAGGCGCGAGCATCAACGACATGATGATCGACGTGCGCAACGATGTGCTCAAGGCGACCGACGGCAAGCAGGTGCCGTGGGAAAACTCCTCCCTGACCGGGCAGTTCTTCTTCAAGCCGGCCGGCCCGAAGATCGCCGGCGGCAGCTCGGACGAAACCGCGGCGCAGATCGCGTCATTGCGCGAAGAGATCGCACGTCTACAGGCGAACCAGAGCCAGTTGCTCAAGTCGCAAGAAGACCAGTTGGCGACCCTGCAACAGAAACTCCAATCCGAGACCGGCACCGCCGCAACCGCCGCCGAAGAACCGGCCGGGCCTACCGCATCCAGCCGCGTGATCGCCGTTGAACCTGTTGCCGCCGAGACGAAGACAGCTAACCTTGCCCCGGAGCAGATCGAACCGGCCGCAGAAGCGTCTGCCGTCAAGGCGGCGCCCTAACCCGCACCCGAGATTGACCAAGCGGCGCTCAACCGGGACATCCAAACGAAGCTCAGAGATTTCGGCTGCTATCGCGGCAGGATCGATGGCGACTGGGGCCGTGACACACGGAGTGGTATCGACGGCTTCAATCAGGTCGCCAATCTCGACCTGAACGCCGCCGAGGCCGAGCAAGCCACGCTCGATGCGCTGGCGGCCTGGACCGGCCAACACTGCCCGGCCAAGGCGGTGGTCAATCGTAAGCGCGCGCCGGCCAAGCCTGCGAAAACCCAGGCCAAGGCGAAAAGGGCCTACCCGAAAGCGCCGAAGCAAGCGCAGCAGGACAGCCCGAAGCACGACATCGAGACCGACACGGTGCACCGCCTGTTGCGGCCGGCCCGCTAGGCCCCGCCCGGGCCTCCGACCAGCGATCAGCCTGATTGACAGCCGGGTATCAGCGGCTAGGGTCTGCCGGCTCGCGCCCATCGTGCGCGGCCAAGATTGGCAAAGAAAAGCAACGGGATGGGTCCGCGCGTTCTCTATGTCCTCCTTGTGGGGATGGTCATTTTTGCCTCCCTTGCGTTGCGGGTCTGGGACCCGAGCCCGGTCGCGAGGCTGAGAGCGCTCGTCTTCGACGCCTACCAGCGGGTCGCACCTCTGGAGTTCGACCCGGAACTGCCCGTCCGCATCGTCGACATTGACGAGGAGTCGCTCAAGAGGATCGGGCAATGGCCCTGGCCGCGCACCGTGCTTGCCGAGCTCGTCGAGAAACTCGGCGCCGAAGGCGCAGCGGCAATCGCCTTCGATATGGTGTTCCCCGAGCCCGACCGGATGTCGCCGGCCAACACGATCAAGTTCTGGCCGGACTCGCCGGCCCTCGAAAGCCTCAAGGCGGAGGTTGAGAAGCTTCCATCCAACGACCAGCTGTTCGCCGAGGCCATTGGCACAGCACCGGTCGTGCTCGGCTTCATCGCCTCGCCGCAAGGCCAATCGTTGCCGGAGACCAAGGCTGGCTTCGGTTATGGTGGTGACGATCCACGGCTGTTCGCGCCCTATTATCCAGGCGCCGCGGCCAGTCTAAGGATGTTGCAGGATCCAGCCCAGGGCGCCGGCGCGCTCAACTGGATTCCGGATTTGGACCAGATCATCCGCCGCATGCCCATGGTCGTGCGTATCGGCGACACGCTGTACCCGTCGCTGGCGGCCGACGTACTCAGACTGGCTCAAGGCGCCTCGTCCTATAAGGTCAAGTCCTCGGGCGCGAGCGGCGAGCAGGCATTCGGCGAGAACACCGGCATCGTCAAGATCAGTATCGGCGATTACGAGGTGCCGACCGAGGCCAACGGCCAGATGTGGATTCGCTTCACCCCGCAATCGAAGGCACGCTACCTGCCGGCCTGGAAAGTGCTGAACGGCGATATTGGCGCCGACGAGATCGCGGGCCGCATCCTGCTCATCGGCACGAGCGCGGCGGGCCTGCTCGATCTCAGAGCCACCCCGCTCGAAGCCTCCGTGCCCGGGGTCGAGTTGCACGCCCAGGCCGTGGAGCAGATCCTGCAGGAGGCATTCCTGCTCAGGCCGGACTTCGCCACCCCCGCCGAGCTTCTCTATATTCTCGTGCTTGGCGTCCTCATTGCATTTTTGATCTATCGCGCCGGCGCCATGGGCAGCGCCGTGCTTGGCGCCGTGGCCGTCGCCGGGGTCATCGGCATCTCGTGGTACGCCTACGATGCGCTCGGCTGGCTGGTCGATCCCGTCTACCCCACGATCGCACTGTCTGCGATCTACCTCGCCGGCACCTCCTTCGTGTTCCTGCGCACCGAGCGGGAACGCAATCGCGTGCGCAATGCCTTCTCCCACTACATGGCGCCGGCGCTGGTGAAACGCCTGGCCGACGATCCCAAGCAACTGAAGCTCGGCGGCGAGACCCGCGACATGACGCTGCTGTTCAGCGACGTGCGCGGCTTCACCACCATTTCCGAGGGTCTTGATGCCGAGGAGCTCACACGCTTTCTCAACAGCCTGTTCACGCCCTTGAGCAACATAGTCCTCGATGAGCAAGGCACCATCGACAAGTTCATGGGCGACGCGCTGATGGCCTTCTGGAACGCGCCGCTCGACGACCCGGATCACCCGAGCCATGCCTGTCGCGCCGCTCTGCGCATCATGGGCGAGATGGAAACGTTGAACGAGCGGTGGCGCCAGGAGGCGGCGGCCAAGGACCGGTTCTACAAAGAGGTCAAGCTCGGTATCGGTCTCAACACCGGCGTTTGCTGCGTCGGCAATCTCGGCTCGGAGGCCCGCTTCGACTATTCGGTGATCGGCGATAACGTCAACATCGCCTCGCGCCTCGAAGGCCAGTCGAAGACCTACGACCTGATGACCATTGTCGGCCAGTCGACGACGGCGCGCGCGCCGGACTTCGCTTTCCTCGAGATCGATCTTCTCAAGGTCAAAGGCAAGACGTCAGCCACGCGCGTCTTTACTCTGCTCGGCGACGGCGCGCTGAGGCAAAGCCAGCCCTTCATCGACCTCACCGCCAAGCATGGTGAGTTCCTCGCCCGTTACCGCGCCAAGGATTGGGATGCCGCCGAAGCCCTGAGCTATGAATGCGAGAAGATGGATGGCGCGCATCTCGACCGGCTCTACGCACTCTACCGTGAAAGGATCGAAATGTTCCGCGTGACCCCTCCCCCGCCCGACTGGGACGGCACGGCCGAGGCCTTGTCGAAGTAGCGCGATGCCAGAAACAGCGATCCTTATCCTCGCCGCCGTGGCAATCTTGATGCTGAAGCACACGGCCGCCGACTTTTTTCTGCAGACCTCGTATCAGTATTGCAACAAAGGGACCTATGGGCATCCCGGCGGGCTGCTGCACAGTCTCATCCACATCGCGCTGACGCCGCTCGTCTATCTGGTGCTCGCCCCCGTTTCGCTGCTGCTCGTGCTCGGCATCGCGGCGGGCGAATTCGCCGTCCACTACCATGTCGATTGGGCCAAGGAGCAGATCGGCCGCCGCAACGGCTTCACGCCGCAAACCCCGGGCTTCTGGCACCTGCTCGGCGTCGATCAACTCCTGCACGGGCTGACCTACCTCGCCATCGTCGGGGTGCTGATCTGGGCCGCGTCTTAGGGCGTGGACTCCCCCCAACTGCTATTCAATTTTCTCGGCGCTGGTCGTGTGGGTTGGGCCGTCTTGCATCGAGGCACCAACACGGTAAGCAGTCTTTTTGTAGTGGTCGCCGTCCTTGCTGAGCTTGGTCGTCCAGCCGGTATTCCACGTGATTACCGCGGCCTCGCCGTCGTCCTCCCAAGCTCCGCTCAAGACATGCCCCTGCTTTTCGCCAGCGGCTGTGCCGTTGTCGGTGAGCGTGATGCTGAACGGATTGCCCTTGGTGTCCTCAGTCTTGTATTTGCCGATCCAGTCACCGGCGAAACTGGCGCTGCTGGTCAGCACTGCAATCATGCCGGCGACAACGCAGACTTTTATCGATGTGATGTCCTTCATGACTCTGTCCTCTATCAAGTTGGTTCTCGCAGCACCGGACCCGCGACGGTAGGTCGGCTGCTGGCACTTCGTCGACATTCGTGCCCCTCGCGGGCTTGTCCGAAATTCACCCGGAAGCAGACATCTCGCGGATCGCCGATCCAGCGGCTTTAATGGCTCAGCTAAATCAGCGCCGAGATCTCGCGATTGGCGAATTCCAGACGGTCTGAGAGCAGCCTGATAATGAGCTTGTGCAGGGCGGCGGCGGCGGCGGGGTCCTCCTCCTGCATCTTGTCGAACGCATCGCGCGTCAGCCGGTAGACCACGGTCGGCTCCTCGGCGACCACATTCGCCGTGCGCGGCATATGCCGATAGAAGCCCATCTCGCCCACCACCGTATGGCCGATCATGCGCCGAAGCCTGATGGGGCGGCCGTGCTCGTCGATGATGGTGATGGCCACGCAGCCCGACGCCTGAAACACCACCGAGTCGGACGCCTCGCCCTGCTTGAACAGGAATGCCCCATTCTCGAGCTCCTGGAGCTGCATGTAAGGCGCGATGCGCGCGAAATCGACCAGGCCTTCGAACTCCTTCTGCAGCCAACTCTCGAAGCTGTGCGTCGAGGCGTCGCCGACCTCGTGGTACATAAGCAGCATGTCCTCGCACCATTCGATGGCCTCGTTGCGGCTGCCGAATTTCTGGTGCGGCCGGTTGGCCCCGAAGAAGCCGGCGCTCTCGAAGCCCGCGCGCATCGCGTCGCTCAAGCCACTGAACACCAGCGTCACCTTGTGCTCCTCGCAAAAGTTGCGGAGCTTGACGAGGCTCAACACCGCCGAGGTATCGAGCCCTTGCACCGCGCTGAAGTCGAGCACGACGTAGCCCACGGGTTTGTCCTGCTGTTCCTCGATGACCCGCTTGATGCGCTCGAACAACCCGTTCGACGAGCCGAAGAAGATGAAGCCGGACAGCCAGAACACATGGACGCGCTTACCCTCCTCGTGGAGCAGGCGGGTCTGCTCCGGCGAGCGCTCGACATTGCTTGAGAACTCGTAGCGCGTCAGGTGGCGCCGGATCACGCCGATGCGGCTATAGCTCAGCGCGAACAGGAGACAGGCGCCGATGACCCCGATCACCACGCCGAGCAGATAGCCGAAATAACAAATGACAATGGCGATCGCGATGGCCAAGCCGAGATCGGTGCCCGAGCGCTGCGCCGGCGACCGCACGAGCGCCTCCATCAGGATCATTACGCCCAGATAAGCGAGCATGCCGCCGAGGATCGCCTTCGGCACGATGCTGCCGACATCGGCGCCGGCGAACAGCACCAGCCCGCACACGATGGCGACGGAGACGCCGCTCAGCCTCGTCACCGCGCCGGCCTGTTGCAGCAGCAGGCTGTTGTTCAGCGACAGATTGCCGGCCACCCCGCCGAGGACCGAGGCGAGCAGATTGGCGAGCCCGTTGGTTCTGAATTCCTTGTCGAGATCGGCCGATTTCTGCCGCGCCACTTCCAAGCTCGAGACATCCAGCAGCATCGAGATGGCGGTGACGCCGCACACCGCGCCGATCTCGGCGCTGCTCCTTGCCATCACGCCCCAATCGATGTCGTGGGTGACCATGGCCTCGAGCGGCCACCACAGCTGCAACGCGCCCACCGCCTTCAAGAACCAGACGCCGCGCGTCCCCTCGTCCGTCACGAAGCCAAAGAGAATCACGTCCATCGCCACGAGAAAGACGATGAAGGCAACCGGCAAGGTGAGGAAGTCGTCCATCCAGCGCCGCAACAAGACGATGAACAGCGAGAAGCAAAGACCGACGCCGATCTGTGGGGCGAAATCCATCGAGGCGATCGGCACCCAGCTCGACGGCGACAGCGTAAGATTGGTGCCGGTGATCACCTCGATGCCGCCGGTGATCAGAAGCCAGCCCGAGGCCGCGAGGAAGCCGCCAATGACTGGGAATGGGACGAAGCGGAGCCATTGACCGAGCTTTAGAGCGCCAACGCCGAACAGCAGCGCACCGGTCAGGAATGTGCTCACCGAGATAGCCACCAGCACATTGATGACCATGGTCTCGGCACTGGCGCCCTTGGCGGCGAGCCCGGCCGCCACGGTTGCCGCGAGCACGCTCATCACCGCCACGGCGGGCGTATCGGGGCCGGCGTCGGCGGGGACCAGTGTGGTGGTCAGCGACACGACCACGCCGGTCACCACCGTGCCCATGATCAGGGCCGCAAGCCCGAGGGGGAATCCGGCCGCGATCGAGCCCTGGAAGATCAGTGCACTGAAGGAGATGCAATAGGCAATGTTGACGATTGCCGAGATCGTGCCCGCCAAAGCATCGCGCCCGAGCGTCGAAGCTTCGATGTTGCGCGGGCGCTTGAGCGCCAAATTCGCGAGCAGCGACAAGGGCGTTATGCGGAATCTTTGAGGGTTAAGTTTGAGCCGATCATGGCCGGGGGCGGCGACAATGCAAGGCAAAAATGGCAAAGCGGGGGTGCAGCGCCGTTACCCCCTCATCCGCGCGGCACCGAGCGCCTCAGACGGTCGGCCAGTGTCCGCATGACGGCGATGGCGAAAAAGGGGGTCTCATGCACCAGGAACAGAAAGCTCTTCTCGTTGATGGGCGCGACTTCGCAGGCGGTCTTGGCGCGCGCCGTGGCGCTGCGCGGCGCCCCGTCGATCAACGCCATTTCCCCAAAGATGCCGCCCGCGGTAAGCGTTTCCACCACGACCCCGTCCCGCTCGATGTCCACCTCGCCGGACCGGATCACATACATTTTGTCGCCCTTGTCGCCTTCGGCGAACACGACCTCGCCGGGCTGGAACGTGGCGAGCGGAAACCCTGCATTGGCGAGCAGATTGAGATCGATCCCAGCAAGGGTCACGCGCGCGTCCTCCTCCCGTGGCTCTCGGCAAGCGGACCTATGCTACCCTAGGCCGCGGCTAAGACGATAGCGTGAAAGCGTCTGCGCGCGCCGTCGCCCCGGGCGTCACCTTGCCCGTGCCCGGCACTTTCGGATTCCAGCGGGCGGCATCGAGCGCTTCGTCCACGGCCCACGTCCCGTTACGGCCCGGCTCGTTGGCGGCCTTCGCCAGCAAGCCGTTGAAGACAAATCGCGGGATCAGCATGAAGCCGAGCTGGCTCAATTGTCCGCTCATGCGCTTGCCGTCGTTGAGCACGAAGCCCCAATGCTGCAGATGGCAGCTCAAGGTGATCAGCCCTACATTCGACGCATCGCGCTCGCGCGCGAACATCTTCTCGGTGAAGAACGCCCGGCCGACGGCGACCCCATAGAGTCCTCCGGCGAGCCGGCCAGACCGGTCCCAGACCTCGATCGAGTGCGCGTAGCCAGACCGATGCAGCGCCATGAAGCTTGCGGTCATGTCGGAGCCGGTCGCACTCGCGCCCTCCCGCCGCTTCTCGGCGCAGGCGCGCAAGACCCCGGCGAAATCCTCATCGAAGGTCACCGCGTAGTGGCGCGTCTGCAACAAACGCCACACCGTCTTGGACACGTAGACATTCTCGGGAAACGACACCATGCGCTGGGCGGGCGCCCACCATCTGTGCCCAGCCGGATAGAGACCTTTGGCATAGGCCGCGATCAACGTCGACACGCTCAAGTCCGCGCAAGAGCCCGCGAGCCCTTCGGGATGACGCAACGCTTGCTCCGGGTCCGGCAATTCGCCAGGCCTCGATATCCATGCGGTGCAATACTTGGCGAGGGTCGCGAAAGCCGCGGGCACATTGAACACCCCCGGCGAGCCGGGGCGACGCAAAACTTGGCCTAACAAAATCCTACCCTCCTAACGCGGGCGGCCTAAGCCGCCTTGCCGGTCCCCGGGCCTTCTGGCCGCCAATCGGCCACCGCCTCCGGACCCGCTTCGACGGTCCAGCGTCCGGGCTTCCCCGTCTCGCCCGCAGCCTCGCCGAGAATGCGCAAGAACCCGCCGCGCGGGACCATGCGGAAGCCCATGTCGAGAATGGTGGGCGTGGCCCACTTGCCGTCGTTCAAGACGTAGCCCCGCTTGGCGAGGTGCCAGTTGAGCACCGAGAAGCCGAGCTTCGACGTGTTCGGCTCATGCGAGAACTGGGACTCGGTGAAGAACGCGCGGCCAATGGCGACGCCGTAGCCGCCGCCGACAAGTTCGCCGTCGCGGTTCCACACCTCGAAGGAATGCACGAGGCCCGCGTCGTGGAGCGCCGCGTAGGCGCGCATGATGCGCGGCGTGATCCAAGTGAGATGCCAGCGCCCGTCACGCTTGCCGGCGCAGGCCTTGATCACACTCTCGAAGTCGTGGTCGAAGGTGACTGTGTAAGTGCCCTGGCGCATGAGGCGCTTGAGCCGCTTCGACATGTGATAGTCGTCGAAGAACAGCACGCAGCGCTCCGGCGGCGAGAGCCACTTGGCCGGTCCGAAATGGGCGTGCGGGAACAGGCCCTTGGCATAAGCCTCGGCCAGCGTCGCCACCGAAAGATCGTCGGCGATGCCGACCAGTTCGCCCGCGTCGGGCGTCTTGGTGAGATCAGGCAGCACATCGTTCGGTTGGAACAGATGCGCCACGCAGAGCCGGGCGAGCGGCACGAGCCTGTCGAGACGCTTTGGCTGGAGCGACCAGGCGGTGCCGAGCACGACGCGCTGAAGCCTCTCGGATAGGGTCTCGCGGAACAAGGCATCGCGGCGCTCGGCGCGATCCGGCAGAGGCGGCGCGGAAGGCGCGCCCGAAGCCGCACCCATGGACGCCTCTGGCGCGACAGCTTCGCGCGGCAAATGACTGAGCGAAGACACGGCAACTCCAACGCAAACACACCGATGACTGAGGCCAGCGGGCCCCAGCGCGACCTGCCGAGCGGTGAGAGTGCCTGGAAAAGGATTCCAAACGGGTTAACGCGCCCTGGCCCCGATTTCAGGCCCGGAATGGGATCGGTGAAGAGGTCTCTTTGCGGGCCGTCACGCGCCGTCACGGCTCCTCACCCGGTCCACCGCATCGAGCCAGCCCGCGTAGCGGGCCTCGCGTTCAGCCTCGCCCATCGCGGGCTCGAACACCCTGGACGGCGCCCAGGCACGGGACAGGACCTCGTCGTCACCATAGAAGCCGACCGCTTGGCCGGCGTGATAGGCCGCACCCAATGCCGTGGTCTCGGGCGTGGCCGCGACTGCCACGGTCTCGCCCAGAATGTCGGCGAGCCGCTGCATCGCCCAAGCGTTCCCTGTCATGCCGCCATCGACCCGTAACGGGTGCCCAGCGTCGATGCCGCTCGCCGCCATGTCCTGGCGCATGGCGGTCAGGAGATCGCGGGTCTGGAATGCCACCGCCTCGAGCCCGGCCGCCACGATATCGGCCTTCGACGCCGCCCGGCTCAAGCCCACGATCGCTGCCTTGGCTTCCGCATCCCAGAACGGCGCGCCGAGGCCCTGGAAGGCCGGCACCAAATACACGCCGGAGTTGGGATCGGCGCTCTTGGCGAGCACCTCGCTCTCCGCAGCCGTCTCGATGAGGCCGAGACTGTCGCGCAACCACTGGATCGTGGCGCCCGCCATGAAGATCGCACCCTCAAGCGCATAGGCACGCGTGCCTTCGCGCTGATGCAGGATGGTCGACAGCATGCGCGTGGCCGATGCCACCTTGTCCGCGCCGGTGTTGGCGACGACGAAGCAGCCGGTGCCGTAGGTCGCCTTCAACATGCCAGGCTGAAAGCACGCCTGCCCGAAAGCCGCGGCCTGTTGATCGCCGGCCACGCCCATGATCGGCAGACTTGCGCCGAAATGCTGTTCCGCCGTCAGCCCGAAATCGCCCTGGCTATCGCACACCTCCGGCAGCATCGCGGGCGGCACGCCGAGCCGATCGAGCAGGTGCGCATCCCAGGTTCCCGACCTGATGTCGAACAGCTTGGTGCGGGCGGCATTGGTCGCGTCGGTCACGTGCCGCGCGCCGCCGGTCAGCTTGAACAGAAGGAAGCTGTCGACGGTGCCGAAGCACACTTCGCCGCGCGCCGCGCGCTCACTGAGGCCCGGCACGTTGGCGAGCAGCCAGGCGAGCTTCGTCGCCGAGAAATAGGGGTCGATGACGAGCCCCGTGGTCTCGGCCACGTACGCGCCCCAGCCTTCTCGCTCGAGGCTTGCGCAAAGCGGCGCGGTGCGCCGGTCCTGCCACACGATGGCGTTGGCGAGCGGCTTTCCAGTCGCCCGCTCCCATACGACCGTCGTCTCACGCTGATTGGTGATGCCGATGGCGGCGATGGTCTTGGCGCCCGCCTCGTTCAGAACCGTGCGGCAGACTTGAAGCACGGACCGCCAGATCTCGTCGGCATCGTGCTCCACCTGCCCTGGAGACGGATAGATCTGCGTGAGCGGCACGTGCGCCGAGGCTCCCGGCCGTCCGGCCTCGTCGAACAGAATGGCGCGCGTGCTGGTCGTCCCCTGGTCGATGGCAAGGACGTGGCCTTTACTCATCGCGCCACCGCGCCGCCCGTCTCGCTTACGATCCAGTCGCAGTATTCCGCGCTGCCGCCTTCCGTCGGCAGCACAAGCAGCGCCGGAACCTCATAAGGATGCAGCCGCTTCGTCTCGGCCAGAACCTGATCGGTGAGGCTGCTGCGCGTCTTGATGATCATGGCGACCTCGTTCGCCTCCTCGCGCGCGCCCTCCCACTCATAGAGCGAGATCATGCCCGGAAACATGTTGACGCACGCCGCCAGCCTGGCCGCGACCAGCGCCGCGCCGACCCGTTTGGCGTCCTCCAGACTGGCAAAGGTCGTGTAAATCAGGACCGGCCGCTCTACATTCCCCATGGATTCACCATTTCACCGTGGTTTGCGACACTTGCGCGACGTGGGCACCACAGCTTTATAGTGCCCCCTTCTCTAGGCCGGTCCAAGCGCATCGAACCCATCATGGCACGCTTCGAAAAAATCGCCTTTGTCGCCAGCGAGACCGAGGAGGCGGAGGACGCTCTCAAGACGCTTTCCAAGCGTTATGGCTGCGCGGCGCCCGAGGGCGCCGACGTGATCGTCGCGCTTGGCGGCGACGGCCTGATGCTTCAGACCATGCACCAGCACCTCCATAGCCGCATTCCCATCTACGGCATGAACCGAGGATCGGTGGGCTTCCTCCTCAATAATTACCAGGAGAACGGGCTGAAAGAGCGCCTGGAGCAGGCGGAAGTGACGGTCATCCACCCGCTCCGCATGACGGTCCGCGACGTCAATGGCACATTCCATGAGGCGCTGGCGATCAACGAAGTCTCGCTGTTCCGGCAAATCCACCAGGCCGCTAAGCTCAAGATCGCCATCGACGGTACGCTACGCCTGAACGAGCTCATCTGCGACGGCGTGCTCGTGTCCACGCCGGCCGGCAGCACGGCCTATAACCTGTCGGCCCATGGGCCGATCCTGCCCATCACCGCGCCGCTCCTCGCGCTGACCCCGATCAGCCCGTTTCGCCCGCGTCGCTGGCGGGGCGCGCTGCTTCCCAACGAGGCAAAAGTTGTGATCGACGTCCTCGAACCCAAAAAGCGCCCCGTGAGTGCCGTCGCCGACCACACCGAGTTCCGCAACGTCGCCTCTGTCGAAGTGAAGGAGGGGAGCGACATCGACATCTTCATGATGTTCGATCCCGGCCATACGCTTGCCGAGCGCATCCTGGCGGAGCAGTTCGGCTACTGACGCTTCGAGGGTTGAGGCCGTTACGGCCGCGTCAGCGTGAACACCTCGTCGATCACCGCATAATCGCCATAGCCGAGCCGCGCGATGGGCCTGAGCTTGGTGACGTCCACTTTGCCTTCGGCGATCGCCGCGTCATCGATATATACGCCGACCACCTGGCCGAGCACCATCGCATGCGTGCCGGGCCCGCCGTCGGGACCAGGGAGCTCGATGGTGCGCCAATAGCGGCATTCGAATGCGACGGGCGATTCCTTCACCCGCGGCGGCGCGACGAACCGCGACGGCGCCGGCGTGAGACCGGCGAGCTCCATCTCGTTCACCTCAGGGTCCACATGCGCCGACGTCCGATTCATGGCCTCGCGCAGATCGTAGGTCGCAAGCGAGCAAACGAACTCGCCCGTATCCTCGGCATTGCGCTGACTATCTTTCCGGCCGCCCGAAGAAAACATCACGAAATGCGGATCGGTGGAGACGGCATTGAAGAAGCTGTAAGGCGCGAGATTGACGACGCCGTTCTTGCTAAGCGTCGAGATCCAGCCGATGGGCCGCGGCGCCACCAGTGCCTTGAACGGGTCCCATTCAAGGCCGTGCGTATTGGCAACCGCGTCATAGAACATCAGCGAAATCCTTCGGCGGCGGACTTAAGGCCGCCACGACGTGACGATGTCGGCGAGCACGGGCCTGTCCCGCTCCTCGGGCTTTTCCTTGGCCGTGCCAATATAGACGAAACCGGCGACGCGCTCGTTGTCGGCAAGCCGAAGCGCTTTGCGCACCCCTTCGCTATAGGCGCACCACTCGGTGATCCATTGCGCGCCAAAGCCGAGCGCCGTCGCCGCCACGATGAGGTTTTGGCACGCCGCGCCCGCGGAAAGAACCTGCTCCCACTCCGGCGCCGCCGCATTTTTGGTCACCCGGGAGATGACGGCGATGACGAGCGGCGCCCGCGAGAAGCGCTTGGCCTCGTTCTCGAGCCGGAACGCGCCGGGATCTGTCTCCTCCGCGCGGCACACCTCCGCCAGCACCACGCCGAACGCATCCCGCGCCGCGCCTTGAAACAGCACGAAGCGCCACGGCACGAGCTTCTTGTGGTCGGGCACGCGCGCCGCAGCGGTCAGGATCTGATCGAGCTGATCCCCGTCAGGACCCGGCTCGGTCAGAGCGTTAGCCGAAACCGAACGTCGGGTCAGGAGATGGTCGAGAGTTGGATTAGACATGCGCTCATGAAATTTGGCTAAGACCATGCTCCCTATCGCGAAACGGGCCGTCGAACAATGCTCGATCCTTGCGTCCAAATGGCTCCCTCGGCACCCAAAATCGGCCTTAATCACGGCCGAATTTCGGACCGTCATGCAAGCCGGAAGCTTGTATAAGGGTCGGGCGGCCGGCTAATCGGAGCAAACGCTATGCGGGGGAAACGCTTCGCGGCGCTGAAGCTATTGCTTTTGCCCGCATGCTTCCTTGGCGCCGGCATGGCCGCCGCCGAGGACGTACCCCTGTCCGCTCCTGGCCTCCCGGCCACGGTGCTCGTGCTCGATGCCTCAAGCAGCATGGGCGACAAGACAGGCGACACAGTCAAGCTCGACGCGGCGCGCACCGAGCTTGACAGGATTGTCACTCAATACGGCGACCGGTTCTCCTTCGGCCTCGTCGCCTTTGGCCATCGCAAAGCCTCGAACTGCGCCGACAGCGAGGTCCTGGCCAAGCCGGGCGCACTCACCTCTCAGTCCTTTGAGAAGCTCCTCGGCGGCCTCAAGGCCAAGGGCCAAGCCCCTATCGCCGCCGCCATCAGCGATGCCGCCAGCCTGGCGGGCGCCGCCAACCAGCCCCTTGACGTTGTCCTCGTTGCCGATGGTGGCGACACCTGCGACGCCGATGTCTGCGTCACCGCGGATGCACTCAAGCAGACGGCGAAGGGCTTGCGGATTCACGTCGTCGGCTTTGGCGACAAATCCGAGGACCTTGAGCCGCTGGCTTGTATCGCCGCCGCCACCGGGGGCAAATTCGTCACCGCGGCCAATGAGCGTGAGCTTCAAGAGAAACTGAGCGCGGTCTTCGAAGCCATCGCCAGCCCCGCCGCCGCAAGCGAAGGGGTCGCTGAAGTGGACTTCGACGCCCAAGACGCCATGCCGGAAATGGCGGAGGAAACCGGGCCGGGCCAGACGACAGTCAAGAGATCGGCCGCACCCCCTAACCCAAGCGAAACCGCCGTGCTGAAATCGGCCCCGCCGGCGCAGAGCACGCCCCAGACCCTAGTGCAGCGCGTGCTCCCGCCGCCAAAGCCAGAGCCGCAACGGCCCGTGCCGGTGACCTTCAAGGCGCTCATCACGGAGGTCGGGCCGAAACTGCAATCGGGCCTGACCTGGCGCGTCTATAATTCCAAGGCCGCCGCCGACGGCACCTATGAGCTCATCAGCACCCATAGCGAGCCGACCCCGACAGCGGCGCTGCTGCCGGGCGAGTATCTCGTCAACGCCGCCTACGGGCTCTCCAATCTCACCAAGAAGATCAAGGTGGAGACCGGCCATTCCGTGGAAGAGACCTTCGTGCTCAACACCGGCGGGCTCGCTCTAAGAGCGGTGCTGGCCACTGGCGAGCCCTGCCCCGAGGACAGCCTGCGCTTCGACATCCTGTCCGACGAGGAGGACCAGTTCGGCAAACGCCACACGATCCTTGCCGACGCCAAACCCCTCTCCATCATCAGGCTCAACGCCGGCGCCTATCATGTCGTCAGCCTTTATGGCGATGCGAACGCAAGCGTCGGCGTCGATGTGACGGTCGAGCCGGGCAGAGTCACCGAGGCCACGATCAAGCACAACGGCGCCAAGATTACCTTCCGCCTGGTTCAGAACTTGGGCGGCGAGGCCCTAGCCGACACCAAATGGACGATCCTGACCTCGGCCGGCGACACGGTGAAATCGAACGCGGGCGCGCTACCGACCCACATCCTCGCCGCCGGCAGCTACGCCGTCGTCGCCGACCACGCGGGCCTCAGCTACACGCGCAAGTTCTCCATCGAGCCGGGTGACGACAGGCAGATCGAGGTCGCGATCGAGGACGGACCCACGTCGCCTGAAGCGCTGAGCGCCCTCCTCGATCCGCCGGAGGCGCCGACACCCGGAACGGGGACGCTGGCCGGCGACGGCGCCGGCGCGGCGGCCTTCGACGGGTTTTCGTCGAGGCCGGCGGACCCCAATGCGCCGTTGATCAATCCGGGCGCGCTGTTTCGTCCCTCCACGCGGTGAGCCTCAGGCAGCGACGGCGCCGCTCATTGCGTCTCGCAGATCGGGGGGTACGGCCTCGTCGGCGAGCATCTTGACCGCCGCCTCGAGTGTCATCACCTCTTGGCCTTGCGAGCCGAGCCGGCGCACCGACACGGTGCCTTCCTCCGCCTCCCGCTTGCCGACCACGAGCAGCACCGGGGCCTTGGCCACCGAGTGCTCGCGCACCTTGTAGTTGATCTTCTCGTTACGAAGATCGGCCTCGGCGCGCAGGCCCGAACCCTTGAGCGCGTCGAGCACTTTGACCGCATAGACATCGGCATCCGACACGATAGTCGCGACGATGGCTTGCGTGGGCGCGAGCCACAGCGGCAAATGCCCGGCGTGATGCTCGATGAGAATGCCCGTAAAACGCTCCAGCGATCCGAACATGGCGCGATGGATCATCACCGGCGGCGTCTTCTCGCCGTCGGAGCCGATATAGAAGGCGCCGAGCCGTTCCGGCATGTTGAGATCGACCTGGATCGTGCCGCACTGCCATTCCCGCCCGATGGCGTCGCGCAACACATATTCGAGCTTCGGCCCGTAGAACGCGCCCTCGCCCGGATTGAGCTCATAGTTGAGCCCCGCCGCCTCCACCGCGCGCTTCAGCGCTGCTTCGGCCTTGTCCCACACTGCGTCGGAGCCGACGCGCTTCTCGGGCCTGTCGGAGAACTTGATCCGCAAATCCTCGAAGCCGAAGTCGCGATAGATGGACAGCATCTGCTCGTTGAGCTTCACGCACTCCTCGGTGATCTGGTCCTCGGTGCAGAAGATATGCGCATCGTCTTGCGTGAAGTGGCGCACGCGCAAGAGGCCGTGCAGCGCTCCTGACGGCTCGTAACGGTGCACCTTGCCGAACTCGGCGATCCGCAACGGGAGATCGCGATAGCTCTTCAGACCGTGCTTGAAGATCTGCACATGGCCCGGACAGTTCATAGGCTTGCAGCAAAAGACGCGGTCATCGGGCGTCTCGGCGATGTACATGTTCTCGGCGAACTTTTCCCAATGGCCCGACTGCTCCCATAGCGTGCGCTCCATCATGTCGGGCGAGTTCACCTCGACATAGCCCCACGTGTTCTGGCGCCGGCGCATATAGCCGATCAACGCCTGGAACAGGGCCCAGCCCTTGGCGTGCCAGAACACCGCGCCCGGCGCCTCTTCCTGGAAATGGAACAGGTCCATCTCGCGGCCCAAGCGCCGGTGGTCGCGCTTCTCGGCTTCTTCGAGCTGGTGGAGATAGGCGTTGAGATCGTCCTCGCTCGCCCACGCCGTGCCGTAGATGCGCTGAAGCATGGGATTGTCGCTATCCCCGCGCCAATAGGCGCCGGCGATCTTCAACAGCTTGAAGCCCTTGCCGACCTTGCCCGTCGACGTCATGTGGGGGCCGCGGCACAGGTCGAACCATTCCCGTTGCGAGTAGAGTCTGATCTCGTCGCCTTCGGGGATCGCGTCGATCAGTTCGAGCTTGTAGTCCTCGCCCATGTCGGCAAACAGCTTCTTCGCCGCCGTGCGCTCCACCACCTCGCACGAGAACGGGGAATCGCGGGAGATGATCTCGCGCATCTTCGCCTCGATCTTCGGCAGATCCTCCGGCGTGAACGGCTCGTCGCGAGCGAAGTCGTAATAGAAGCCGTTGTCGATCACCGGACCGATGGTGACTTGCGTACCGGGATAGAGCTCCTGCACGGCCTCCGCCATGACATGCGCCGCGTCGTGGCGGATCAGCTCGAGCGCTTGCGGGTCATCGCGCGTGATGATGCGGATCGCGGCGTCGCCTTTGATCGGCTCGGCGAGGTCGCGGAGCTTGCCATCGAGCTCGACCGCCACCGCCTTCTTGGCGAGCGATTTGGCAATGGATTCGGCGACGTCACGGCCCGTGACTCCAGATTCGAAGTCGCGCGCGGAACCATCAGGAAACTTAAGGGAAATCATCGTGTCTCTCCTCTCACTCCTGCGTACCAGCGCAGGTAAGACGGACTGTCAGTCGGGGCGCCGCTTTTAGCGGGAATCGGCTGCCCCGTCACCCGTATTTAGGCGCCAGCGCCCGTAGCGCCAAGGGGAGAAGGCGTGGCGTTCCTCACGCAGGTCGGGCACGGGGTCGAGCCCATGGCTGCCCCAAGGATGACAGCGGCACATGCGGGCCAGCGTCAGCCAGCCCCCTTTCCACGCGCCGTTCGTCTCGATGGCCTCGCGCGCATAGTCCGAACAGGTGGGTAGATGCCGGCAGTTGACGCCGAGCAGCGGTGAGATCGTCCAGCGGTAGACGAGGATCGGCGCGAGCATCACGGCCTTGGCGAGATCGCGCCCGAGGCGGGCTGCTGCGCCACCCCGTTCGAGACTAGGCATTGTCTGCGCCGGCGCGCTCAGGCGCCCGCTCGCCCCCGCGCGCCGCCTCGACTTGAGCGATGGCGTCCTCGACCGCGTCGAACACGAGCAGCGTCGAGGCGTGCCGTGCCTTGTAGTCGCGGACCGGCTCCAACAGCGCCAGGTCGGCCCATCTGCCCGAAGGCGGTGCCCCCGCGTCTTTCAGCATCTTGCGCATGGCGGTTCCCACGTCGCGGAGCTCCGCCGCGCTTGAGCCCACGATCTCCCGGCCCATGATTGAGGCCGCCGTCTGGCCAAGGAGACAGGCCCGCACCGTCTGGCCGTAATCGGACACCACATCCCCCTCCATGACGAGGTCGATCTCCACCCGGCTGCCGCAGAGCTTTGAATGGGCTTTGGCGGTGGCCTGCGGCGAAACCAGCCTCTTCGTGCGCGGCATCGCCGCAGCCAGCTCAAGCAGTTGCTGGCTATAAATATCGTCGGGCAGGGTCATCTTGATATCCTAAGCTGGCCGGGCTCGCCTTGCAGGCTGATTTCACGCAATATATATGCACCATTGGGCCGCACGGCCACGCGCCTGCGCGGATTTAGCCAGATCGCGGACTTCGCTAGATAAGGAAAGTCTCGTCACATGGACGCCACAACCAAGGATCCGCGGACCACACGGCCCTATGCCGGCATGGAAATTGGCCGTGGCCCACAGCTTACCCGCCCGTCGCGCGAAAAGGCCGAGGAGGCCGTCCGCACGCTCATCGCCTATGCCGGGGACGACCCCGAGCGCGAGGGCCTGCGCGAGACCCCGCGGCGCGTCACGGCTGCCTATGACGAGTTCTTCGCCGGCTATGAAGAGTGCCCCATTGAAGTGCTGTCGCGCACCTTCGACGAGGTCGCCGGCTATGACGACATCGTCATGCTGCGCGATATCGAGCTCCACTCGCACTGCGAGCACCACATGATCCCGTTCATCGGCAAGGCGCACATCGCCTACTTCCCGACAGATCGCGTGGTCGGCATTTCCAAGCTCGCCCGCGTGGTCGAGGTGTTCGCCCGCCGTTTGCAGACGCAAGAGACCATGACCGCGCAGATCGCCGAGACCATCGACACGGTGCTGAAGCCTAAGGGCGTGGCGGTGATGATCGAGGCCGTGCACCAATGCATGTCGATCCGCGGCGTCCGCAAGCCCAACGTGGCCACCATCACCACACAGTTTACCGGCATCTTCAAAGAGGATCCGGCGCAGCAGGCGCGCTTCATGATGCTGGCGACCGAGCGCGGCCGCCCGTAACCCCGCGCCCGGCCGCGAAGGAATAGATCGCGGTGACCGAGACCGAAGACGTCTTCCCCAAGATCGAGGACAAGACCGCGCGCGAGGAAGGCACCGTCTTCGCGCCCAGTTTCGACGCGCACGGTCTCCTGCCCGTCGTCGTCACCGACGCCAAGACCGGCGAGGTGCTGATGTTCGCCTTTATGAACGCAGCGGCGCTCGCCTTGTCGATTGAGACGGGCCAGGCCCATTACTGGTCGCGGTCACGCAAAGCACTTTGGCGCAAGGGCGAGACCAGCGGCAACGGCCAGCGCATCGTCGAGATGCGCACCGACTGCGACCAGGACGCCATCTGGCTGAAGGTCGAGATGACGGGCACGGACGCGAGCTGTCACACCGGCCGCAAGTCCTGCTTCTATCGCGCCGTTCCCCTAGGCACGGCGCCCGGCGCCGCCCTGTCGCTCGTGTGGGTCGACGCCGAGCGGCATTTCGACCCGGAGGCGATCTACGGACACGGTGAGGCCGCAAAGGGAACCTTAAAGAGTTCATAGTACTGATCTAAATGGCTCGCACTCGGCCAGCCTATGGGATTACCAAGCACGGCCAGTTTGCGATTTGAGCGTTGCCGGACGAGGTTCCGGTATGAGGTCGTGTCATGGAAAGACCAACGATCGGTTTGGCGCTTGGGGGCGGAGCAGCCCGCGGTTGGGCGCATATCGGCGTGCTGCGGAGCCTGATCGCCGCCGGTCTCGAGCCCGACATCATCGCCGGCACCTCGATTGGCGCCGTGGCCGGGGCCTGCTACGTCACCGGCAAGCTGGATGCGCTGGAAGACTTTGCGACCGCGCTGACCCGCCGCCGCGTCTTCGGTTTTCTCGATTTCAATTTCGCCGGCTCAGGGCTCCTGACCGGACAGCGTCTCAGCGCCCGGCTCGACCACCACCTCAAGGAATTCTCCATCGAGAAGCTGGATCGCAAGTTCGTGGCCGTCGCCACCGAGCTCGGCACCGGCCATGAGGTCTGGCTCAACAAAGGCAGCCTGGTGAATGCCCTGCAGGCGTCGTTCGCCCTGCCAGGCATTTTCCGCCCGGTGCAGATCAACGGGCGCTGGCTGATCGACGGCGCGCTCGTGAACCCGATCCCGGTCTCGGTCTGCCGCGCGCTCGGCGCCCGCATCGTCATCGCCGTCAATCTCAGCAACGATCTGTTCGGCAAAGGCGGGGTGATCCACGACCATGGGGCCCCCGAGCCGTCCCCAGTGGAGGACAATCACCTCCCGGGCAGCAACGGCCGCGCCGCCGTGCATCTCCTCCACCGGCAGATTTTCGGGCGCAGCAACGGCGCACCCGGCATGTCGGCGGTAATGATGGACGCCATCAACATCACCCAGGACCGCATCGCGCGGTCGCGTCTCGCCGGCGACCCGCCCGACATCACCATCGGCCCGAAGACGGCGCGCATCGGCCTGTTCGACTTTCACCGCGCCAATGAGGCGATCGAACTCGGCGCTAAGGCCGCCGAGTCCCAGATCGACGAAATCAGAATGGCCATGCAGGCGCTCGCCGCCTAACGCGCCAGACCGCCAGATGGCAAGGCCTGCCGGATCAGCCCGTGGCGATGTATTCGCGCATGGACGCGGCTTCCATCTCGGCCTCGGCGATCCGCATCCTCACCACGTCACCAATCGACACAAGGCCGACAAGTCGCCCCCGGTCGACCACCGGCATGTGGCGGAACCGGTGCGCGGTCATCTCGCCCATCAACCGGTCTATCGTGTCCGCTTCCCGGCAGCTCACCACGGCCTTGGTCATGCAGACCTCGACCGGCTCATCGAGCACCGAGCCCCCGGCTCTGGCGAGTTCGCGCACGATGTCCCGCTCCGAGACAATGCCGATAACCTTGCCATCGTCCGCGGCGATAACGATGCAACCGATACGATGCACCCCGAGGAGCTTGGCGATTTCGAGCAAGGGCGTGTCTGGGGCAGCCGTGAAGACCTCCCTGCCCTTCGATTTAAGGATTGCTGCGACGTTCATTAGGGTTTCCTCCAGCCCGGGAACTTCAGCCCCGTTGCTGCGACATCATGTCCCGGAGCGAAACAAGGCGCAAGAGTGCCGAGAAATCGCCGCAATCTCCGACGTTTAGGGCATCCGCCAGAGGTCGTCTGACGCGCTGTCCTTGTCAAAAAAGCCGAAGATGAGGAGTCCGCACAGAAAACCACCGATATGGGCTTCCCAGGCGATGCCGCCCTGCGATCCGTCGACCCACGCGGAGGTCAGCCCGAAATAGGCGTTGAGGACCACCCAGAAGATCAGGAAGGCAACGATGCGATGATCCCGCAAAGTGGCGGCGAGGCTCGCTAAGGGCGCGCCAACGAAGTCCGGCGCCCGCTCCCCCGGACGCCGTTTGGCGAAGAAGACGAATCTGAGGGCCCCCGCCATTTGTCCCGAAATGGCCGCCGAGGCCCCGACGACAGGCGCCATCTCGCCCCAGTGAAAGGCAAGATGGGTGAGCGCACCGGCAATCCCGCACAGGATCGAGAACTCGTAGAACCCCCGGGCGCCGATGCGCCGTGCCACGGCGGTACCGAAGGCGAGCATCCACAGCAGGTTCACCAAGAGGTGCATCCAGCCGCCATGCACCACCATGTAGGTCACGAATGACGTGACGCAGGCGATGTAACCCCCGGGCAGCTCAGCCGCCGCCCCGCTGTACCGTGCTGGGATGAACGCGAGCGCAAGCAGTACGGTGATGTCGATCTCGTCGGGCAAAAGCCCCCGAACGACCTGGACGGCGATCATCACCAGCGCCGCCACCAAGACGGCGCGCGGGACGTTAAACATAGGTTCGGTTGCGGCCATGGGAGGGATCTACCGGCACCGGTCGTTTCTATCCAAACCACGACAACCTTAACGGCCATCATGCCCAAGCCCGGCCTTTCAAGCCGCGGCGCTGGCACAGTCCCTGCTTAACAAACCCTGAGCACGCCCGGCCAACCGTACCAAAGTGGGATTTACCCTGCCTTGGCCAAAGGATGTTCGGGCTCGTGAGTAACGTGTAACTTTTTGCGTCGGGTGGGTAATGCAGCAGCCAACGAGTAGGCAGCTTTTCGCGTATTGGGACGGCATACGCAATGGCCGGATTGCGCCGCGCCGCTTCGAGATCGAGCCGGCGAAGATCGCAAGCCTCCTGCGCGAGACCTTCATTGCCGAGTGTACCGGTCTGCTTGGCTTCCGTTTCCGGCTGGCGGGAACGAAGATTTGCCGGAATTTCGGCCGCGAGCTTAGGGGCGTCGATTTCTTAAACCTATGGTCCGCCGAAGACCGCGACGCCATCGCCTCGCTGGTTCGGAACGTCCTGAACGACGGCGCCGTGGGCCATGGCATCTTCCACGGCTATACCGAAGCGAACCGTCAGGGGCGTTTCGAGTTTACGCTCATGCCACTGATCCACACCGGCCAGACGATCAATCGCCTTATCGGCACGATCACCGCCATCGACCCGCCATTCTGGCTTGGAGCCGAGCCTCTGGCGTCCTTCGAGGTCTGCGAGCTCCATCTCCATTGGCCCGACGGCATGCCCGCCTTCATGGCGAACGGCGGCGCCGAGGTTGTCCGTCTCGCCCGCCGGCGCTTCCGCGTCGTTGACGGTGGGCTTACCAGTCGATCCGACTAGGTTCCCCCAAAACCGCCATCGGCGGGAAGAATGGCCGCTTTTGCTCCCACGCTTAGCCGTTCATTAATGCCTACACAATAAATCTTAATCTAACGCTTGCTCGTCTCACAACCGGAGCAAGCTCAGGCCAAAGCAGAGCGTCGTCAATTGAGCGTCTTCGAGATAGAGGAGTCGGCACCCGCCCAGACCGCGAAGCTTCGCGGCGAGCGCCGGAGCGATCACCCCTACCCGAAAATCGTGCCGGACCGGCGCAAATATCGCCGCGTATCCGTGAGTCTCCAAGGCCGCCTAATGCCTGAGGACAAGCAGGAATACCCTTGTGAGGTCATTAACATGTCCGCCGGCGGCATGGCCTTGCTAACGCCCGTGTCCTGCCAGCCCGGCGAGCGCATCGTCGCCTATCTCGACAATTTTGGCCGGCTTGAGGGCACCATAGCCCGCACCTTCGATGGGGGCTTCGCCGTTGAACTCAACGTGAGCGCCCAGAAACGCGAGCGCATCTCCAATCTGCTCACCTGGCACATCAATCGCGAGCTTGGGGCAGAAGAACGGCAGCATGAGCGTATCGCACCGCGCATCGCCGCCCAGAAACTCATTCTGCCCAACGGCGATGTCCATGACTGCCGGGTGATCGACGTCTCCCTGAGCGGCGCCTCGGTCGCCGCCGCGGTCAAGCCCCCGCTGGAGTCCGTCGTCGTTCTGGGTCGTCTGCGTGGCCGCGTCGTGCGCCACCACGACCAGGGCGTGGCCATACAATTTGCCGAGCTTCAGGATCCCGATAGCCTCGTCCGGACCTTCGGCTAACCTTTCCCAATTCTTTCAATTGTCCTGGTGTACCTGCGCGCGCATGCCCGCGCGGACGCGAAAAACCGCGCAAACCCGCCGATGGCCGCGCTTTGTTCCAATATCTCTAAAATTTTACGTAAACCAAGAACATTCAGGTTTGAGTAGGTCTCACTAAAAAACAACTACCAATACTACTTCAAAACGCGGGCTTCTTTTATCGGGATCTCAAAGTCTGTCTGAGATAGTCCCCTCAACAAACAGGGGGATGCAATGAAACAGTTTATCTTGGGCACGGCGTTCTTGATGTTTATCTCGTCCTTGCCGGCAGATGCCACCAATAATCATGCGATCAGCCTCAAGCCTCAGCTTGGACCGCAGAAGGTAGCGTTTCTGCAGGCCTTCGGCGACACCTTGCCGCCCATCGGCTACGTGAATTTCTGCCGGGAACATGAGGTTGAGTGCCGTCCGTCCAACCGCTTCGCCGACCGCGTTCAACTGACCGCCGCCAAGTCCCGCGAGCTCGATGAGGTCAACAAGTCCGTGAACGAGGCTGTGGCCCCGATCACGGATCTCGACCTCTATGGCAAGGTCGAGGTGTGGACCTATCCCGTCAAGCAGGGCGACTGCGAGGACTACGTGCTGCTCAAGCGCCGCATTCTGATCGAGCGTGGCTGGCCCGAGAGCACGCTCCTGATCACTGTCGTCCGCGACGAGAACAATGAGGGCCACGCCGTGCTGACGGTCCGCACCGACGGCGGCGACATCGTCCTCGACAACAAGCAGCGCGACATCATGGCCTGGGCCGATACGCCCTACACCTTTGTCAAGCAGCAGTCAGCGCGCAATCCGCTGGTTTGGACCTCGCTGCTGCCGCCGAGCCTGGAGCCGCAGCCTCAGGTGTCCGCTTCGAACCGCTGATTAGGAGAGTTTCGACCCCCTTC
>Ga0075530_1000133_pt1 | contig 31537 bp, 31 predicted proteins | sample NGEPerD_2_FD_75101 | JGI IMG/M metagenome (GOLD analysis project Ga0075530, IMG submission 75101) | Arctic peat soil microbial communities from the Barrow Environmental Observatory site, Barrow, Alaska, USA - NGEE PermafrostL1-D | ecosystem: Environmental > Terrestrial > Soil > Wetlands > Peat ... | reverse complement strand
GTCCTCGGCCGCGCCGAGAGCTTCGCCGAGGTGTCGGGCCGCGAGATCAAGAAGGTGCCCACACTGCGCGGCCGCACGGTGATCAACCTCTTCTACGAGGCCTCCACCCGCACCAGCTCCTCGTTCGAGCTGGCCGCCAAGCGGCTGTCGGCGGACCTGGTGTCGGTCAAGGCCGCGGGATCCTCGGTGGACAAGGGCGAGTCGCTGAAGGACACGATCCAGACGCTGTCGGCCTACGACCCGGCCGCGATCGTCTTCCGGTCTCCCCATGCCGGCGCAGCCGGGCTGGTGGCCCGCTGGACGCGCGCGTCGGTGATCAACGCGGGCGACGGCAAGCACGAACACCCGACGCAGGCGCTGCTGGACCTCTACACGCTGCGCCGCCGCGTCGGCCGGCTCGAGGGCCTGAACGTGTGGATCGTGGGTGACGTCCTGCACAGCCGCGTGGCCCGCTCGAACATCCTCGCCTTCGGCCGGATGGGCTGCCAGGTGACGGTGTGCGGGCCACCCACGCTGATCCCGCGCGGCGTGGAGTCGCTGGGGTGTGAGGTGCGCACCACCCTGGACGACCTCGGTGAGGCCGACGTGGTCTACGCCCTGCGGATGCAGCACGAGCGGATGGCCGGGTCCTTCGTGCCCTCGCTGCGCGAGTACGCCACGCGGTACCAGATCGACGGCCGCCGCCTTGCTCCCAACCAGCTGGTGATGCACCCGGGCCCGGTGAACCGCGGGGTTGAGCTCTCGGCCGAAGTGATCGACTCGCCCCAGGCGCTGATCAGCCACCAGGTGGAGTCCGGAGTGGTGGTCCGGATGGCGGTCCTCTACGAGCTACTGGCCGGCGGGCCCCCCGCCGACGTGCTGCAGGGCCGCAACCCGCTCCCCGCCGAGGCCTCGGAGCCCCAGCCGGCATGAGCCCTACCGCTGGTAGGACCCTACCTCCGGTAGGACAGGCAGGCGGGCTGGACCACGCGCTCGACCGCCAGCCCACGCCCAAAGCCACCGTGCTGATCTCGGGGGCGCACCTGCTCGACCCGCGCGCCGGGCTCGACGGTCCCGCCGACCTGATCCTGCGCGGCGGGGCCGTGGCCGAGGTGGGCGCGCCCGGCAGCCTGGAGGCGCCCGAGGGCGCGGAGGTCGTGGACGCCGAGGGGCTGCACGCGTTCCCCGCCTTCGTGGACCCCCACGTACACCTGCGCACGCCGGGCCGCGAGGACGAGGAGGACATCGAGACCGGCACCCGGGCCGCGGCGGCCGGCGGCTACGGCGCGATCCTCGCCATGCCCAACACCGACCCGGTGGTGGACTCCGCCTCCGTCCTGCTCTCCCTGCGCGAGCGGGCCCGCGCCGAGGCTCGGGTCCCGGTGGGCTTCACGGCGGCGGTCACGATGGGGCAGAGGGGCGAGCAGCTCACCGAGATGGCCGAGCTGGCCGATGCCGGCGCCGTGGCCTTCACAGACGACGGGCTGCCGCTGCGCTCAGCCGGGATGATGCGCCAGGCGTTGCAGTATCAGCGCCTCGCTGAGCGCAACATCGCGCTGCACGAGGAGGACCCGGCGCTGTCGGCCGACGGCGTGATGCACGAGGGCGAGGTGTCGGCCCTGCTCGGGATGGCGGGCATCCCCTCGATCTCCGAGGCCGTGATGGTGGCGCGCGACGTGGAGCTGGCCGCCTACGAGGAGGGCCGCATCCACGTGCAGCACGTGTCCGCGCGCGAGACCGTGGAGGTGCTGGAGCGCGCCCGCGCCGCCGGCGTGGCGGTCACCGCCGAGGCCACCCCGCACCACCTGCTGCTCACCGACGAGTGCGTCCGCCACCTCGATGCGCGCTACAAGATGAACCCGCCGCTGCGTGCCGAGCCCGATCGCCAGGCGCTGATCGACGGGGTTCGCTCGGGCGTGCTGGGCTGCATCGCCACCGACCACGCGCCGCACGCCCGCGAGGAGAAGGAGGAGCCCTTCGAGATCGCCCCGATGGGCGTCACAGGCCTGGAGACCGCCTTCGCCGCGCTCTACACCGAACTGGTGGTGCCGGGGATCCTGGACCTCGGGCTCGTGGTGGAGCGCCTCACGGCCGGAGGGGAGCCGTTCGGGCTCAGCGTGCCCACGCTGGCCAAGGACGCCTCCGCCAACGTGTGCCTGGTGGACCTCGGCGCCGAGTGGGAGGTGGGGGAAGGGGGCTATGAGAGCCGCTCGTCCAACTGCGCCTTCGCCGGCCGCCGGCTCACCGGTCGGGTGCGGATGACGATCGCGGCCGGCACGGTGGCCTTCCGGGAGCGCAGCTTTGCGATCGGGGCGGTGGCTTGAGCCCTGCCCGTGAAGTGAGCGCCTACGTGCTATTGGAGGACGGCACGCGGTTTGACGGCGAGGCCGTGGGTGCCCTTGAAGGATTTGGCACGGACGCCGAATCCTTCGCATCCTCATCCGGCGCCACCGGCGAGGTCGTCTTCAACACGGCCATGTCCGGGTACCAGGAGGCCGTATCCGACCCCAGCTACCGGGGCCAGATCCTCGCCTTCACCTACCCGCTGATCGGCAACTACGGCGTGTCGGGCGACCACATGGAGTCCGACTCGGTGCACGCCCGCGCCGTGATCATGCGCGAGGGCATCGACCGCGAGGACAGCGCGCTGGCCGAGGGCGGCTGGCTCACCTGGCTGGCCGACTGCGGCATCCCGGCGATCACCGGCGTGGACACGCGCGCGCTGGTGCGCCACATCCGCGACCAGGGCGCCATGCGCGGCGGTGTGTTCGGTGGCGAGCTGCCGGAGGACGACGCGATGGACCTGGTGCGCGCGGAGCCCTCGATGACGGGCGCCGACCTGGCGAAGGAGGTGACGCCGGGCGAGCCCGTGGTGCTCGACCCGCTGAGCGCCGGGGGTGGTCCGCGCATCGCCGCCCTGGACACCGGGATCAAAGACTCGATCGTGCGCAACCTGCGCGAGCGCGGCGCAACCGTGGAGCTGCACCCCTGCGACACCTCCGCCGAGGCGCTGCTGGCACGCTCGCCCGACGCGGTGTTCCTGGCCAACGGCCCCGGTGATCCCGCCGCGCTGGACTACATCGTGGAGACCGTTCGCGAGCTGATCGGCCAGAAGCCCGTGTGGGGCATCTGCCTCGGGCACCAGTTGCTGTGCCGAGCCGTTGGCCTGGACACGGCCAAGCTGCGCTTCGGCCACCGCGGCGCCAACCATCCTGTGAAGGACCTTGCGACCGGGCGCATCGACATCACCTCCCAGAACCACGGCTTCGCAGTGCTCGGTCCGGGCGGCGAGCGCACGATCGACACCGACGAGCCCGTGCGCTGGGACACCGACTTTGGCGCCGCCGAGCTGTCCCAGCTGAACCTGTACGACCGCACGGTGGAGGGGCTGGTGCTCAAGGAGGTGCCGGCCAGCACGGTGCAGTACCACCCGGAGGCGGGGCCCGGGCCGCACGATTCGCTGTATTTGTTCGACCGTTTCATGCGGACGCTCGCGGCCTGATGCCTCGGCGCACCGACATCCAGAAGGTGCTCATCATTGGCTCCGGCCCGATCGTGATCGGCCAGGCCGCCGAGTTCGACTACTCCGGAGCGCAGGCGTGCAAGGTGCTGCTGGAGGAGGGCTACGAGGTGGTGCTCGTGAACTCCAACCCGGCCACGATCATGACCGACCCGGAGTTTGCGACGGCCACCTACATCGAGCCGCTGCAGCCGGCTTCGATCGCTCGGGTGATCGAGCGCGAGCGCCCCGACGCGCTGCTGCCCACACTGGGCGGCGGCACCGCGCTGAACCTCGCCCGGCAGCTCACCGAGGACGGCACGCTCGAGCGCTTCGACGTGGAGCTGATCGGGGCCGACTACGACGCCATCCGCCGCGCCGAGGACCGCGAGCTGTTCCGCGTCACGATGAAGGACGCCGGTCTGCGCGTGCCGCGCTCGACGGTCGTGGAGTCGATCGGCGAGGCCGAGCGGGCGCTGCCCGACATCGGCCTGCCGGCGATCGTGCGCCCCGGCTTTACGATGGGCGGCGAGGGCGGCGGGATCGCGCGCACCGAGGTGGAGTACCGCGAGCGCGTGGCCGAGGGTCTGGCCGCGAGCCCGATCCACCAGGTGCTGATCGACGAGTCGGTGATCGGCTGGGGCGAGTTCGAGCTCGAGGTGATGCGCGACCGCAACGACAACGTGGTGATCGTCTGCTCGATCGAGAACGTGGACCCGATGGGCGTTCACACCGGCGACTCGGTGACCGTGGCGCCCCAGCAGACCTTGAGCGACCCCCGTTACCAGGCGCTGCGCGACCAGGCGATCACGGTCATCCGCGCGGTGGGCGTGGAGACCGGCGGGTCGAACATCCAGTTCGCGGTGCACCCGAACACCGGCGAGATCGTGGTGATCGAGATGAACCCGCGCGTGTCGCGCTCCAGCGCGCTCGCGTCCAAGGCCACCGGCTTCCCGATCGCCAAGATCGCCGCGCGGCTGGCGGTGGGCTACACCCTCGACGAGATCGACAACGACATCACGCGCGTGACGCCCGCCAGCTTCGAGCCGTCGATCGACTACGTGGTCGTCAAGTGGCCGCGGTTCGCGTTCGAGAAGTTCCCTGGGGCCGACGGCTCTCTGTCCACCCACATGCAGTCGGTGGGCGAGGCGATGGCGATCGGGCGCACGTTCAAGCAGGCATTCGTGAAGGCCATGCGCTCGCGCGAGCTCGACGTGGAGCGCACGGCGTTTCCCGACGACCTGCTGGCCGCGCTGGAAACGCCGTCACACGACCGTTACGCCCTGCTGTTCGAGGCGATCCGGCAGGGGGCCACGGAGGAGCAGGCCTGCGCGCGCACGGGAATTGACCCGTGGTTCATGGCCGAGATCGCCGCGCTGGCCCGCGGCGAGGATCCCGAGGCCGGACTGCAGCGCTGCTTCAAGGCCGTGGACACCTGTGCGGCCGAGTTCGAGGCCGCCACGCCGTACTTCTACTCCGGCTGGGAGCGCCAGGCCCGCCACGAGGTGGACCGCGGCGAGCGCGCCAGCGTGGTGATCCTCGGTTCCGGGCCCAACCGAATCGGCCAGGGCATCGAGTTCGACTACTGCTGCGTGCACGCGGCGATGACCGTGCGCGAGTCCGGCCGGGACGCGGTGATGATCAACTGCAACCCCGAGACGGTCTCGACGGACTACGACACGAGCGACAGGCTCTACTTCGAGCCGCTCACGATCGAGGACGTGCTCGCCGTGATCGAGCTGGAGCGCCCGGAGGGCGTGATCGTGCAGTTCGGCGGGCAGACCCCACTGCGCCTCGCGCAGGGGCTCGCCGACGCTGGCGTGCCGCTGCTCGGGACCCCCGTGGAGTCGATCCACCTGGCCGAGGACCGGCCGAGCTTCGGCGGCCTGCTGGCAGAGCTCGACCTCAAGGGCCCGCCCTACGCCACTGCCGGCTCGCCCGAAGAGGCCCTGACGGCCGCCGACGGCGTGGGCTACCCGCTGCTCGTGCGCCCGTCCTACGTGCTCGGCGGCAGGGCGATGGAGATCTGTTACTCCCGCGAGGGGCTCGCGGACTACCTGGAGAGGCATTCGAACGATTCGGCTTCCGTGCCGAATCCTTCCCGCACCGCCGAGGGCGGGCGACCCGACGGCGAGATCTTCCTGGACCGTTTCCTGGAGAACGCCATCGAGGTGGACGTGGACGCGCTTTGCGACGGGGAGTCGGTGCGGATCGGAGCGATCATGCAGCACGTGGAGGAGGCCGGAGTGCACTCCGGCGACTCCGCCTGCGTGATCCCCGCGATGTCGCTCGGCCCGGAGATGATCCGCCAGGTGGAGACCGCCACCGAGCGGCTGGCGCTGCGGCTCGGGGTAGTGGGTCTGATCAACATCCAGTTCGCCGTCCACGGCGACGACGAGCTGTATGTGATCGAGGCCAACCCGCGGGCGTCACGGACCGTGCCCTTCGTGTCCAAGGCCGTGGGCGTGCCGCTTGCCAAGGTGGCCTGCAGGCTGATGCTGGGCGAGCGCCTGGCCGACATCGAGCTGGACATCCCGGCCGTGCCGGGGCACGTGTCCGTGAAGGAGGCCGTGCTGCCCTTTGGGCGCTTCCCGCGCGCGGACTCGCTGTTGGGCCCCGAGATGAAGTCCACCGGCGAGGTGATGGGCGTGGCCTCGGACTACCCGGCGGCCTTCGGCAAGGCCCAGGCTGCGGCCGGCGCCGAACTGCCCATCTCGGGCACGGTCTTCATCAGCGTCACCGACGGCGATAAGCCCACGGCGACGCAGCTTGCCGCTTCGCTGCACGACCTGGGCTTCGAGGTGCTCGCCACGGGCGGCACCGCCCAGGCCATCCGGCGGATGGGCGTGCCGGTGGAGCGCATCCTCAAGCTCAGCGAGGGCTCGCCCAACGTGGTCGAGCGCATCGAGTCGGGCGGCGTGGACCTGGTGGTGAACACACCCACCGGCTCCGGCGCCCGCGCGGACGGGTACGAGATCCGCCGCGCCGCGGTGGCCCGCGGCATCCCCTGCATCACCACCATGAGCGGCGCCAGCGCCGCCCAGCGCGCCATCCGGGCACGCCGCTCGGATCCACCCGAGCCGATCCCGCTCCAGGAGCTGCACGGCAACCGCTCGGCGGCGGGCCGGTCGCCGGCCGCGGCGGGCAGGGCCAGCGAGTGAGCGGCGGCGAGCGGCGCACGCTCGCCCCACCCGAGCGGCGCCGCACGGAGATCACCGCGAACGAGAAGATCGGCGCCTACTCGCTGATCACCAGCCGCGACCCCGACGGGCCGGGGGAGCCCAGGCCGGGCCAGTTCTACATGCTCGCCTCGGCCGAGCGCTGGGGTGGGGGAGAGGGCGAGCGCCCGTACCTGCCGCGCGCCTTCTCCTACGCCCGGGCGCGGCCCGGGCCCGACGGGGTGGAGCTGTCGTTCCTGCTCGAGGACGTCGGGCCCGGCACCCACCGCCTCGGCGAGCTGCGGCCCGGTGACGGGCTGCACGTGCTCGGACCGCTCGGGATCGGGTTCACGCCGCCCCCGGATGGCCGGCGGGCGGTGCTCTGCGGCGGTGGGATCGGCGCGGCGCCGCTGCTGTGCTGGCAGGAGGAGCACTCCGGCGGGGCCGAGGTTCTGGTCGGCTTCCGCTCGGCCGCGCACGCCGAGGGCGCCTCGCTGTTCGCCGGTGCGCCCACCGTGGTCACCGACGATGGCTCTGTCGGGCGGCAGGCGCTGGTCACCGAGCCGCTGCGCGCGACGCTGGAGGACGATCCCCGTGCGGCGGTCTACGCCTGCGGGCCCCCGGCCATGCTCGAAGGGGTGCGTGCCCTGTGCGCCGAGCTGCAGGTGCCCGCCCAGCTGGCGATGGAGTCGGGGATGGCGTGCGGCTTCGGCGCCTGCTTCGGCTGTGTGGTACCCACCCGCGAGGGCTTCGTGCGGCTGTGTGTGGACGGCCCGGTGCTCGACGCCGCCCGCCTGGAGACCGCGGTCACGCCGGGGGCGGGCCATTGAGCGGCGGCCCCGTGGACCTCTGCGGCGTGCAGCTGGCCGGGCCGATCCTCAACGGCTCGGGCACCTTCGACGCCATCGCGGCCCGCCGCGCCTTCGGCGACGCCCTGCTGGAGCGCTTCCCGTTCGACTGCTTCGTGTCAAAGACGATCACCGTCGAGCCCCGCCAGGGCAACCCGCCTCCCCGGCTGTGGGAGGCCCCCGGCGGGATGATCAACTCGATCGGGCTGCCCAACAAGGGCCTGGAGGGGTTCCTGGCCGCCGACCTGCCCCAGCTCGCCGAGCTGCCGGTGCCGCTGTGCGTCTCGGTCATGGGCTTCGACCGCGACGAGCTGGCGCTGCTGGTGTCCACACTGGCCGAGCGCGACGAGGTGGCGCTGGTGGAGCTCAACGTGTCCTGCCCCAACGTGGAGACCGGGCTGATCATGGGCGCCGACCCGGGCGAGACCGCGGCCGCCGTGGAGCGCGTCCGGGGGCTGCTGGACCGCCCGCTGATCGTAAAGCTCACGCCCAACGCCACCGATCCGGCGGCCGTGGCGGGCGCCGCCGAGGCGGCCGGGGCCGACGCCGTGTCGCTCGTGAACACCCTCAAGGGCATGGCGCTGGACCCGCGCAGCGGCCGCCCGTGGCTCGGCGGGCGCACCGGCGGGCTGTCGGGGCCGGCGGTTCGAGCGATCGCCCTGGAGCAGGTGGCGACCGTATCCGGCAGGGTGTCCATACCCGTGATCGGCATGGGCGGCATCGCATCGGGGGAGCACGCGGCGGACTTCCTGGCCATGGGCGCCACCGCCGTGGCGGTGGGGACCGAGAGCTTCCGCGATCCTGCCGCCGGGCGGCGCATCGGAGCAGAGTTGGCGGCGCTCGGGGGTGGCGCAGCCGCAGCCACCGCCGATCTCCCGGCCTGAATCCCTGCAAACTGCGGGCTGTTCGCGCAAACTGCGGCGAAATCCCTGCAAACGAGCCACAAACAGTCAGGCTGTGTAAAGCGTCATAAACCTCTAGCTGAGGTGCAGGTGAATTGGCCCTGAAATTGGCTGTCGGGCCCAAATCGCCTCGGATCTGTGTGTAAGATCGCCGCGGTATGCCGGTCGCCCCCGAAACGCGCGCCAAGACCTCTTCGGTGGGCCTGGCGCCCGAGCGCTCACTCACCCAGCGCATGGACGCGCTGGCCCGCGCGAACGACATCCGCACCCGCCGCGCGCGGCTCAAGAAGGACCTGAAGGCGGGCCGCGTGCAGATCCACGGGCTGCTGCTGGATCCCCCGGAGTACCTGCAGACGGCAAAGACCTTCGACCTGCTCCTGGCGGTGCCCAAGTACGGGCGTGTGAAGGTGAATCGCATCCTCACGCACTGCCGGATCTCGCCGAGCAAGACCATCGGCGGCCTGTCGGAGCGCCAGCGCAACGAGCTGGTCGGCTACCTCCGCAGGTAGCCCCATAGAGGCTCCGCAGACGCCCGTACTGGTGATCACCGGCCCCTCGGGGGTCGGAAAGGGCACCCTCATCCAGCGGCTGCTCAAGCGCTGTCCGCAGCTCCAGCTGTCGGTCTCCGCCACCACACGCGATCCCCGCCAGGGCGAGGTGAACGGCCGCGACTACCACTTCCTCTCCGGCGACGAGTTCGATCAGCGCGCCCAGGCCGGGGAGTTCGTGGAGCACGCCGAATACGCCGGAAACCGCTACGGGACGCTGCGCTCGGAGCTGGGGCGCCCGGCCGGCGGGATCGTGCTCGAGATCGACCTCCAGGGCGCCCGGCAGGTGCGCGAGACCCTGCCCGACGCCATGCAGGTGTTCATCTCGCCGCCATCGCTCGAGGACCTCGAGCGGCGGCTGCGCGGCCGCGGGTCCGACTCCGCCGACCAGATCGCCCGCCGCCTGGAGGTCGCGCCCACCGAGATGGACGCCCAGGAGGAGTTCGGAAAGGTCGTCGTGAACGACGATCTCGAGGCGGCGCTTCAGGAGCTGGTGGACCTGGCCGCTAGGATCTGTGGCCCCGAAGAGCGGCGCTAGGCGCCCGCGGAGACACAATCGTGCGCAGCCGGCCGAGCCGGCTGCTTCGCAGAAAGGAATCGCCAGTGATCAAGCCCCGTCTGGACACTCTGCTGGACCAGGTCGACTCGCACTACGCGTGCGTGCTCGTGGCCGCCAAGCGCGCCCGCCAGATCAACTCGTACTACCACAACCTCGGCGAGGGAACCTTCGACGAATACCCGCCGCCGATGGTGGAGACCGGGTCGAAGAACTACCTGAAGATCGCCCTCGACGAGATCGCCGAGGGCAAGATCAAATACAGGTACCGGGACTAACGCCCGACGGCCGCGCATGGCTCGCCTTCTCCTAGGAGTCACCGGGGGGATCGCGGCCTACAAGGCCGTCGAGATCGTGCGGCTCGCCACAGGTTCCGGGCACGCCGTGCGGGTGATCCAGACGCCGGCGAGCCTGAAGTTCGTCGGGAGGGCCACCTTCGAGGGCGTGACCGGCGCCCCGGTGCTGGTCGACGAGTTCGAGCCCGACCCCGCTCGCGGCGCCTTCCCCGGCGACCGCGCGCCCGACCACGCCGCGATCTCCCACCTGGAGCTGGTGCGCCGCTGCGACGCGTACGCGATCGCACCCGCGTCCGCCAACACGCTGGCCAAGCTGGCCGGCGGCCACGCCGACAACCTGCTCACCAGCGCGGCCCTGGCCTGCACCAAGCCCCTGGTGCTGGCTCCCGCGATGAACAACCACATGTGGGAGCACCCCGCCACGCGCGGCAACGTCGAGACGCTGCGACTGCGGGGGGCCACGATCGTGGAGCCCGGCACAGGCCGCCTGGCCTCGGACGGCGAGTGGGGGGCGGGCCGCCTGGCCGAGCCCGCCGAGGTGCTCGCCGAGATCGAGCGCGCCCTTGAGAGCGGTTTCTCGCCGCGGTCGCTCGATGGGTTGCGCGTGCTCGTCACCGCCGGCGGCACCCGCGAGCCGATCGACTCCGTGCGCTACGTGGGCAACCGCTCCTCGGGCCGGATGGGGGTCGAGGTGGCGCGCGAGGCCCAGCGCCGCGGCGCCGAGGTCACGCTGATCGCCGCCAACGTGGCGCTGGAGCTCCCCGAGGGCGTACGCAGCATCGACGTGGAGACGGCGGAGCAGCTTCGGGACGCGACCGGCGCCGAGTTCCACGCCGCCGACGTGCTGGTGATGGCCGCGGCCGTGTCCGACTTCCGGCCTGCCCCCACGGAGGGCAGCAAGATCAAGAAGTCGGGCCGGGCAGGCCTGAGCCTGGAGCTGGAGGCCACCGACGACGTGCTCGCGGTGTTGTCCGGGCAGCGGCGTCCTGGCCAGACGCTGATCGGGTTCGCCGCCGAGCACGGCGAGGGCGGGCTCGAGCACGCCCGCTCCAAGCTCGAGCGCAAAGGCCTGGACGCCGTGGTGCTCAACGACATCTCCCGCGCCGACATCGGCTTCGACTCCACCGAGAACGAGGTCACGATCGTGACCCGCGGAAACGAGCACCGCGTGCCCCTCGGGCCCAAGAGCGCGGTGGCGGCTGCCATCCTGGACCGGGTGCACGAGCTCAGGTCAGACCCGGCGGCGAAGCGGTGAGCGACGGCTCCTTAGAGAGCCCCGAGGAGCGGGGCGAGCGGGTCTACGAGCTCTTCCGGCGCGGCAGCGCCCTGCTGGAAGCCGGCGACTTCGCCGCGGCCGCGATTCCGCTGGAGCACGCCAGCCGCCTGGAGCCGGACAAGACCTCGATCCGCGAGGCCCTCGGCCGCGCCTACTTCCGCTCGGGGCGCTTCGGCCCCGCCGCGGAGGAGTTCGAGGCCGTGGTGGAGAGGGCGCCGGTCAACGACTTCGCCCACTTCTGCCTGGGCAAGGCGCTGGTGAAGACGGGCCGCCTGCGCGAAGCGCGCCACCACGCGGTCCTGGCCGCCGGCATGCGCCCGGACCGCGCCGACTACAGGGCGTTTCGGGACCGGTTGCGCGGTTCGTAGAACTGCCGTACCGCGACCGCCCCCTCGACAACCAGCCCGAGCAGGCGATCGAGCGAACGCTGGTCCACGTCCGCGGCGGCGAGGTCGCCCTGTACCCAGATCTCGTGCCCGCGCGTGCACGCGAACCGCACGTAGCGCGTCTGGCGGTTCCACCACAGCAGCATCCAGGGGTCCAGGCCCTCGGACTCGTCGAGGGCGTGTGCCTGGGCGTGCAGCACGCCGTCGGCCAGCCGCAACCCCACGTGCAGCGGCCAGCCGGCCCCCTGCTCGGGCTCCAGCGACACGCCCCACTCGCCGTGGGCCAGCCGCCGGCTCTCACCAGGCAGGCCCTCCAGATAGCTGTCCACGACGTCTACCGCGGCCATCGTCAGAGAGTACGGTCGCCGCCGTGAGGGCGATCGTGCAGCGCGTCAGCGAGGCGTCCGTGGAGGTGGGCGGAGAACGCATCTCCTCGATAGGCCCCGGTCTGCTCGTTCTGCTGGCCGTCCACCGAGACGACACCACCGACGAGGCCGACCGCATTGCTCGCAAGCTGCTGGCGCTGCGGATCTTCGAGGACGAGGACGGGCGCATGAACCGCTCGGTGACCGACACCGGCGGCGAGATCCTGTGCGTGAGCCAGTTCACCCTCTACGGCGACACGCGCAAGGGCAACCGGCCCAGTTTCGTGGAAGCCGCGCCGCCTGAGCAGGCCGCGCCGTTGTACGAGCGCGTACTCGCAGCGCTCGGCGCGCAGGGCGGGCGCTTCGGCGCCCACATGTCGATCGGGCTGGTCAACGATGGGCCCGTGACCATCCTCGTCGAGTCCTAACCGCCGCGTCTATACTCGGGCGCGCTAGGACTTTCAGACGTTCCGCGGCTCCGGCCGCGCCTGAAGGTGGGCTTCGCAGCCCACCTTTTTTTCGACCAAAACCAGAGATGACGACAGACGACCACCAACTCCAGACGGACATCGAGCAGCGGCTCGCGGCCACCAGGCCGGAGGTCGAGTTGCTCGCTGTCGAGCGCGTGGCCGCCGAGCGCCTGAGGCTGGTGATCGACCATCCGGACGGTGTGAGCCTGGAACTGTGCGAGCTGGTGACCAAAGATCTCCGTGATCTGCTGGCCAAGTTCGCCCTCGAGGTGTCCTCGCCCGGACCGGAGCGCCCGCTGGTGAAGCCCGAGCACTTCCGGCGGTTCATCGGCAGGAAGGCCCGCGTGCGCACGCGCCAGCCGATTGGGAGGAGCGCAGACCGATCGTCAGGGGAGGGGCGCAGCCCGATCGATGATCGGGCGAGCACCGGACCCGAGATTCTCGGGCGAGCACCGGACCCGGCTCTCGACGGTCACCGCAGCTTCACCGGTGAGCTGGTGGGCGCCTCCGACGAGGATGTGACGGTGGCCGCCGAGGGCGGTCTGGTGACCATCCCGTACACCGAGATCAGCCGCAGCAACCTGACGCAAAGGGGGGAAGGATGAGCAAGGAGCTGGTGGACGCGATCCACGGGCTCGAGCAGGAAAAGGGCATCTCGGCGGACACGCTGATGGACGCGCTGGCCGACGCTCTCCTCTCGGCCTACAAGAAGAGCCCTGGATCCGCGAAGTACGCGCGCGTGGACATCGACCACGACACCGGTGACTTCCGGGTCTTCGAGCTGCTGCTGCCCGCGGAGCTGGAGGAGCGGCTGCTGGCCGAGGCGGAGGAGCAGCAGGAGGAGCCCACGATCGACCCCGAGACGGGCGAGATGCGCGACCCCGAGGAGCCCGAGCTCGACCCCGAGGTCCTCGCTCAGTACTCCGACCAGATCGACGAGCGCGACGTGACTCCCGAGGGCTTCGGGCGGATCGCGGCGCAGACCGCCAAGCAGGTGATGCTCCAGCGCATCCGCGAGGCCGAGCGGGACATGATGTTCCACGAGTACCGGGACCGCGTGGGCGAGCTGATCACCGGCATCGTCCAGCAGTCCGACTCGCGCTACACGCTCGTGCAGCTGCGCGAGCGCGTGGAGGCGCTGCTGCCGCGCTCCGAGCAGGTCGGCGGCGAGCGCTACGACCACGGCGCGCGCGTGAAGGCGATCATCACCGACGTCTCCTCGCAGGCGAAGGGCCCGAGCATCATCGTCTCGCGGCGCTCGCCCGAGCTGATCCGCTCCCTGTTCGAGCTCGAGGTGCCCGAGATCGCCGACGGCCTGGTGGAGATCCAGAACGTGGCCCGTGAGCCCGGCTATCGCTCCAAGATCGCCGTGGTGTCGCACACCTCGGGCGTGGACCCGGTCGGCGCCTGTGTGGGGCCGCGCGGCTCGCGCGTGCGCATGGTCGTGTCCGAGTTGCGGGGCGAGAAGATCGACATCATCCCCTTCAACGAAGAGCCGGCCCGGTTCGTGGCCAAGGCGCTCTCGCCCGCACGCGTGCGCGAGGTGCTCGTGGACGACGACGGCAAGCAGGCCACGGTGATCGTGCCGGACGACCAGCTCTCGCTGGCGATCGGCAAGGACGGGCTGAACGCCCGCCTGGCGGCGCGACTCACCGGCTGGCGCGTGGACATCCGCTCGGAGACCGAGTTCGCCGACGAGGAGTCGTCCATGGGCTACGAGGAGGAAGAGGTCACGGGCCGCTGCGCGGCGATCCTGTCCAACGGCAAGCGCTGCCCGAACGCCTCGGTGCCCGGGTCGCGTTACTGCGGTCTGTCCGTGCACCAGGCGCTGGCCGACCAGGATGGCGACCAACTGGCCGGCGGCGAGCCGGACCCGGCCGAGGGCAACGCGGCGGGCGACGCCGAGGAGGATCCCGTGGCCGCGGAGCCCGTGACCGCGGAGCCGGACACCGCACCCGAGCCCGAGTCCGAGCCCGAGCCCGAGGGCGACCCGGTCGCCGAGCAGGCGGAGGACGCGACGTAGGGCCTCGCCGCCGCTGCGTGAGCTGCGGCCGCAGCTTTCCCCAGGGCGGGCTGCTGCGGCTTGCGCATGGTAGGGACGGCCATGCCAGGCCGGACCCGGAGCGGCGGGAGGAAGGACGGGGCGCCTATGTGTGCCCCGCGCCGGAGTGCCACGCGGCACTGCAGGATGGACGGGCGCTCTCGCGGGCGTTCAAAACGCGAATTACGGTTGATCAGGCGACACTAGACTTCATACGGAAATGGCAAAGAAGAGAGTCCACGAGATAGCGAAGGAGCGGGGCATCCCCAGCAAGGAGGTGCTCGCCAAGCTCCAGGCAGCCGGCTTCAACGTGAAGGCGGCGGCTTCCAGCGTGGACGAGAACGACATCGCCGTCGCCTTCGACGGCGCCTCGGGCAAGGACGCAGGCAACGGCGCCGACGCCGCTGGAGCCGAGAGCGCGGCACCCGCCGCCGCGGCCGGCCCCGCCCCGGCCGACAACGGCGGCGACGGTGCGGGCCAGCCCGCGCAGTCGGCCGACCGCCCGCGGCCGGCCCGCAGCGGCCGCTCCGGCGAGCAGGCCCCCGGTGGCGGGGGCGGAGGAGGTGGACGCCGCCGGCGCGTGGTGATCGACTCCCAGGCCTCCCGCCGCGCCCCCGGTCCGCCGCCCCAGCAGTCATCGCCGCCTCGCCGCCGCGGCCGGCGCCGCCGCACCCCCTGGGTCGAGCCCGACCTCACCGCCCAGCCCGAGCGCGAGCCCGAGATCCAGATCCACGAGGTGCAGTCCGGCGCCACCGTGAAGGAGGTGGCCGAGTCGCTGGGCCTGTCCGCGCCCGAGGTGATCAAGAAGCTGATGGAGCTGGGCGAGATGGCCACCCTTACCCAGACGCTCTCCGACGAGGCCATCGAGGTGCTGGCCGACGGGCTCGACAAGAAGATCGAGATCCAGCACGCCGCCGACGAGGTGCCCGACGAGCCCACCTTCGAGGACGCCGAGGACGAGCTCGTGCCGCGCCCGCCCGTGGTCACCATCATGGGCCACGTGGACCACGGCAAGACTTCGCTGCTCGACGCCATCCGCCAGACCGAGGTGGCGGCCGGCGAGGCCGGCGGCATCACCCAGCACATCGGCGCCTACCAGGTGCACCACGAGGACGCCACGCTCACCTTCCTCGACACCCCTGGCCACGAGGCGTTCACCGCCATGCGGGCCCGCGGCGGCCAGGTGGCCGACATCGCCGTGGTGGTCGTGGCAGCCGACGACGGCGTGATGCCCCAGACCGTCGAGGCCCTTGACCACGCCAAGGCGGCCGAGGTGCCGATCATGGTGGCGGTCAACAAGATCGACAAGGAGGGCGCGGACCCCAACCGCGTCCGCGGCGAGCTGGCCCAGCAGGGCCTGACCCCGGCCGACTGGGGCGGCGACACCGAGTTCTGCGACGTGTCGGCCAAGACCCACCAGAACCTCGACCAGCTGCTGGAGACGGTGATCACCCTCGCCGAGATCCAGGAGCTGAAGGCCAACCCCACCGCCGAGGCGTCGGGCACCGTGATCGAGTCGCGGCTGGACCCGGGCCGGGGAGCCGTGGTGAGCGTCCTGATCGTCCGCGGCACGCTGTCGGTGGGCGACGCGTTGGTCGCCGGCGCCCACTCCGGGCGTGCCCGCGCGATGCACGACTACCGCGGCGAGCGCGTGAAGAAGGCCAGTCCCGGAACACCGGTCGAGATCCTGGGCTTCGACGGCGTTCCCGAGGCCGGCGAGCACTTCCGCGTGGTGGACAACGAGCGCGAGGCCCGGCGGATCGCCGGCGAGCGCGCCAACCGCCTGAAGACCGAGGCGCTCGCGCGCCGTGCCGGTGTGCGTGTGTCGCTCGAGGACGTGATGGCGCGGGCCCAGATGGGCGAGCAGGCCGAGCTGAACCTGATAGTCAAGGCCGACGTGGCCGGCTCGCTGGAGGCGCTGGCGGACGAGATCGCCAAGCTGCCCCAGGAGCAGGTCAAGGTCAACCTCATCCACGACGCCGTGGGCGGCATCAACGAGTCCGACGTGATGCTGGCCTCCGCCTCCGAGGCGGTGATCATCGGCTTCAACGTGCGCCCGGTGGGCGAGGCGCGGCAGGTGTCCGACCGCGAGGGCGTGGAGATCCGCACCTACTCGGTCATCTACCGGGTGGTCGAGGAACTGCGCCAGGCGATGGAGGGCCTGCTCGTGCCAGAGGAGGTGGAGGCCACGGTGGCCACCGTCGAGGTGCGCGAGATCTTCCGCGCCTCGCGCATCGGCGCGATCGCCGGCTGCATGGTCACCGACGGCACCGTCACCCGCGGCGCCACCTGCCATCTGGTACGCGACGGCACGATCGTCTATAGCGGCCGGATCGGCTCGCTGCGGCGCTTCAAGGACGATGTCCGCGAGGTCACCGCCGGCATGGAGTGCGGCATCGTCCTGGAGAACTACGGGGACGTGAAGCAGGGCGACGTCATCGAGATCTATGAGACGCGCCAAGTGGAGCGCGAGCTGAGCTGACGCTCAGCACGCGCTCCGGTCGACTGTCGGCTTCTTTTCATGGCCTTCATCTGCCTCCTAACCCTGCACCTGCATTTCCCCGACACGGGAGATTTGAAGGGCAAGCGCAAGCAGCTCAAGTCGCTGAAGGACCAGCTTCGACGCCGCTTCGGCGCGGCTGTGGCCGAGACCGACCACCACGACCTCTGGCAGCGCTCCACGCTGTCCGTGGCGCTGGTCGGCTCCGAGCGGCGCACCGTCGAGGAAGGGGCCGACGCCGTGCGGCGTTTCGCGGAGTTCAAGGTGGGCGACGGCGTACGGTGTGACCGCGCCATCCTCTCGACCGAAGACCTGACAGGAGGCTAGGGTGGCTTCGGGTCGAATGAGGCGGGTGAACGAGGCACTACGAGAGGTGATCTCGGCCCGATTGGCCGCAGGGCTCAAAGACCCGCGCATAGGATTCGTGACCGTGACAGCAGTGGATGCCAGCCCCGACCTCAGACACGCCCGCGTGTACGTGAGCGTGCTCGGGGACGACGAGGACCTCGAGCAGTCCCTGGCCGGGCTGCGCTCGTCCCACGGCTACCTCCAGGCCGGGATCGCCCACGAGCTGAGGATCAAGCACACGCCCACGCTCGAGTTCGTCCACGACGAGTCGATCGACCACGGGTTCCGCATCTCCGAGCTGCTCGACAAGGAAGCGGAGGATTCGGCGTCCGTGCCAAATCCTCCCCATGAGGGCTTCAGCTCATGAGCGTCGCAACCGAGACCGACCAGGTGATCTAGGAGCTGCGCGCGTCGCAGAAGTTGTTGCTCACCACCCACGAGAACCCCGACGGAGACGCGCTGGGATCGCTCACCGCGATGCACTGGATCCTCCAGCAGATCGGGAAGGACTCCGTGATGTACATGTCGCCGGAGGAGTTCCCGCTGTCGCACGAGTACCGGCACATGACCCTCGAGGGCCTGCTCGGGGCCCCGCCCGAGGACATCGACGAGCGCACCGTCGTCTTCCTGGACTGCGGCAACATCGACCGCATGCCGGTGGACTTCCTCCAGCGCGACGGCATCCGAATCCTCAACATCGACCACCACCACGACAACACGCGCTTCGGCACGGTGAACCTCGTGGTCCCGCAGGCGTCGTGCACCGCCGAGATCGTGTTCGACCTGGCGCACGAGCTGGGCGCCGAGGTCACGCCCCCGATCGCGGACGCGCTCTACGTCGGGTTGGTCACCGACACCGGCAAGTTCATGTACGAGAACACCACACCCGCCGCGCACAGGATGGCGGCGGAGCTGATCGAGGCCGGCGTGGACACCCACGCCGTCTACAGGCGGCTGTTCGAGGAGCTTCCGTTCCGCCGGCTGCAGCTGCTCTCCCGGGCTCTGCAGAGCGTGGCGCGCTACGAAGACGGCGCGATCACGCTTGCCACGCTCGGCCGCGGGGACTTCGAGGCCACCGGCGCGCTCGAGTCGGATTCCGAGGGAGTGGTGGACCACCTGCGCACGGTCGGGGAGACGAAGGTGGCCGTGCTCGTGCGCGAGCTGCTGTCCGACGAGAAGCGCGGGTGTTCCAAGGTGAGCATGCGCTCCACCGACGGGCAGGTGGACGTGTCGCGCATCGCTCGCACGCTCGGCGGCGGCGGCCACCGCCAGGCCGCGGGCCTGACCACTGACCTTGCGCACGACGAGCTCGTGGCGACACTGCGCCAGCAGGTCGCCGAGCAGCTGAACGCCTGACCGCTCGCTCCGCCGGGACGGAGCCCGGCGTGATCTTCGTGGACAAGCCCGCGGGGAAGACCTCCCACGACGTGGTGGCCGCGGTGCGCCGCTCGCTGCCCCGCGGCACCAAGGTGGGCCACGCGGGCACGCTCGACCCGTTCGCCACGGGGCTGCTGGTGGTGCTCGTGGGCCGGGCCACGAGAGTCCAGCGTTACCTGCTGGGGCTGCCAAAGACCTACCGAGCCGTCGCGCGGCTGGGATGGCGCTCGGACACCGGCGACCGCGACGGTGAGCTGGAGCACACCGGCCGGGCGCCCGCCGACCCGTCCATACCCACCGGCGAGCAGATGCAGCGCCCGCCGGCCTACTCCGCGGTGAAAGTGGGCGGCGAGCGGCTGTACGCCAAGGCGCGGAGGGGGGAGGCACTCGAAGGAGAGCCGCGGCCGGTCACCGTCTACCGCGCCGAGCTGCTCTCCCACGAGGGCGACCACGCGGAATTCGAGATCGAGTGCAGCGCGGGCACCTACGTCCGCCGGCTGGTGGCCGATCTGGGCGACGCCTACTGCGAGGAGCTGCGGCGCACGGCGGTCGGCCCGTTCGAGCTCGCGCGCGCCGACCCGGAAACGGTGGTGCCGATCGCCGAGGCGCTGGCGTTCCTGCCGGAGCGCCGCCTGGAGGCCGCCGAAGCCGAGCAGGTGGTGCACGGGGTGAGGGTGGCCGCTGCCGAGGGCCTCGAGGGACCCGTGCGCCTGACCCATGACGGGGAGCTGCTGGCACTTGCCGAGCCGCGCGGCCCCGACCTGCAACCCGTCGTAGTGTTCGCCGGGTGAAGCTCATCCGCCTTCCGGAGCTGCCCGCGGAGCCTCTCCCGGACGCGCCGCCCCGGCGTGTGGCCATCGGGACCTTCGACGGCCTCCACGTCGGTCACCGCGAGGTGGTGCGCGGAAACAACACCGTGCTCACCTTCGATCCGCACCCCATGTCGGTGATCCACCCGGAGGCCACCCCCAAGCTGGTGATGCCGTTCGAGATCAAGCGGGACCTGATCGCCGGGCTGGGCGTGGACGAGCTGGTGGTGATCCCCTTCGACCGTGAGTTCGCCTCGCGGGAGGCGGAGGGCTTCGTGGAGGAGGTGCTGATCGGCCAGCTGGCCGCCTCGCACGTGTCGGTGGGGGAGAACTTCCGCTTCGGGCGCGGCGCGCGCGGCACGCCGGAGCTGCTGTCCTCGTACGACGACTTCGAGACGCGCGTGGTGCCGCTCGTCGATGTCGGCGGGGAGACCGTGTCCTCCAGCCAGATCCGGGGTCTGGTTGCGGCGGGCGAGGTGCGTGACGCCGCGAAGTTCCTCGGCGGCCCGTTCCTGCTCGAGGGCGAGGTGGTGCACGGCGACAATCGCGGCCACGAGCTGGGGATGCCGACCGCGAACATCGTGCCCGACGACCGCCTGGTGGTGCCGGGGCACGGCGTTTACGCGGGTTGGGCCCACGGGCATCCCGCCGCGATCAACGTGGGGGTGAGGCCCACGTTCGAGACGGGCCGGGGGCTGCTGGTCGAGCCCTACCTGATCGACTTCGACGGCGACCTCTACGGCGAGACGCTCAGGATCGCCTTCGTGGAGAAGCTGCGGGGCGAGAAGCGATTCTCCTCCGCCGAGGAGCTGGTGGAGCAGATGCAGCGCGACGTGCAGCGCGCGCGTGAGATCTGCGCCGCCGAGCGCACTCCGGACGCTGCCTGAGCGGATCCTGAAATTTCCGCGCAAGTTTTCGGCGCGGGGCGCGTTATGGCCCCCGAACTTGCGTAGGGGTACGCAATCGCCCGGCACGGACGCCGGGCTCCTGGCAGCCACCGCCCCGCCCGCGGCTCGACCAAACCGGTCGCCGCGGGTGGCGGTGGCCGCTTGCCGCGGAAGAGAATCGTGCGCAGCCGGCCGAGCCGGCTGCTTCGCGTGAGCGCCCTGCTAACTTTTCGCGGCCGATGACGCTCACAGTCGAGACGAAGCAGGAGATCGTGGAGAAGCACGGCCGCGCTCCGGGGGACACCGGGTCCGCCGAGGTGCAGGTGGCGCTGCTCACCGCACGCATCAACGATCTCACCGAGCACCTGCGCGAGCACACCAAGGACCACCACTCGCGCCGCGGCCTGCTCATGCTCGTGGGCAAGCGCCGGCGCCTGCTCGGATACCTGCAGCGCACCGACCTCGACCGCTACCGGGCGCTCATCTCAGAACTCGGCCTCCGCCGTTAGGTGGCTGTCATCGAGGCGGGCACCGCCGCGCCCGAGTTCACGCTCACCGACCAGGACGGCAACGAGGTCTCGCTGTCGGACCTGGAGGGGCAGACCAGCGTGCTGGTCTTCTACTCGCTGGACTTCAGCCCGACCTGCACGGACCAGCTCAACGTCCACCAGGAGGTGCTCGGCGAACTGGAGGAGCAGGGGGCGAAGCTGTACGGCATCTCCGTCGACTCGGCCTTCGCCCACAAGGCCTTCCAGGACCATCTCGGCGTCACGATCCCGCTGCTGGCCGACTTCGAGCCCAAGGGCGGGGTGGCCAAGGCCTACGGCGTCTACATCGAGGAGCGGGGCCACAGCCGGCGCGCCCTGGTGATGATCGGCCCCGACCTCGAGGTCACGTGGTCCTACCAGGCGTCCACACCGCTGGAGATCCCCGGCGCCAACCTCATCTTCGACGCGCTCGAAGAGCAGCGCGCTGCCTGACGATCTGCGTAGCGCCGGGGTCCCGCCGCCCGGCCCAGAGGACCACGTGCGGGGCGAGGGCACGGTGGTGATCGAGTACGGCAGCTACGAGTGCCCGTTCTGCGCCAAGGCCGACGCCCTGCTGGCGGCCGCGGCCGTCCGGCAAGTGTTCCGCCACTTCCCGGTGGACTCCAAGCACCCGCGCGCGCGGGCGCTCGCCCACGCCGCCGAAGCGGCTGCGCTGCAGGGCCGTTTCTGGGAGCTGCACGAGTCGCTGATGGCCGACCAGTCACACCTGGACGACCCCCACCTCTGGCGGCGCTGCGAGGAGCTCGGCATCGACCTCGACCGCTTCGAGTCCGACCGCCGCTCGGCCGAGGTGTCTAACCGCGTGCAGCGCGACTTCCGCTCGGGCATCCGCGCCGGGGTGACCACCACGCCGACGCTGTTCGTGGACGGCGTGCTGCACGCCGGCGTACCGAACGCCGAGCTGCTGGCACGCCTGGGCTGACAGGCCTCACGTTCGGGTGCCGCGAGGCGGTGATCGCGTGCGGTAGAAATTGCGCCGATGCAGTTCGGCCTTCACGCAGGCAGGCGGGGCAGGGGGCTGCTCGTGTTGGGGCTCGTTCTCGCCGGCGCCCTCTTCGCGGTACCCGGCGCCTCGGCGGCGGAGCTGCTGTCGAGCGAGGTCAGCGCTGCCGACGCGGAGTCGCAGAGCTGCATCGACGGCGCGCTGTCCGGCGCCGCCGGAGTGGCGCAGCGGTCGGTGCGGCCCGCCGTTCCCGGCTTCGTAACCGCCCGCCTGTCGGCCGACTCGGGCGACTGGGACCTGGCCATCTTCGAAGCGGCCACCGGCAAGCGGGTGGCCGGATCGGCCTTCTGGGGCTCCGACGAGATCGCCCAGGGCTTTGTGGCCGGCGGCCAGGAGCTGGTGGTGCAGGCCTGCCGCCGCTCGGGCGCCGCCGAGAGCGCCACGCTCACCGTCGAGTCCGAGGCGATCCCCCAGCGCGCCCCTGAGACGATCTCGCTGGTCAAGGTCTCAACTCCCACCGAGGCCCGCAAGGAAGAGATTTCCTCGCTCGGCCTCGACCTCACCGAGCACGGCGGGAACGGCTTTGTCGAGGTCGTGCTGCACGGGGACGCCGATGCCCGCCGGCTACGCGAGCACAAGTTCACCTACGTCACGAGCATCGCCGACCTCGCGGCCCGAAGCGCTCGCGACAGCGCCGCCGACCGCCGCCTCCGCCAGTCGGCTTCCGCCTCGGCGCTGCCGAGCGGCCGCACGGCCGGCTACCGCAGGCTCGCCGACTACAACAACGAGCTGAAGAAGCTGGCGGCCGACAACTCCGGCATCGTCAAGCCGATCACCCTGCCGCTCAAGTCGCTCACCGGCTACAGCGTCGAGGGCATCGAGATCTCCACCGGCGTGCAGCGCCGCGACGGCAAGCCGGTCTTCCTCCAGATGGGCGCCCACCACGCCCGCGAGTGGCCCTCCTCCGAGCACACGATGGAGTGGGCGTATGAGCTGGTCAACGGCTACAAGGCCGGGAACGGTCGCGTCCGGCGGCTGATGGGCGAGGTCCGCACGATCGTGGTCCCGGTCGTGAACCCCGAGGGCTTCAACACTTCGCGAGAGGCCGCCAGCGCGCTGAATGACGGCCGCGGTGGGCCGGACGAGACCCCCAACCTCGTCTTCCCGTACGAGTACCACCGCAAGAACTGCCGCGTGAACAACCCGGACGGCGACGATCCCGAGCAGGGTGATTGCGTGCAGCCCGGGCAGCCCAACGTCGGGCTCTCCCAGTTCGGCACCGATCCCAACCGCAACTACGGCGGCTTCTGGGGCGGTCCCGGCGCCAACCCGGGCGGCGCCGCTCCCTTCGGCGACTACGCGCAGGACTACCGCGGCGACGGCCCCTTCTCCGAGCGCGAGACCCAGAACGTCCGGCGGCTGGTGTCCGCGCGCCAGGTGACCACGCTGATCACCAACCACACGTTCTCGAACCTGCTGCTGCGACCGCCCGCAATCGCGGCGCAGGGGCCGCCGCCGGACGAGCCCGTCTACAAGGCCCTGGGCGACGCGATGGCGGCCAAGAACGGCTACGCCAGCCAGCCGAGCTTCATGCTCTATGACACGTCGGGCGGCACCGAGGACTGGAGCTACTACACCACCGGCGGGCTCGGGTTCACGTTCGAGATCGGCGCGAGCAACTTCCACCCGCCCTACGCCCAGACCATCGCCGAGTACGAGGGCACCTCGGCCGCGGCAGCCAACCGGGGTGGCAACCGGGAGGCCTACTTCACGGCGATGGAGAGCACCGCCAACGCCGCGCGCCACTCCACGCTCGAGGGCACGGCTCCTCCTGGAGCCGTGCTGAGGCTGCACAAGGACTTCAAGACGTCGACGTCGCCGGTGATCGACGAGAACGGCGAGACGGGCGCCCCGATCCTGTTCGACGACACGCTCAGCACTGTCTTCGACGTGCCCGACTCCGGCCGTATCGACTGGGGGATCAACCCCTCCACGCGCCCGGTGGCCCAGGCCAAGGGCCGCCAGAGCACCGGCTCCCCCAGCCCCCCGATAGTGCGCAACGGCCAGCTGGCATCGCAGCCTCCTTGCCCGACCTACTTCCCGCCGGGCGGCCCCGAAACCTGCGGCGCGGGCGGCTTCACGGATGAACAGTTCACGGTGCCGGCGAATGGTGGCGGGGTGGACAACGGCTTCGTCACCGTGAAGATCGCCTTCCCGGACGAGGCCGACATGGACCTCGAGGTCTACAAGGCCGACGGAGCGGGCAACGCCACCGGCGAGCCCGTCGGCACCTCGGCGGGCGGCTCCAACCCGGAGCAGACCAAGCTCGGTCCGGACCCGGCGCCCGGAAACTACGTCGCCCGAGTGATCAACTTCGCCGGCGGCACCACCTATGACCTGAACATCACCTTCCAGAGCCCGGATCCGTTCGTGCCGGCCAAGACCGAGAGCTGGACGCTCACCTGCGAAACGGGCGGCGGCCGCGTGCTGGCCGGCCGGGAGGTCCAGATCGCCCGCGGAGAGACCAAGAGCGCGAGCTTCGGCAGGCAATGCGCGGCGGCCACCAACACGGCGCCCAGCAGCCGGTGCACCTCGACCAAGGGCAAGGTGCGCCGGAAGTCGGTCGGGCGTGCGGTCCTCGGCCGTAACCGAACCCGCCAGCGGCGCCGGTTCGGGAACGCCCGGCGGCTGAAGTCCCGCAGGGGCATCGACCGCTACTGCGTCAAGGCCGGTGGCACCATGCGGGTCGGCTACCCCACCAATCGCTTGAACGCCGGCAAGAGCGCCAGCGCGAAGAGAAGGACCGCGCGCAAGGTCGTGCTGGCGATCTCCACCAGCAAGAAGTTCCGCATCCGGCGCTCGCGCGTGGGGACCTCCACGCGGGCGCTGCGCAAGCGCCTGCGGGGCGAGCGTGGCTTCAAGGTCGGCAAGAACGTGTGGTACACGGCCGGCGGCCGTTCCAGCCGCCTGCTGTTCCGCACCCGCGGCGGCGAGGTCCGTGAGCTGGGCCTGGGCGACAAGCGCCTGACCGCCACGCGCCGCAGCACGAAGCGCTTCCTGCGCGCCTGGGAGCGCCGCGGCCTGTAGCCGGGCCACTGCTACCCTCAGCGGCGACCTCTATCGAGAAGTCTGAAAGCTAGGCCGCCAACCGGAGGCGGCACTGAAAGGAACATATGACTGTTGACGTGAGCCGGGTCTCGCTCGAGATCGGTGGTACCGAGTTGAGCTTCGAGACCGGCAAGCTCGCCAAGCAGGCGAGCGGCTCCGTGGTCGTGCAGGCAGGAGAGACGATGGTTCTCTCCACGGCGACCGCAGGAAACCTTCGTGACGTGGACTTCCTCCCGCTGACCGTGGACGTGGAGGAGCGGATGTACGCCGCGGGCAAGATTCCCGGCAGCTTCTTCCGCCGCGAGGGTCGGGCGGGGGAGAAGGGCACGCTCACCGCGCGCATGATCGACCGCCCGCTGCGCCCGCTCTTCCCCAAGGGCTGGCGGCGCGAGACCCAGCTGGTCTCGATCCCGATGTCGATCGACCACGTGCACCCCTACGACATCCTCGCCATGAACGGCTCGAGCGCTGCGCTGATGCTGTCCGACATTCCGTTCCCGATGCCCGTGGGCGCGGTGCGGATCGGACAGGACGAGGAGGGCAGCTTCGTCGTCAACCCCGACGAGGAGTGGATGCTCGAGAGCCCGCTGGACCTGGTGGTCTCGGGCTCCGAGGACGCCATCCTGATGGTCGAGGCCGGCGCCAACGAGATCTCGGAGGCCGAGATCCTCGACGCGCTGGACATCGCGCACGGCGAGATCAAGAAGATCTGCGCCGCCCAGCGCGAGCTGGCCGAGAAGGCCGGCAAGCCCAAGACCGAGGTCGAGGTCCCGCAGGTGGACGAGTCGGTGCTCTCTGAGCTCACCGAGCGCTTCGGGTCCAAGCTGTCGGAGGCCACCCAGGTGATCGACAAGCTCGAGCGCCAGGACGCCACCAAGGCGGTCGAGAAGGAGGCCATCGAGGCCCTCGCCGGCGACTCCGACGCCGAGGACTACAGCCAGAAGCGCGCCGCCGCGCAGATGGCCTTCGACAAGCTGGAGAAGGACACCATCCGCCGCCGCATCGCCGTCGACAAGAAGCGCCCCGATGGCCGTGCCGCGGACGAGATCCGCGACATCTGGATCGAGGTGGGCGTGGCCCCGCGCACGCACGGCTCCGCCGTGTTCACCCGCGGCCAGACGCAGGCCTTCACCGTGGCCGCCCTGGGCACCACGCGCGACGAGATGCGCCTGGACACCCTCGGCCTGGAGACGTCCAAGCGCTACTGGCACCACTACAACTTCCCGCCGTTCTCGGTGGGGGAGGCCGGCTTCATGCGCGGTCCCAAGCGCCGCGACATCGGTCACGGCGCGCTGGCCGAGCGCGCGCTCGTGCCGGTGGTGCCCGACCCGGAGGAGTTCCCGTACTCGATCCGCGTCGTGTCGGACATCCTCGAGTCCAACGGCTCCTCGTCGATGGCCTCGGTATGCGGCTCCTCGCTGGCACTGATGGACGCCGGCGTGCAGATCTCGCGCCCGGTGGCCGGCATCGCGATGGGCCTGATCAAGGAGGGCGACGACTACATCGTGCTCTCCGACATCGCGGGCGTCGAGGATCATCTGGGAGACATGGACTTCAAGGTGGCCGGCACCGAGAAGGGCATCACCGCCCTTCAGATGGACATCAAGATCACGGGCGTGACGTTCGACATCCTGCGTGACGCGCTCACGCAGGCCAAGGACGGTCGCACCCACATCCTCGGCAAGATGGCCGAGGCGATCGACGGACCGCGCCCGGAGCTCTCGCGCCACGCGCCGAGCATCGGCCAGATCCAGATCGACACCGAGAAGATCGGCATGATCATCGGCAAGGGCGGGGAGACCATCCGCGCGCTGTCCGAGGAGTTCGAGGCCCAGATCGACGTGGACGACGACGGCATCGTGCGCGTGTTCGCGGTCGACGGTGAGCAGGGCGACGCCCTGGTCGAGCGCATCCGCGCGATGACCAAGGAGGTCGAGGTGGGCGACGAGTTCACCGGCAAGGTGGTCAAGACCACCACCTTCGGCGCGTTCGTCGAGCTGTCCAAGGGCAACGACGGTCTGCTGCACATCTCCAACGTCAAGCCCGGCGAGCGGGTGGACACCGTCGAGGACGTGCTCAACCGCGGCGACGAGATCGACGTCCGCGTGGTCGAGGTCGACAAGGAGCGGGGCCGCGTGGGCCTGCGCCTGGCCGACGACCCGGATATCGCCGGCAAGACCTCCGAGGAGTTGGCCGGCGTCGGCACGGGCGACAAGGGCGGCGGAGACCGCGGCCCGCGCCGTGGCGGCGGAGACCGCGGCGGGCGGCGCGACGGTGGCGGGCATCGCCGCGAGCGGCGGTAAGAAATGAAGTCGACAGTCGATACCCCATGGCGGGGCACAGGCAGTCGACTGGTATGACCGACCACGCACAGGTAACGGAGCTCCCCTCGGGCGTCCGAGTCGTCTCTGAGCGCCTTCCCTCCGTGCGCTCGGTTGCACTGGGGTTCTGGGTGCGCACGGGATCTCGCGACGAGACCTCGGCGCAGGCCGGCCTGTCGCACTTCCTCGAGCACCTCCTGTTCAAGGGCACGGACCGGTTCAGCTCGCTCGAGATCGACGAGACCTTCGACGCCATGGGCGCAGAGGTGAACGCGGGCACCGGCAAGGAGACCACCTCCGTCTACTCGCGCTTCCTGGACCGTCACCTGGAGCGCGCGTTCGACGTGCTGCAGGACATGGTCCTGCGGCCCAGCTACCCCGACATCGACTCAGAGCGCCAGGTGGTGATCGAGGAGATCGCCATGTACGAGGACGAGCCCTCGGACAAGGTGCACGACGTGCTCGCCCGGGCCATCTTCGGCGACCACCCGCTCGGGCGGCCGGTGATCGGCCGCGCCGAGGTGGTCTCCTCGGTCCCGGTGCCCGACATCTCCGCGTACCACGACGCGCGCTACACGCCGGGCCGGCTGGTCGTGTCGGCCGCCGGAAGCATCGACCACGACCGGCTGGTGGAGCTCACCGAGGCGGCGCTGGACGGAGCCGGCCCCGGCGGCAACGGCGTTGCCGAGCTGCCGCACGCCGCGCCGCCCGACGCCACGCCCACGGTGGGCTTTTTCCGCAAGGACACCGAGCAGTACCACCTCTGCCTGGGCGCCACGGGCCTGTCGCGTGGCGACGAGCGCCGGTTCGCGCTACGGGTGCTCGACACCATCCTCGGCGGCTCGACCTCGTCGCGGCTGTTCCAGGAGGTGCGCGAGAAGCGGGGCCTGGCCTACGCGGTCTACTCCTATGCCAGCCAGTACGTGGACTCCGGCCAGGTGGGTCTCTACGTCGGCACCCGCCCCGAGAACGTGACCCAGGCCATGGAAGTGATCGGAACCGAGCTGCGCCGCGTGGCCGAGGAGGGCGTGACCAAGGAGGAGCTGGAGCGGGCGCGTGAGAACGCCAAGGGCCGCACGACGCTCGCAATGGAGTCCACGCTCGCGCGGATGAACCGGCTGGGCAACTCGCTGCTGATGGACGTGCCGCTGCTCACCCTCGACGAGATCCTCGCCAGGATCGACGCCGTCACGATCGATGACGTGAGCGAGCTAGCGTCGAGCCTGTTCGACCCCGGCCGGATGTCGGCCGGGGGAGTCGGCGCGGACGAGTCCAGGTTCCGCGAGGCGCTCGCCGCCGTGGATCCCCGGCTGGCCGCCGCGGCTTGATCGCAGTAGCCGTCTCGGGCGCCGCCGGGCGCATGGGGGAGACGGTGTGTCGTGCCGTGGAGGGCGCGCAGGACATGGAACTGGTGGGCCGGGCCGATCCAGCGCTGGGGGTTGAGCTGTCCGAAGTGCTGGGCGACGCCGAGGTGGTCGTCGACTTCACCCAACCCGACACCGCCCTGGCCAACGCGCGCGCGTGCCTGGAGGCCGGCGTGCACTGTGTGATCGGCACCAGCGGAGCCGACTTCTCCGAGCTCGAGGGCGTGGGCTCGGCCAACCTCTTCTTCGGGCCCAACTTCGCGATCGGCGCCGTGCTGATGATCGAGGCGGCCAAGCTGGCCGCCGCCCACATGCCCGACTGCGAGATCGTGGAGCTGCACCATGACGGCAAGCTCGACGCCCCGTCGGGAACCGCCGCACACACCGCCGACGTGCTGCGCGAGGCCGGCGCCAGCGTGCACGACCCGATCCACTCCGTGCGCCTCCCGGGCCTCATGGCCCACCAGGAGGTGCTCTTCGGCGGCCTGGGCCAGACGCTCACGATCCGCCACGACTCGATCTCGCGCGAGTCGTTCATGCCGGGCGTGCTCCTGGCCGTGCGGCGGGTGGGCTCGCTGGAGCACTCGCCGACGGTGGGGCTCGAGAAGCTGCTGTTCGCCTAGCCGGTCACGCCCATAGGATCGGGCGATGGCACTCGTGAGGCTGCGCGGCCCGTTGAAACAGCGCGCCGGGGACCGGTCCGATCACGCAGTCGAGGGCGGCACGGTGGGCGAGCTGCTGGGCCAGCTCGAGCGGGCACATCTCGCCCTGGACGGCTGGATCCTCGACGAGCGTGGGCTCATCCGCCGGCACATCAACGTGTTCGTGAACGGTGAGGGCGGGAGGGAGGACACGCCGGTCTCCCCGGACGACCGGGTCGACGTCCTTCCGGCAATCTCGGGAGGATGACGCTCACATGACCGAACTGCTGCTGGGCACAAAGAAGGGCCTGTTCGTGCTGGAGGGCGAGCCGGGCGCGGAGTTCGAGGTCAAGGCGCGGGCGTTTGCGGGCGAGCCGGTGGAGTACGCGCTGCGCCATCCGGGCACGGGACGCCTGGTGGCGTCGGTGACCTCGGCCTTCTACGGGCCCAAGATCTTCTACGCCGACGACGCCGCGGGTGAGTGGGAGCAGGCGGACGGGATCGCGCTTCCCGAGGGCGGCGACGAGGCGCTCGAGCGGATATGGGTGATCGCCCAGGGAGAGGACGAGGAGACGCTCTACGCGGGGGGCGACCCGGGCGTGCTGTTCGAGAGCCGCGACAGCGGCGCCACCTGGGAGCTGAACCGTGCGCTGTGGGATCACCCGGCCCGGCCTCACTGGCAGCCGGGGGGAGGCGGGTTGTGCCTGCACTCGATCGTGCCGTGGCCCGGCGACCCCGACCGGCTCGCGCTGGGCATCTCCGCCGCCGGCGTCTGGCTGACCGAGGACGGCGGCAGGACATGGCGCCAGGGCAACGAGGGCCTCGTGGCCGGCTACCTGCCCGAAGAGGCGAGCGAGGAAGTCGTCGCCGGGCTCTGCGTTCACCATCTCGAGCGCGCGCCGCAGCGGCCCGAGCGGGTGTTCATGCAGTTCCACGGCGGGGTCTACCGCTCCGACGACGCGGGCGAGACGTGGACGGACATCGGGGCCGGGCTGCCGTCGGACTTCGGCTTCCCGCTGATCGTCGACCCCGCCGATCCGGACAGCGCCTACGTGATACCGCTCACCGCCGACACCGACCGGGTCACCCCGGACGGACGTGTAGTCGTGCACGAGACACGCGACGCGGGCGCGAGCTGGACGGAGCGCGGCGACGGGCTGCCGCAGCAGGACGCCTACCTGACGGTGCTCCGACAGGCGCTCGACCGCCGCGGCGAGGGCTCGGCGCTCGAGCTGTATTTCGGGACGACGACGGGAGAGGTCTTCGGCTCCGGCGACGCGGGGGCGAGCTGGTTCACCGCCGCCAACCACCTGCCGCCGGTGTACTCCGCCAGGGCCTCCCGCTAGGCGAGCGGTCAGCGGTGACCGATTGGGCGGCAGATGAGCGGGGTGGAGCCTCCCGCTAGGCGCTGTCGCCGTTGCGGCTGCGCAATGCGCGCGGCACCACGAAGCGGATGCCCGACCGCTGGTCGTCCATCGAGCAGGTCTTGTTGTCGATCAGCCCCACGCGCTTGGCGTGGGGGACGATCGTCATCTGGTTCAGATAGCCATCGTGGCCCCGCTTGCGGGTCACCAGCCAGAGGTACCCGTCGTCGCGCATCCGGGCCCGGTAGCGGACCAGCGCCTTCTGGGCCTCCTCCAGCGACTCGATCAGCACAATTGCGCCGTCCAGCTGCCCGGAGCGCACCAGGCCCCGGCCGGCGGCCTCCTTGGCCTCGCCGCGCAGGCCGGATCCCACGTCTCCGGTGACCTCCAGGCGCTCACCGGGCTTTACGCCCAGCTTCTGCACCGTAGAGCGGTGGCTGTAGTCCTTTTCGGCCATGGTCCGCCGTCAATTGTGCCATTTACAGGAGTTCGGCCCGCGAGCCTGCAAGCCACCTGCCGCCGGGCACCTGGCGCGCTAAGGTCTCGACCACCGAAAAGGAGGAGGCTGGCATGGGATTCATGGACAAGGCCAAGCAGATGGCCGAGCAGGCGCAGCAGAAGATCGAGGAGACCCAGAAGCAGTTCAACGAGGGCCAGGCCGCGAAGTCCCAGGGCGGCACGGAGGGCGACGTTCGCTACGACGAGCACGGTCGCCCCATCCCGTCGGAGCCGGCCGCGCAGCCCCCTGCGAGCGAGCCCGCAGTGGCCGAGGGCGTGTCCGCGCCCCAGCCCCCTGAGGGAGCCGGCACCCATGCGGGCACAGGCGAGCAGACCGCGCCGCAGGAGCCCCAGGCCGAGGAGGAGCCCACTCCCACACCTCCGCCGGCACCGCCGAAGGACGGCGTGGACGCCACGCCCGATCCCTTCAAGCCGATCCAGTAGGACCGTGGCCTTCGGCGGCGTCATCACGGCGATGGTCACGCCGTTCCGCGAGGACGGCGAG
>Ga0075530_1000128_pt1 | contig 32065 bp, 34 predicted proteins | sample NGEPerD_2_FD_75101 | JGI IMG/M metagenome (GOLD analysis project Ga0075530, IMG submission 75101) | Arctic peat soil microbial communities from the Barrow Environmental Observatory site, Barrow, Alaska, USA - NGEE PermafrostL1-D | ecosystem: Environmental > Terrestrial > Soil > Wetlands > Peat ... | reverse complement strand
TCCAGGCGTGCCAGCGCCGCTCGTCGGCCTCGAGTGCAGCCCATGCCGCGTTCGGGTCGACGTAGACCAGCGGCTCGCGGTGCGCGATCGCAAGCACCAGCGTGAGTGGCTGGTCCGGCTCGACGGTCACCGATGCGGGCCGTCCCGCTTCGATGCCGAAGTCAGGGTTCGTCTCGAGCGCGACCGCGAGCGAGGCGCGGCTGCACACGAGGACGCTGCCGCGTCGTGCTGACCGTACCGCGCGCGGCGCGTGGTGTGCTTGGCCGAACCGTGGATCGAATTCGATCGTCACGTCTACCGGGCCGGCCCGGGCAGTCAGTCGGCGTACGAGCAACGTCGCGGGCAGGAGGTCTCCGGTAAGCTCGGCCACCATCCCTTCGGTCAGCGTGAGCTGCGCGCCGCCGGTTTCCCAGACGGTCTCCAGCGTGGCGGTGCGGGAGCGGTAGCGCCGAGCGACTGGAGCCGCGGACTTGGCCGGACCGGCGCGGAACGTGCCTGCCGCCGGGCCGCCGACGAGCCGGCCGAACAGCGGGTCGCCGTCGAAGTGGGGCGCGCACAGCCAGTCGATCGCGCCGTCCGAGGAGACGAGCGCGGCGGTGCGGGTATCGCCGATGAGCCCGTAGTCACCGATGGGATGGCGAAGAGCTCCGGACACGTCAATGCGCCGACAGCAGCAGGCCGAGCGCGATCCCGAACGCGAGGTGTGCCGCGATCGCGACCGCAGGTGTCTGCACGCCGTAGTTGAGGCCGAGGAGACCGGGCGGTTCCAGCTCGGCCGTCGACGCCGGGCCCGCGCGCTCCGAGGCCATGCGGGGATGGACGCCCGGCAGGAGCGGAACCAGGATCATCAGCGCGACGCCGACATGGATGAGCCCGAACAGCGCGCCGAGCCACCAGGCCGCGGTGTCGAGCAACGCGAACCCGGCGGCGTATCCGAGCGCGAACCCTTCGCCGATCGCCAGATGGACGAAGAAACCCACGACGCGTGCCCGGTCCGGGTCCCCGGTCACGATCGTGCCGAGCACGAGGGGCAGGTCGAGGCGCGTCCAGCCCATCAGCTGAGCGGCGATCATGACCGCGGTGAGGATCGCGGTCGCGAGCAGGCCGAACAGCGCCCAGCCGGCCCAGTCCATCTCGCTACCGGATCGCGAGCTTGCGGGCTTTGGTGTCGAGCTCGCCGAGCACGTCCTGGAACGACTGGTGGAAGCTGGCGACGCCTTGGTCTTCGAGGGTGAGGCCGAGGTCATCCATGTCGATGCCGACGGCACCGAGGCGGCGCATCACCTCGCGTGCGTCGTCCACGTCGGTGTCGATGGTGCGGGCCAACCGACCGTGGTCCTCGAACGCGGCGATGGTTGCCTCGGGGAGCGTGTTGACCGTGTCGGATCCGATCAGGCTGTCGACGTAGAGCGTGTCGGCGTAGGCAGCGTTCTTGGTGGAGGTCGACGCCCAGAGAGGGCGCTGCACGTGCGCACCGAGCTCGGCGAGGCGGTCCCAACGATCACCGGAGAAGCGTTCCCGGAACAGCTCGTACGCGAGCTTGGCCTGCGCGACCGCAGCGCGGCCCCGGAGGTCTTGGTCCTGCGCGCCCGCGATGGCGTCGATGCGGTGGTCGACCTCGGTGTCGACGCGACTGACGAAGAACGACGCGACGCTCTGCACGGACGCGGGGTTGCCTCCCGTCCCGGCGAACGCTTCGAGCCCGTCGAGGTACGCGTCGATCACCTCGGCGTAGCGGCTCAGGGAGAAGATGAGTGTGATGTTGATGCTGTGGCCCTCGGAGATCATCGCTCGGATCGCCGGGATGCCCTGGGCCGTGGCCGGGATCTTGACGTACAGGTTGGGGAGCGCGATGCGCTCATGCAGATCGCGCGCGGCCGTGACCGTCGCGTCGGTATCGCGGGCAAGTTCGGGGGCGACTTCGATCGACACGAAGCCATCCGTGCTATTGCTGCCGTCGAAGGTCGGTCGCAGCACGGCGCAGGCGTCTTCGACATCGGCGATCACGAGCTCCCAGTAGGCATCGGCCACTGTGCTGCCCGCGGTGATGAGCGAGCGGAACTGGTCGTCGTAGGTGTCGGAGCCCTGAATGGCCCGGGCGAAGATGGTGGGGTTCGCCGTGACACCGCGGATGCCGTCCGCGATCGCCCGTGCGAGTGTTCCGTCGCGCAGGTACGGGCGCGTGAGATTGTCCAGCCAAGGACTCTGCCCGTACTCGCCGAACAGCTGCTCGAGTCTCGTCATCGGAGGGTTCCTTCTTCCTGCTCGGGTGGCGGTGGGGTGCCCTCGCCGGGGAGGACGTCGCTCTCCGACTCATGCCACACGGGGTTGTCGGTTGCGGTCTCGACGTTGAACCCGTACTCGAACACGAGCGAGCCACCGAACGTCGCGCCGACCGTTACGAGCGCGGCCACGACGATCGAGAGCACGAGGATCACGACCGATGGGTAGGTGCGCGTGTGGTACACGTTGAGCCGAAGCGCGATGTCGACCAGGGCGAGCACCGTGACCGTGATCATTGTCCAGGCGTGTGTGTTGGCGGTACGGCGTGCCTGGGTGCCCTTCTCAGTCGAGCGCAACCAATCCCAGAAGCCGGTCAGTGCGGCAAGCACGGAGACTGCGGCGCCGCCGATGAACACGAACGTGCCGGCACGGAAGAAGTCTTGGGCCCAGGTTTCGTGACGGCCGAGCACCGCGATGATGTCGAAGGTCGCCGCGAAGATGTAGGCCGCGATCGGAAGATCGGTCAGTGGCGGATGGGTCGGCTTGCCTGACCAGCCTCGCAGTCCCTTGAACTTCCGACCCCGAAGCGTCAACGTCGGTCGCACCGAGAACTTGCGCATCACTGCCTCCTCATGGGCTGGCGGGTCTCTTCGACGGTACCGTCCGAGCGAGTTTGCTGATTGGGCTGCCCGCTCGGCCCCTCATCGGAACTTGTGAGGGATCTGGGCGATGATGCCGTCGGTGAGCATGTCGGCCATGTGCAGGATCTGGGCGTGGACCTTGTCGTAGTCGGCGACGTCGGCAGCCCACTTGCCCTGGAGGTGGTCGACGGCTTCGGCGAGCGTGTTGTCGAGGTGGTCGCGCATCATCTGGCGCATCTCGGTAGTGGGCCAGTTGGTGGGGTTGGCCTTGGCGAGGAAGTCGCCGATCTGATCTCCGTTGGCGTACCACGTGCCCTTGGTCGTTGCGACCTTGGCTGTGTCCCCGGCCTTGGCCGCAGCGATCAGCTTTCCGGCGGTGAGGATGTGGTCACGCAACAGGGCGGTGAGCTTGGTGCCGGCGGCGTCGCCATAGAAGGGCTTGACGGCGTCGCCGATGTCGGTCTGGTTCTGGAGCAGCCGCTGAGCCGTGGTGTCGAGGTCGGGTGAGCCGGCTTCGGCCGAGATGATGTAGAGCCGGGTCCACGTGATGTGGTCCTCCCACAGCTTGCGCATGTCAGTGCGCAGGCTTGATTTGTCGCACGGCCGCCTTGGTGACCGAGATCTCGGATCGGGCGGGATTGGTGGGGGCTGCCTGGTCGCTCGCGCCGGAGGAGCACGCCGTCGCGATGAGCGCGGCGGCGAGTACACCTGCGGCAAGGGAGAGTCGGGCTCGGGATGAGAAATGCATTGAGGACTCCTGTTCAGGATGACGGAGCATTGGTGGGCGTGAGGTTGTGGTTCGGTGTGGAGGGCTGACGGATCGTCAGCGGCTGTCCGTGGGCGGCCCCCTGCTGCTCGGCGGTTGCCCGCTCCCTCGTGTCGTGGTGGAGGGACAGGAAGCGCTCGGGTGCCGGGAGCGTCGGTCCGCCGGAGTCGATCCACGCTCCGGTAGCCCGGCGGGCCCGTTCGATGAGCTCGCCGGCGTGGCTGAAGTCGATCGACGACACGGCGAGGGGGCACAGCGGGGGCAGCACCTTGATCCGGGCGCGCTCGGTGAAGTGCGCGACCTCTATCACCAGCCGTTGTTCGATGAGCAGGGTCAGGGCCTGCATGGCGGTGGCGAGCGCGGTGGTGGGCGGTTGCTCCAACGCGCAGGCGAAACCCGCTGGGAGCACGTACACCTCGTCGGCGCCGAGTGCGACGGCCTGGGAGAGCGCAGCATTGTCGGCGATGCCTCCGTCGACCAGCGTGAGGCCCTCGCGTTCCACGGCGGGCAACACGCCGGGGATCGCGGCGCTGGCCAGTACAGCGCTCACCGGGTCGCCGGTAGAGAGCAAGACCTCCTCGCCACTCAGAAGGTTGGTGGCCACGATGTGGACCGGAATCGCTGCGTCTTCCAGCGTGGGGTATGCGATGTGGGTCTCCAGGAGGCGATGGAGACCGCGGTTGGAGCAGAGCGACGAGCGGGCACCAGCGAAGGCGAGCATCTGACGGAGTGGGTCGAGGGGGAACACGTCCTGGCGACGCAGTCCCCGCCAGGATTCGGCGAGGTCCTCGAGGGACTGGCGGTCGCTGCCGCGCCCGGCCACGTAGGCGGCGTTGATGGCACCGGCCGAGGTGCCGATCACCAGGTCGGGAGCCACGTTGCGCTCCGAGAGTGCTTGGAGCATCCCAACTTGGACGGCGCCGAGGCTGCCGCCGCCCGAGAGAACGAAAGCGGTCGTCACGTCCGGCTCCCCGTCCTCGTGCCGGTGGCACGGGGAATGGGCTCGGGCTGTTGGGGCGTGCCGGTGAGCATGTCGAGGGGAGTGTCGGGGTCGGCGAGCTGCTCGGGATCGATAGCAACGCGGTCGCGGATCAGCTGCTGGATGGGCTCGGTCACGTCCCAGACGTTGGCGTTCATTCCCGCGACGACCAATCCACCCGCGAGCCAGAAGGCGATGAACTTCCCTGCGCGGGGTCGCCTCGGAGCACGACGCGGTCCCAGGCCTTCGCGTAGCCGGAGTACTCCATGCCGAGGTCGTACTGGTCGGAGAAGAAGTAGGGGATCCGCTCGTAGGGCGTCGCGATCCCGAGCATGTTCCTCGCCGCGGCTGGTCCCTGGTGCAGCGCGTTGGCCCAGTGCTCGACCCGGATGTTGCTCCCGAGCACCGGGTGCAGCGCAGACGCCACGTCTCCCGCGGCGAAGATGTCGGGGTCGCTGGTACGGAGATGGGTGTCGACGACGATTCCATCATCTACCGCGAGGCCGGCGGCGGCGGCGAGCTGGACCCGCGGTACCGCCCCGATGCCGACGATGACGACATCCGCAGCGAGCCGGGTTCCGTCGGACAACTGGAGGCCTTCGACTGCGGCGGTGCCCAGCAGGGCTTCGACGCCGGTCTGGAGGTGGAGGTCGACGCCGTGGTCGGCGTGCAGGGTGCGGTACACCCCGCCGACCTCGCCACCCAGAACGCGTTCGAGGGGCACCACGCTCGGCGCGATCATCGCGACGTTGCGGCCGAGCTGGCGGGCCGACGCCGCGACTTCGCTTCCGATCCATCCTGCGCCGATGACTGCCACGGTGTCTGCCTCGCGGATCGCGCGCGTGAGCCGATCGGCGTCGGCAAGGCTGCGCAGCGAGTAGACGCCGGGGAGATCGGCGCCGGGGAGATCGAGTTGCCGCGGCTCTGCGCCGGTGGTGAGGAGGAGTCGGTCGTAGGAGAGCTACTCGTCGTGGCCGTCCTGGGTGAGGGTCACGGTGTGCCCGTCGGGGTCGAGCGCGGTCGCCCGGGTTGCGGTGCGCAGCTCGATGTCGTGGTCCGCGTAGAAGCTCTCGCCGTGGACGAAGACCTTCTCGCGCGCGGCGTCGCCTCGCAGGTAGTCCTTGGAGAGCGGGGGCCGCTCGTACGGACGTTCGGCTTCCTCGCCTACGAGCACGACACGACCGGTGAAACCTTCGGTTCGGAGCGTCTCGGCGGCTTTGGCACCGGCCAGGCTGGCGCCGACGACGACATAGGTCTGTGGTGTGGTCATGGTTCTCCTTGACGGGGTGGAATTCGGAGCGGCGAAGTAGGGCAGCGCTACCGGCACGTGCCGGTGAGCGCGAAGAACTCCTGGCGCGAGCGGGCGTCGTCGCGTAGGAGCCCGTGCACCGCGGAGGTGACGGTGCGGGCGCCGGTGGCACGCACGCCGCGCAGCGACATGCACAGGTGTTCGGCTTCGAGGACGACGCCGACGCCTAGGGGCTCCAAGTGCTCTTGGAGCCAACCCGCCACCTGCGTGGTAAGCCGCTCCTGCACCTGCAGGTCGCGCGCGAACAGCTCGACGACCCGGGCCAGCTTCGAGAGTCCCAAGATCCGGCCCCCCGGCACGTAGCCGACGTGCGCCACACCGTGGAACGGCAGCAGGTGGTGCTCGCACAAGAACTGGAAGGGAATGTCTCGCGCCAGCACGAGCTCGTCGTAGCCCTCGTCGTTCGCGAACGTGGTGAGATCGAACGGCTCGGCGGTGAGCATCTCGGCGAAGGCGCCGGCGACTCGGCGAGGGGTCTGCGCGAGGTGTTCGGAGAACGGGTTCCGGCCGAGGGCGACGAGCAGGTCGCGCACGGCCTGCTCCGCCGCCGTCAGGTCGATCGCCTGATCGCCGTTGATCCGGAGATGACTGACGGCGGCGGGGCCCACGATCAGCCCCGGGCCCGGATGCGCAGCGAACCGGGGCTGAACGCGGTAGCCAGTCGGGCCAGAGCCAAGGCCCCGACCAGCAGGCCGAAGTCACGGAGGGCGACGTCATAGAAGCCGGGGATGAGCAGCAGGTTGATGATGATCCCGGCGAGCCACGTGGCGACCAGGTAGCCACCGAACCGAGGCCAGAAGGCGACGACCAGGCCCGCGAGGATCTCGATCGCCCCGACCGCGTACATCACCTCGTGCGCCGACCACGGCAGGTGCGCCACGACGTCGGGGGCGACGTAGCGATCCCAGTTGACGAGGAGGTGGAAGAACTTGTCGAGGCCGAAGAGGATGGGGGCGACGGTGAAGACGGTCCGCAAGAGGAAGAAGGCCTGATACGCAGGGTCTCTCAGCTTCTCGTCGGTGGTCACGGGCCTCGAGGTGGGCCGGGTGGTGGTGGGTGGTGGGTTGGAATGCGTAGTTGCCATCGGGGGTTGCCTCCATCTCTAAAGGATATTAGACTAGACTTTAGATCACCTCCCTGATTTCGTCAATCTTTTTCTCTTTTAGAAGGTCATCATGAACCCAGGACCGCCGCCCACCGAGGCCGCCTCCGGCCGCGAGGACTTTGACGCCCAGGTGACGGGCATCGCCGCCTTGGGCGAGCCGATCCGCCGGGACCTCTACCGATATGTGGTGGCCCAGACGGCGCCGGTGAACCGCGATCAGGCCGCGGCTGGGGTGGGCGTGGCTCGTCACGTGGCGAAGTTCCACCTCGACAAGCTCGTCGACGACGGGCTGCTCGTGGTCGAGTTCAGTCGCCCCCCGGGGCGCGGCGGGCCCGGGGCCGGTCGTCCGGCCAAGTTCTATCGCCGTTCGCCGCGTGAGCTCGCGGTGAGCCTGCCGGAACGTCACTACGAGCTGGCGGGACGCCTGCTCGCGAAGGCTGTCACCGATGCGGAGCGCGACGGCGTGCCGGTCGGCGACGCGTTGCGCCGCGCGGCCCGCGAGGCGGGGCATGCACTCGGCGAGCGTGCGCGCGGTCATGCCGGGAAGCGGCCCAGTCAGTCCGCCTTGCTCGCGGCGGCGACCGACGTGCTGGTCGAATGTGGCTACGAGCCCCGCGCTGACGACACCGGGATGACTCTGATCAACTGTCCGTTCCACGCGCTCGCGCAGGAGTACACCGAGCTCGTCTGTGGGATGAACCTCGAGCTGATGAGCGGCCTCGCGGACGGCCTGGAGCGGAAGACGCTCGAGCCTCGGCTCGAGCCGACGCCCGGACAGTGCTGCGTGCGCTTGCGGACGTCGAGGACAGTCACGCCAGATCACGCGAGCTGAGGAGATCGGCGACATGGTGTTGCACACGCGCCTTTGCGATCTGCTCGAGATCGAGTACCCGATCCTCAACGCGCCGATGGGAGGCGGCGACGCTCCGGCCGAGCTCGCGGCGGCGGTTTCGGAGGCGGGAGGTCTTGGACTCATCGGCGGTACGACGAGGGAAGGCGTGCCGTGGTTGGTGAGTCAGATTCGTCGCGCCCGCGAGCTGACCGATAGGCCGTTCGGGGTGGGGTTCATCAGCCATTTCCCGGGCGCCGCGGAACTGATGGTTGCCGCGCTCGACGAGGGGGTCCGGATCGTCGCGCATTCGTTCGCGGACCCGGCCCCGTTCATGGGCGCGGCGCACGACGCCGGAGCACTGGTGCTCTGCCAAGTCCGTACGGTCGACGGTGCTCGACGCGCGGCGGCCGCGGGTGTCGATGTCGTGACGGCTCAGGGTACGGAAGCCGGCGGCCATACCGGCCGCGTCTCGACGCTGACGCTCGTGCCCGTCGTCGCTGACGCGGTCGCCCCGATGCCGGTCGTCGCCGCCGGCGGGATCGGGGACGGTCGCGGCTTTGCCGCCGCGCTGATGCTCGGCGCGGATGGCGTATGGATCGGCACTCGATTCATCGCCACCACCGAGTCGGGGGTCTCCGACGCGTACCGGGCCCGCGTGGTCGCGTCGAGCGCGGATGACACTGTTCTCACCGACGTGTTCGATGTCGCGACCGGGATGCCGTGGCCGGACGGCGTCGCGGGTCGTGCAATCGCCAACCAGTTCTCGAACCGTTGGCACGGCCGCGAGGACGCGCTCCGTGCGTGGGCCGCCGAGCACCGCAACGAGTACCTCGCGCTCGGACCGGAGACCGAGATCGACGAACGACCGGTCTGGGCAGGGGAGGCGACTTCGTTCGTAGTCGAGGTCGAGTCCGCGGCCAAGGTTGTGGCCACGTTGGTTCACGAAGCGAGCGAGGTACTCTCCAGCCGACCGAGGGCACTGCTGCGCGACCCTTGACCCGGCTGGCGACAGCGCCGGCCGCCGCGGCTGGTTGTCTCTACTCGGCTGAGGGTGAACGCTTACGTCGCCAACCGACCTGCCAGCCCTCCTGGCTCTGTTCGGCGGCGATGTGTCGGCTGCGGGCGCGGAGGATGTCGGTGCGTGTGCACATGCCGACGACGTGTTGCTGGTCGTCGAGGACGGGGAGATGCTCGACTTCCTCGTCGATGATGCGTTCGAGCGCGGTCAGGAGCATGTCGTCGGGCGCGACTGTCACGACATCGGGACTCGCGATGCGCGACAGGGCTGCATTGGCGGTGGCGTCGGGTGCGAGGAGGTCGGTTCGGGAGACGATGCCGACACAGTGGCGATCTTCGTCGACGAGCGGGTAGGCACTGTGTGAGGTGCCGTCGATTTCTTGGCGCGCAACGTCGACCGTGTCATCGACGCGAAGGACTGCAACATTGGTGGTCATGGCCAGGCGGACGGGCGTCGCTTGGAGGTAGTCGGGTTCGTAGTTGAGCGGGACGTGGAGGCCCCGTCGCGCGAGCTTCTCGGTCATCAGGCCGTGATTGAGCAACGCGTCGAGCACCTCGGGAACTTGGATCGAGCCGGCTGGACGAGCGACAGGCCGGCTGGGTGTGAGCGTGGCATCGATCATCGCGATCGCGTTCCTTCGCCGGTCGAGCTGCGCGAAGCAGCACGCGTCCTTGATGCGCCGGACCCTGCCGCCCGAGCGCGGCGCTTGACGATTGCCTCGACGTGCTTGGCGAGGACCGCGGCTTCGGAATGCTCGAGGTCGCGTGACGCGGTCAGGAACGTGACGGGTCGGCGTCGGTTGAGCTCGATCATCTCGGAGACGGCTGCGGCGGCCTCGTTTCTCCGGAGCTCCACTCGGTACCGCTGGGTGAACTCGGCGAACCGTTCCGGTCGATGACCGTAGAACTGCCGGAGCTCGGTACTCGGGGCAAGATCCTTGCGCCACTGATCGAAGCTGGCATCGTCCTTGCGCAAGCCGCGCGGCCACAGCCGGTCAACGAGGATCCGAACACCGTCGCCACGCGTTGGCGGCTCGTACGCACGCTTGATCGCGACCTGGTAGACGCGCTGTGCAGCGTACATCGTTCCTGGCCGTTCTCGGCCCGTGACGGCGCCCAACCTGCCGGTACCGTGACGATCGGATGCACCGCGTGATGAGCGACCTGGCGGCCAGTGCTGCTGGTGACGAGCTCTCCCAAAGTGCCTCGGCCCGTCATCCCGAGGACAATCAGCGAAGCCTCATGCCGTCGCGCCGAAGCGAGCAGCGCGTCGGCAGGGCGGCCGACTGCTACCTCGGTCTGATAGCGGACTCCGGCAGCGCGCACCGGCCCCGTCCAGTCCTGCGTCAGGAGCTGCCGGATCTCGTGACGGATGGGATCGGGGTTCACCTGAACCGCGGCGAGTTCCCACTCCCAGGCCGATGAGACGACGTAGACGACGACGAGCTCGGCGCCCGTCCGCCCGGCGTAGTCCACCCCCGACGACAGAGCACCTTGCGCGGCATCGCTGTGGTCGTACCCAATGATGATGCGCTCCATCGTGAGCACCTCCCCGCAATACGCAGTGGACAAGAGATCACTGGCGCTCTCCCGTTTTTTACTCTAGTATAGACTAGAGATAAGATGGGAGCCGAGGTCGGCCATGACGTTGCCCGCTGCAGTCACAAGCCATCACACCGCCTGGGTGACTCCTCCCGGAGGCAGACCCCACCCGGTGCGCTACGCGGTCGACGGCGAGCGCCTGGTGTGCTTCGGCGACGATGGACTTGCAGGGGTGCCCGATCGGGCACAGGTGTCCGTGTCGATCCACGAGATCTCAGGTGGACACCTGCTGGCCCAATTTGGTGCGTCGCTGCGATGGCTCGTGCCAGATGCGGTCAGCACGAATGCGCTCGTCGAGCTCCTTGAGCATGTGCCGCTTGGTCGCACACTCGAAGAGGTTCAACTCAACCTCGACGATCAGCGTGCCAAACGGCGCATCGTTGAGCTCGTCCCTTGACCTGAAGCAGGCGCGGCTTTTTGGCTGCGGGCGTCGCGTCGAGCCTGACAAGTCACGCAGAAGCGCGCGGCAGGCAGCGCGACGAGCCGTTCACCCGGAATCGGTGTCTCACCGTTCTGGCAGAACCCGTAGGTTCCCTCCTCGATTCGAACGAGGGCCGATCCGATCTCCTCGAGCAAATCGTGGGTGTTGGCTTCGAGCACACCGTGACCCGGCGTTCGATGTCGACAACTGTGCTTTTGGTCTCGCCCCGGCCGTGGGTGGCTGACGTCGAGTCGATCTGCCCAACCTCAGCGACGGACACGATCGCGCGCTCCAACAAGCTCGCTCGGTCTGCTTCGAGCAGCCTCCGGAGCGCGTCGAGCTGATCGCCGGTCAGCTCGGAGCGTTCGTGCCGTGTCGGAGTCGATTCCATTGGTGAAGCGGTCATCTTGTAGCTCCTGAGTAGTGAGCCCAAACGCTTTCTCGCGACGACGCGAGGCACTCCGGGCTCAGTTGACGGCAGCGAGCGCGGTCAAACGAGGAGCGACGGGAGCCCGTGCGAGCGCAGCAGTGCCCGTCTGGCCAAGATCTTCGAAGTCGTGCTGACCGAGACCACGAGTCCCGCGAAGGCAAGGGCACTCAGCGACGCGTCCAGGAGGAGAGTCGCTACCGTCGGCGTCCGCAACCGGTCTCCGAGCGCGACTGGTGGTCTTCGCCGCGAACGTGGCGAGGGCTGATTCGCGCTCGCCGGTCGGGGGGTCGGTGCCAAGGCGATACGCGCGTGCGCGATGCACAGTCAGGTACACGACCTCGACCACGGCATCGGCTTCAACGCTGCGCGTCGTTCCCTTCGCCACCGCGACGACGATGCCGGCGCGTATCTTGTGGTGGACAGCACCGATCGTGACGCAACCGGCACCTTCGACGCCGACGAACAACACGTCCACGTCGTGGTTGACGTGAGTACCCACGGCGCCACCTAGCCCGAGATGGACGAGGTTTGCCATCGAGGTCGCCGCCACGTGGGAGGACCCAAACGGCACCGTCCGCGCCTCCCCGATCGACGGTGAGCAGGTCGATGACGGTGGGCTGCAGCATCTGCTCCGACCTCTTGCTAGAGAATGGACAGCGCGATGTCGAACTAGTGACCTGCGTGAGCGCCCCCGGCGGTGGAGAGAGGCTCGCCCGCCTGGAAGTAGCCGAGTGCGCCCTTGTCTGCGTCCGCGAGCTTGTGGGTCAGGAACGGATAGCGGCCCTGCTTGTCGAGTGTGAACTCGATGAAGCCGCCTTGGGCCGGCGCCAGATCGAGGGTCTGTGAGCCGCCGTGCGTCGCGTCGGGTCGGAGCTCGTAGTGGCCTTCGCGGTACACGGTGTCGAAGATCGAGCCGATGACGTGGAACGACGAGCTGTCAGAGGGCCCGGCATCCAACACCCACGCTCGAATGGTCTGTCCGGGTTCCACGCGGATCGGCGCCGCCGCGTACTGATTCACATATCCGTTGAAAACCACCGCGTCCCACTGCTCGTTCTGCATCTTCGTATAGCCGTTAGCGGTGGCGCCGCCGAGATAGAGCTCGGACTGGACGAAGACGAATTCGTAGTCGACGGGTGGGAGATCCGCAGGGTCGATGATCACCGCGCCGTACATGCCGTTGCCCACATGGTGAAGCACGGGTGGGGTGCCGCAGTGGTACATCCAGACGCCGGTGTGCGTGGCCTCGAACTGGTACACGAGTGACTGGCCGGGACCGATCGTTCGCATCTGGACGTCCGGCGCGACCTCTGAGGCGTGGAAGTCGATGGAGTGGCCGTTCTTGCCATCGTTCACGAGGGTGATCGTGAAGATGTCGCCGAGGTGGCCGCGAAGGATCGGACCGGGCCCGACGCATCCAGCGCAGATGTAGCGGTTCCGTCGTCCCTCCTAGTTTGTCTAGTGATATCTAGAGAAACTAGCAAAGAAGTGGGGACCACGCCCCGCCGGGCCGTGTGGTTGAGGTCACGTCCGCATCATTGGATGGTCCTTCCGCTGCGCTCGTGGGGTTCCAGGATGCGTGGTCCGCGGTTGAGCGCGTTGTTTTCTCTAGGGTAAGGTGGAGGAAATGCTGCGAAGTCGGCGTGATTGATGATGACATCACGAGGGTGATGAATGAGGACACTTCAAGAACAGGCCCGGGCTCTCGGCGACCCGACTCGACATGGCATCTTCCGGTACGTGGCCGATGCGGCGCAGCCGGTGGACATCGCGGAGCTCACTGATCACTTTGGCCTGAACCACAACGCGATTCGCCAGCATTTGGCGAAGCTCGTGAGCGCAGGCCTGGTGACCGAGGAGCACGCGGCAAGCTCCGGACGCGGGCGGCCGAGGCTCCTGTACCGACTGGACCCGGCGGTGGAAAGTCGTTGGGGAGTCACCGGCCCGTACGAACGTCTGAGCGTGCTGCTCGCCGAGATTCTCCGAACGGGTGACTCCGCTTTCGACGTGGGCAAACGGTCCGTCCCTCATCCGCGCCGGGGTGCAGAAGCCACCGATGATCCCGTTGAGGTGGTCTTGGAGGCGATGGAGCGCCAGGGATTTCAGCCTGAGGTCCGCAATGCTCGCGGGAACCGAATCGACGTCGTCCTGCGCAATTGCCCGTTCGAGTCCGCCGTGCTCGCCGACCCGGACACGGTCTGTGACCTCCATCTGGGCATCGCGGAGGGTGCCGCCGCACTCGCGGGTGAGCGCCTCGTCGTCGACGAGCTCGTTGCGCACGATCCCCGCCGCGCCAACTGCCGACTTCGGATGCATCTCGAGCCGGCGAACGACGAATGAGTTCCAGCGTCCGAGCCACGAACCTGGGCTTTCCACGCATCGGTCCCCACCGTGAGCTCAAGCATGCCCTCGAGGGCTACTGGGCCGGAAGCAGCACGGGTGATGAGCTCGAGCATCAAGCTGCAGCACTGCGTAGGGAGCGCTGGACCCGCCAACGCGACCTGGGTCTCGACCACATCCCCTCAAACGACTTCTCCCTCTACGACCACGTGCTCGACTCCGCGGTGATGGTCGGTGCCGTCCCCGAACGGTACCGAGGGGTCGGCGACGGCGACGATCTGGATGCTTACTTCGCGATGGCCCGCGGCGGCGAGGTGCAGGGTCGGCCCGTGCAGGCGCTCGAGATGACCAAGTGGTTCGACACCAACTACCACTACATCGTTCCCGAGCTGACTCCCGGTCAGCGGTTCGCGTACACGGGCAGCAAGGCGGTCGACGAGTTCCGCGAAGCCGCCGAGCTCGGAATTTTGACCCGCCCCGTTCTGCTCGGTCCGATCTCGTTTCTCATGCTCGCCAAGCAACGAGGCGCGCAGACACCGTCTGTCGCGGCACTAGTCTCCGCGCTTGTCGACGTCTATGAAGCGGTGCTCGCCGACCTCGCAGCGGCGGGAGCGCGATGGGTGCAGGTCGACGAACCGGCATTGTGCCTCGACCTCGATGTCGAGATTGTTGACGCCTACAATGCGACATACCAGCGTCTGGCGCGCGCCGCGCCCAAGGTACAGCTGCTGGTCGCGACCTACTTCTCCGGGCTTCGAGACAACCTTCGCGTCGCTTTGGCCCTCCCGGTGGCCGCCCTCCATCTTGACTTGGTCCGTGATCCGGATCAGCTCGCTGTCGCACTCGATCAAGCGCCTGACACCCTCTCGCTCTCGCTCGGTGTCGTCGACGGGCGAGACGTCTGGCGTGGCGATCTCGAAGCGGAGCTGGCGCGTCTTGAGCACGCTCGCGACCGTATTGGTGCCGACCGGGTGCTAGTGGCACCGTCGTGCTCCGTGTTGCATATGCCTCTCGATCTCGATCTCGAGACCGGCTTCGATCCCGAGCTCCGAGGGTGGCTTGCCTTCGCGGTCCAGCGGCTCGAAGAGGTCGTGGTGCTCACACACGCGCTGAACGACGGCCGCGAAGCCGTCGAGGATCAGCTCTCCTCGAGTACGCACGCGCGTTCGGAACGAGCGACCTCACCGCGAGTTCACGACCCCGCGGTACAAGAACGTCTCACCGTCTCCGGACCGGATCTCGAAGCGCGGCTGAGCCCCTACCCCGAGCGTCGGGTCCAGCAGGCCAAGCGACTCGCATTGCCTCTGTTGCCGACCACGACCATCGGTTCGTTTCCGCAAACCGTCGATGTCCGATCGCTGAGGGCCCGTCATCGGCGCGGCGATCTCGACGACCAGGGCTACGAGGTCGCCATGCGCGAATTGGTCGAGCATGTCGTGCGGTTCCAGGAGTCAGTGGGCCTGGACGTGCTAGTCCACGGCGAGTTCGAACGCAACGACATGGTTGAGTACTTCGGCGAGCAGCTGCGCGGCTTCGCCGTCTCCGAACAGGGCTGGGTCCAGAGCTACGGGTCGCGCTGCGTCAAGCCACCGATGATCTACGGCGACGTGAGTCGACCCGCCCCGATGACGGTTGCATGGACCAGTTACGCGCAGTCGCGGACCGGCCGGCCGGTGAAGGGGATGTTGACGGGACCGGTCACGATCCTGCAGTGGTCGTTCGTGCGCGACGATCAGCCGCGCGAGCAGACCTGCCGCCAGATCGCACTCGCAATTCGCGAGGAGGTCGCCGATCTGGAGGCTGCCGGCATCGCGATCGTGCAGATCGACGAACCCGCGCTGCGAGAGGGACTCCCGCTTCACCGCGAAGACTGGCCCGAGTATCTCTCGTGGGCAGTGGCGGCATTCCGTCTCATGTCCTCAGGCGCGGCCGACGAGACCCAAATCCACACCCATATGTGTTACGCCGAGCTCCAGGACATCATCGGCGCGATCGCTGCGTTTGACGCCGACGTGATCTCCATCGAGACCGCCCGCTCGCAGATGGAGCTGCTCCGCACGTTCAGCGACTTCAGCTACCCAAACGAGGTCGGCCCTGGCATCTGGGATATCCACTCACCGCGGGTCCCCGACGTCGCGGAGATCGTCGCGCTCCTCGGCCGTGCACTCGAGAAGATCGCACCCGAGCAGCTCTGGGTCAATCCCGACTGCGGCCTCAAGACCCGCAACTGGGCCGAAGTCGAGCCCGCACTGCGCAACCTCGTCGAGGCTGCTCACGTCGTGCGCCAAAGCACCGGAACCGGGTAGCACGATGGGCCGGAACGTCGCGCAGCAGCTGATCGCCGGCCATCTTGTCGAGGGAGAGCTGCCTCGGACTCGGGAAGAACTCCCAGTTCGCATCCTCGAAGCCACCGCGTGCCTGCTCGCAGTTGACGAATCGGAAAGTCCAAGTGAGTCTCGAAACGTAGGGCTTGGACAGGGATTCGGGGCTCCTTCGCATCTACCTGGCCGGGCTGCCACTTCCTCACGACGCCATCGGCATCGTCCAACCAGGTCGCGCCACAGCGAGGGCTCGCCGAGAGCTGAGAGGCTAGAAACGTGCCTTCATCGGTTCGGTCTCCGCGCCCCGCAAGACATAGGCGATCGGTCGCGAGACCGGTTCGAGCGTCGAGCAGCGCCCACAGTCGAAACCCACAATCGGAACGCCTCTCCCTGCCCGGGTACCGCACGCTGCAGCGCTGCCTCCGTCTTGCCGTCTCCCGGTAGCGGGTCAGTGCGGAGATGAGCCGGCTGCGTGTCGGGCTACGCGGATGGCTGACTACCAGGACGCGCGTACCCGGATCGTGACCGCACCTGCACCGAACGACCAGGGAAGCTCGGAAGTCCCTTGCTCGGCCGGACCTAGAATCGCGGCCTAAGCCGGCCGTCGGAGTCCGTGATCGGGATCAGCGCTCTCCGCCGCCCGGGGCTCTCTACTGCAGCATCGAGAGGAGTGCTCTGATGGCGTTCGATTTCGAGGCGCGGTGGAGCGGTGCAGCCGCTCTGATGGAGGTGGGGGGAATCGACGCTCTGTTCGTGATGAAGCCGACCAACTTGGCGTACCTCACGGGTGACGGCAGACCTTGCGCGCTCGGCCTGCTGACGTCATCCGGCGAGTTCGTTGTCGCAGTGCCGGAGTGCGATGTGCCGAGCGTTCGTGCGTTGTCGCATGCGACCGACATTCGTAGCTTCAGGAGCGAAGAGGAGATGTTTCATGGTTTCCGGGATGTGCTCGCGGAGTTGGGGTTGAGCGAAGCGACGATTGCGCTCGAGAAGAACTTCTTTGATGCGGCGCTGCACGAGGTGTTTACCGAACACATTCTCGGTCAGGCCACCGTCGTGTCCGCGACACCGGTACTGTCCCGGCTGCGCATGCTCAAGGACGCGCAGGAAGTGGCGCTCCTGCGGGAAGCGGCGCGGGTCGCGGATGTGGGGATGGACGCCGCGGTTCGAGCGGCCCGGGAGGGAACCGTCGAGACGTTGGTTGCGGGAGAGGCCGAGTATGCGATGCGCAAGGAGGGCGCAGAGGGCTGGGCGACACCGGTCTACGTGGCGTCCGGTTGGCGGTCCGCCATGGCGCATGGGCCAGCTTCCTCGAAGGTGATCGACGAGGGGGACGTCGTTCAGGTACACCTCGCCCCAGTCGTCGGGGGGTACTCGGTTGATCTGTGCCGCACCGTGTTCGTCGGAGGGGTGCCCGGGGAGGCACGCGAGGCGCTCGACGCCTATCTGGGGTCTCAAGAGGCTGGCATCGCCGCGGCCACACCAGGTGCACCGCTGATGGGAATCGACGAGGCCATGACGAACGTGCTCTCGGCGCGCGGCTATAGCGATGCATTTCTACGACCCGTGTTCCATGGTGTCGGCATGGAACACGAAGAAGCGCCGATCCCGGGGGGTCACGCGGTGATCCACGGTGAAGAGAAGGTCGAGCACGTCGAGGCCGGCATGATTCTCGCGATCGGCAACTGTGGGATCTATCGGGAGGACTTCGGCGTGCGAGCCGAGGACACTATGTGGGTGAGCCCCGACGGCCCGATCCAACTCACCCGCTATCCCAAGCAGCCACCCGAGTAGCCGGATCGCCCACGGCCGGAGTGAGCAGCGCGGCCGGAGCGCTTCGACTCTCCCTCCTGTGTCAGAGTCTCGCCGTGAACAAACGGGTGCGTGAGATCGAAGGCGCTGTTGCGTTGATTCCGGATCGGGCCGCGTAGGGCCGAGTTCCGTACCTGTTCGGGTTCAGATGGTGCGGGCGAGTTCGGTGAAGGCGGCCTCGACACACCGGCGGTGGGTGCGCGCGTCGATGTCGAGTTCGTAGTGGCCGCGGCGGATGTTCTGCATGAGCGCGTGGCCGCGCATGATCACCCGTGCCGAGTGGTCGCGTTTGAGTCCGCGCATCGGACGTAGCCGCGCTTAGCCGTCCGTGGTCGCACTCCACACGGTTGTTCGCATAGTGCTCGGTGTTGTGAAACGCGGCCGGTAGGAGTCCTTCGATCGCGGTCCGTAACGCGGGTGCCCGATCGGTTACGACCTCGGCTGGTTCGCCATGAGCGCGGAGTGCCTGAGCGAAGAATCGTCGTGCTGCTCGGAGATCGCGTCGGACTGATACGAGCACGTCGATGATCTGGCTCGTACTGGTCGACGGCCCGGTAGACGTACCGCCATTTGCCGGCGACCTTCACGTAGGTCTCGTCGACGAACCAACGGTCGCCGACTGTGTGCCGACACGGCCCGGCTGCATCGGCCAGAAGTGGCGTGAAGCGCTGCACCCACCGGTAGATGGTGACGTGGTCGACCTCGATCCACGCTCACCGAGCAGCTCCTCGACATCGCGATAGGAGAGCCCGTACCGCAGATACCACCGCACCGCCAAGACGATGATCTCAGGAGGGAACCGAAAGCCCTTGAAAGCTGAGCTGGGAACTACGCGGATCGGACGTGAGCGGTAAGGCCTCATCGCACCACGCTCGCCGGCCGACGCGACCTTGCGCTAATGCAACAGAGCCGACCCAACCGCACCCGGCTCTCAATCTCGGAACCCGAGTACCCCAGAACGCCCGCAGCGAAGCCCCGTCATGGGTATCCCAGAACGCCGGGTCGGTGGCGCGTTGTCCCCCTCGGGGGTGTGCGGCACGGTGGCTGAAGCGAGCGCGGTCAGACGCCTGTGTCAGCCGCGCGTGAAGGGGGCGACGCGACGATCCCCGAATGGGAACTGGACATTGCCCGCCAGCGAGCCGCGGGTACCGTGCGCGCCCAGGAACGTCTCGCCGACCGCCGCTCGGTCCCGGTTGCAACGACGCACGCGCGAATGATTCGCAGTACGACGCAACCGCGGAGCGCGAGCGGCATGCCCGTTCGTGCCCTTGGAACCCGTGCCCGTTGCGTGCCCGTCATCACGGGTACTTGTGGTCACTCGTGGTCACTGGCGGTAACTCGAAACGCACCGTGACCTGCGGCCCGACCCTGTGACCTGCACCGTCGCATCGGGTGACAAAAAATTAGGAAACCGATGCTCTATCCCCTGAGCTACGAGGGCGGGGGATGGTGAAAACCTGGGACAAAACCTACGCCAGTGCCGGTGGACGGCCGGTCTATCGGCCGGCGAATGCGTTTCCGCGCTCGCGCCATCGGCTCGGACGGTGTGAGGGCGCGCCGAAGTGGCGGTCAGTGTGGGTCGGGCTCGCGCTGGCCGTCAGGCGGCGAGCGCTGGTCGGCGCTTCGCGTGTCGGTGCAGCGCGATGCCGTTGACCATGAGGGCGTAGCCGAGGAGGTCGACGTGCTGGCGAGCGTGGCCGAGGCTGTGGGCCCGGCCGAGCCAGAGGCTGTCGTCGAGGCCGCGGTTGATGCTCTCGGCGTCGTTGCGGCGCGGGTAGAGCCGCTTGAAGTCCGGGTCGTCAGGCGGGATCGGCCGGAGGTTCTCGGTGCGGTTGAGCTTCCGGTCGGCGTCCGCCGGTGTGCCGTGCAGCCGGACGGTGATGGTTCCGCCGCCATAGATGTCGGGGAGTCGGTAGTCGTTGTACCAGCGGAATGTGCCCTTGCGACCGGGATTGCGGTGGGTGCGGACTCGCCGCAGTGGGACGAAGTGCATCTCGCCGGTGTCGGTGAGCTCAGCGATGCCGAGTGCGCCGTCGCGTGCGTACAGGGAGATGGTCTCCTTGCCGTTCGGCGTGTCGATGGTCTTGTCCTCGAGGTAGGTGCTCTTCGGGGCGCGGCGGCCGCCCTTGCGGCGCGGCGTCTTGACGGCTGCTTTCGCGGCGGTGACTCGGTTGATCGGGATGAGCCCGAGGTCGTGCAGGACGGCCTGGTGGTGGACGCCGCGGAGTGCGGTGTCGTAGACGATGCCTTGCGCGCCTTCGACGTTCGGTGCGAGTCGCGTGAAGCAGTCCATAGCAGTGCGCGCTTCGCCACCAGGCGTAGGAACCCACTCGACGTCAAGGATGATGCGGCCGTGCGGATCGGAGCTGCGGGCTGCGACAAGGACGAATTTGACACCCCATGCGGATTCGCCGGTGCCTTCGAAGTGGAGGCCGGCGTCGGGTTCGGCGCGCACGGTGTGGAGCTCGCCGGTGGTCTTGTCGAGTCGTGTGGTGCGGGGCTGGGCGCGGTAGAGGGGAGTGATCACCTTCCCATCGGCATGCAGGAGTCGCGACGGGTCGGGGTGGGTCCAGGAGCCGGGCCCATCCGCGTCGAGCAGACCGAGTTCCCTGGCCTGGTTGCTCGCGATCAACGAGTGCTGGGCGACGAGCCGGCCAAGTGTCTCCGGGTCGGCGAAATAACGGTCGCGTCCGTACCGGTAGTGGTGGCGGCGCATCGGTTGCTCGGGCAACCACTGAGATGGGTCACGCGGGTAGCACTCCCGAACGAGTCGACGGACAAGGCCCCACACGAGCGGATGCGCGAGCTCTGCTTCGACCCGGCGTGCGCTGCCGTACACCGAGAGAAGCGCGGCGTAGGCCAGCCACATGAAGACGGGGTAGTGACGTGGCCGGCCACCCTTGGCGTCGTCGGGAAGCGCGATCTCGTTGGCGAGCTCGTAAACCGCCGCGTTGCCCAGGATCGCCTCGACCCGCTCGAGCGCGGCGACGGCGGTGGAGCTCACGGGGTCTCGCCGGTCGACCAGTCCCACCCGATGACCGCGGCCGCACGATCGAGACTCCGCATGCCGAGCACGCGCGCGGCGTCGTCGATCCGTCGAGTGCGTTCGAACGCAAGACGGCCCGCCCACGCCGCGACTGAGACCGGTCGGACATCGGCTTCTCGAGAGAGCCCAGCTCGGAGGAGGGTCTCGTGGATGGCCTGGCACGACGAAGCCTGCCGGCTTTCCGCCGAGCCGCTACCGGCGTAGATGACGAGCGACGCGTCGCCGATCGCATCGAGCCTCCGACGCAGCTGCTTGCATCCCCAGGCCGACAGCGCTCCCCACCGAGGCTCGGTTCTCGCTGATCCGGCGATCCAGACCCGCGCCTGGTCGAGGTCGACGTCGGCGACGTTGACACTGGCGAGTTCGCCTGACCGCACGGTCGCTTCGGCGAGCGCCCACGCCGCCGGCAGGCGAGTCGCGTCAAGCGAATGCAGCGATGCTGACCGACAAAGTCTGACTTCCTCCTCGGTCAGGGGCCTCGCGCGCAGGATCGACCGAGGAGGCAGGACGATGTCGACCGTTGGGTCCGCATCACACAGTCCCAATTGGCGGCCAGCGCGGAACATGAGGCGAACTGCCGAGCGCCGAGCGTGCATGGTCGCCGGACTTGGGGCCGTGCGCTCACGCGTTCGGGCTCGCACGAACCGGTCGACCACATCTGACGTGATGGCCGCGAGGGAGTCCACGCCCGCCGAGCTCTCAGCGAACCACCCGAACCGCTCCAACAATGGCTGGAGCCGGCGCAACGACTGTTCCGAGAGCACCGACGAGTCGCACAGGTCAGCTACCACTGCGTCTAGGTCGGCGCGCAGCGTCGACGCATCACGAGGCTGTCGCGGCCTCTGCCTAGGCTGACCCATGTCGGGACCTCTCATCAGGTTCCGTCCAAGGCCCCGGGGGTGTTAGCGCACCCGCCGGGGCCGTACTTGTGTTGCCTACAAGTATAGGCTTAGCTCTCACCCCTGTCAACACTTGTAGGCTGACATCGATGGGCCGCCGTGTCGATGTTGACGAGCTGATCGATTCGCACGTTGTGGCAGAGATGCTGGGTCTCGCGCAGGCAAACACTGTGAGCGGGTATCAGCGCCGTTATCCAGACATGCCACGTCCCGTTGTGGACATGGGACGCGGACGATGCAAGCTATGGCTGCGGTCCGAGGTTCAGCGCTGGAGTCGGCAACGCGCTTCGTCCAGGCAATGACTCGAGGTCGTTCAGTCGTGTCCCATCACCGCGAGAGACACAACAAGCAGGGTTCTCGACAGAACTCGATCCAAAGGCCTACCGGACTCGTGCGCGACTCGGGCGTGGAGAATGAAGGACGTGGCCAATGACCTGGATTCCCACCGCCGAACAAGAAGCGATAATCGGCCACGACGCCCGTCATCACGGACGCGTTCTCGCGGGCCCCGGAACGGGTAAGAGCGCAACGCTCATTCGCCTCGTTCTTGGAGCGGCGGCCGAGCATGACCTACATGGTCGTCTGCTGACATTCACGCGTGCGGCCACGAATGAGTTGCGAGAAAAAGTGGCTGAGCACGCCCAGGTGCTCGGAACTCCCAACACTGTCCACTCGTTCTCCATCTCCACACTCCTCGCGAATCCGGGTCTGACCGGGCTACCTGAACCGATTCGGATCGCTGACGATTGGGAATGGAAGAACCTCATCCGCGAGCACCTGAAGGACATCATCGGCTGCGGCGTCAGACTGGTGGACCGCGCGCGACGAGAGATGGCATCAAATTGGGAGTCCCTGGAACCAACTGAGGACACCGAGCTCCCTGAGGACATTCGCAATCGGTTCGCTGGTGCTTGGGAGCAGCACCGGCTCGTCTTCGGCTACTCGCTGTTGGCAGAATTGCCGTACCGCCTCCTACGTGCGCTTGAAGATCATCCCGATCTTCAACTGGGTTCGTGGGACTACCTCGTAGTCGACGAGTACCAGGACCTAAATCAATGCGACCTCTCCATGCTCAAACAGATCACGCTTCGAGGTCGTCCGCTCGTTGCTGCGGGTGACGACGACCAGTCGATCTACTCGTTCCGGAAGGCTCATCCCATCGGCATACGCCGATTCATCAACGACGACTACCCCGACGCATACGACTATCCGCTGTCAATTAGCCAGCGTTGCGGCACGCGCATCCTGGCTTGCGCCCGGCACGTGATCGAGGGCCTCCCTGGACGGCCAAATCGACCGGCGCTCACTCCTGCTGGGCATTGCGGAGTTGGCGAAGCGCACTACTTGCAGTTCCCAAACTGGGACGATGAAGTCACAGGTGTTGCGGGAATCGCCGAGTGGCTCGTTAGGAATCAGGACGTTGCTCCAGAAGACATTGCCGTGATGTACCGGACCAATCACAACAACGCGTGGTCTGCACCAATCGCTGAGGCGTTGTCTGACCGCGGGCTCCCAGTTGTGGATACCGGTGAGGTCCCGGCCTTGCTGGCAGAACCAACAAACCGGCGCCTGCTCACGCTCGCGCGCCTCGTCGTGAACGCCGACGACTCCCTAGCGTGGTGGACGCTGTTGTATCTGACGCCGCAGATCGGGCCCGCAGTGCGCGATCACTTCTACGCTCGCGCGGAAGCTGCTGGACGAACTTTCGCCCATCAGCTTCTCGCTGATCGGTCGGACGACTACCCGGCACTGTCTCCTGCCGTCCGGACGCGGATCGAAAGTGTCGTTGCGCCAGCGGCAAAAACCGTCGCGGGCGTCAACGTCGAGGGCGCTGACCTAGCGGGGGCCGGCTGGGGAACGTGGCTTGTAACCAATGCTCAGCATTTCGGTGGATGCGATCAGGCTCTGTGCGAACTCCTCGTGGAACTCGACCAACTGATCGACCCGACGGAGGGGCTCGGCCGTTTCCTCGCGCAGCTGCAGCCGGTTGGTACTGATCTGCGGTCCGGGCGTGCTGCCGGCGCGGTTCGACTGATGACGACCACGGCATCAAAGGGGTTGACCGTCCGTGCCGCCATAGTGGTGGGAGTCGAGGAGGGAGTGGTCCCGCTTGCCGATCGCGATCTCGGAGAAGAGCGACGCCTGCTCTATGTGGCGATGACCCGTGCCACCGATTATCTCTACCTAACTTGGGCGAGACGGCGAACCGGGCCCACCGCTCGGACGGGCACACCCCGTGTAGCGCAAGGTCGAAACCGGTCGCGCTTCCTTACGCATGGTCCGATCACTTCAGAATCAGGCCCGCAGTACCTGGCCGACCTCTGATCAAGTCGGGGTCCTTGTCGCTCCGAGATCGAGCGCGCGCGGAGGGCGAGCAACGCGGGACCGAGGCAACTCTTGGGCGGGAGAGCGCTGAGGGCGCGATCTTGTGTACCAACCTGATGGCAATCGCGTATCGTCGGCCTCGTTGGTAGATTACGACTGCGTTTGTGTCCGAATGCTCGGCGAGCTGAGCCGTGGGCAGGTGTCGGGTCCGACAGGACAATGTGTCGCTAACGTTTTCCCGCAACTCCGTTCGAGGTCTCCAAGGTGCACGTGGATACCCACGCACGGGCACACGGGCAGCGAGGGGCAGAATGCAACCGTTCATCGACTGGACGTCGGTCACACCCGACGACTTCGAAGAGATGTGTCACGAGCTGCTAGGTGCCCTCGGGTACGTCAACAGACTCTGGTACCGCGGGCCTGGCGATCGCGGTCGCGACATCACGGCTTCGCTGGAGCGAAAGGACATCCCCGGGCAAACCCGATTGGAGACTTGCGTTGTCGAGTGCAAGAGGATCACTGCGGGAGCCGTCACGCCAGACGATCTACGACGCTCACTCGATTGGGCTGAGATACATCGTCCCGATGTCTTCATGATCATGACCACGAGTTGGCTGACACCCAACACGAAGGACTGGCTGACCGGTATCGAAACGAGCCGTCATCTGAGGATCCAGATCCTTGAGGGGCCCGACCTCGAAGCGCTTATGCGGAGGTCGTTCGTTCCGCATTACAATTTTTGCCTTCAGAAACAGTTCGGCGATGTTCAAGGCGGTCGCCTCGAGCTGACGTCGCGTCTATCCGATGCGATAGCCGGTGACCATGTTGACCCGGACCCGGTCGTTGTCGCACAGGCGCTCGAAGACGCGGGCCTTATCGAGGACTTCCGCGTCGCGGGCGACAACCTTCCTCCTGGGGCGGGGACAGTCTCCGTTACCGAGCTCCACCGAGTCGAGTACGACGCCAATGCGATGAGTAGGACTACCTATCAAGTGAAAGCAATCTCCGTAAGTCCATTCCCGGTCGTATTTGACAGGTTCCGCCTGTTCGCCGATATTCCTGTTCTTGATAACGCGGCGCTAAATCTTACGAGCGTCGGGCTCAATGATAATCTAGACAGCGCTGTTCAGATTCCATTCGATACCGGGAACGAAAAGCTGGTCGACCTTTATCTGAGCGAACCCGCTTTAACTCTTCGACCGTTCGACTACTCCTTCGAGTTCGACTGGCCGACACCGCAGCCGCTTGAAGGATTACGACATTACGTTGCCGTCGGTAGACGGCCGAAGGTGGCCGTTCGTGTCGAGATGGTCGTGCCGAGCGGCTTCGCGATTACCAATCATATTGTCCTTCACCACCAAGATGGCACGTGCTACCGCGTCCGCGATGGAATAGCGCTCTTGCCACCCTTCGACACCCTGCGGATCGATTTCGGTCCGCTTCAACTAGACGCAATGCTCCAAGTGATCTTTCTTGTGCAGCACACTCCGACAGGTGAGGTAGCCGCGCAATGACAGCCAGCGAGCAAGATCTAAATGAGTCGGTGAGGAGTGGGCTTCGAGCGATTGTTTCTCCTGAAGCGTCGATCGAGCAACTTGAGATACGAACGACCCGAGTACTTGATGCATTGACGGGAGAAGAGGTCAGCCATCTGATAATTCGTTTGGACTCGAGCCATCCAACTCTCGCCCTCGGCCTCTTCGATCCGTTCTCTACGGAGAGCGAGGTCGGATTCTCACTTCCGTTTATTCGCGGATGGCTGTGCGGGTACCTGGAGAGGCAGGGTGCAGACGTCTCGCCGTTCGAAGTCCACCTCGATGTTGGCCAAGATAGCCCGCCCGGCCTGGCGCAGAACCCATCACGCGATATCGCACTGCTGGACGCCTTTGACGCGAACTTGGTGCAGCGGGATTCGCCACTCGCTGAAGCCTGCAAGCGCGAAGGAATCGACCGCATACTGGTCTCTGGTGGTGTGGTGTCAGGCCCCTCAGTCGGGATGATCAATGTGCTCGCCGAAGAGCTGGATTCACAGGCTAGTGGTAGCGCGGTGTTCGATTTGTTCGCCGGCAGCTGTGCGCTATCGCGGGTCGCTCTCAATCACGGCGCGCGACCTGTCACCGCGATCGACGTATTGCCCGAGACGCAACTAGATGCCGCCTCATCTTGGTCAGAGGATTTCAACTACGTGCGCTCGGACGTCGGCGAGGCTCTGTCGCGTCTCCAATCCGCTCTCGGAATCGTGGTAGCCGATCCCTACTACGGTCGCGCTTTGGGCTTCATTCGCGTATTGTCAGGGCTTGAGAACATACCTGAGAAGTTGGTGCTCAATGGCGGACGCTCCGTATTGGAGCATCATCAGTTTCGAGTGCGGAGTGCGCTCACGCAGCTCGAGTACAGAATCCGTTCTTACGATTACTTTGGTGAATCGATCTATGTCTGTTCACGCATGTGAGACTACGGGCTCTGGATTTAGCAACGGACGCGCTGACCTCTAGGAGTGACAATGTCAAGATTCACTGCACAAGCTCTTGTTTCTGGTCTTGCATACGGTGTCCGAGGAAACCTGGCAGATCCTGTGCATTTTGCCGACGGGGTTGTTCGCGTAGTGAACTCTGATGCGGGCAAGGAAATTGGGGCCGAGGATCCTTTGGCGTACCTCGAGCACGCCATGGATGCACTCCGTCGACGAGCTACGTCAGCTGCTACGCCGCAGGTACTCTTCTGGCTACAGTTGGCGCTCGAAGACCTCGGCCAGATGTCGACCCTCGCTGAGTCTCTTGACCCGCGACTGCTTGTGCCCGACAGCATCGAGAATGCAGCAGCCAAGCTCGTTGGACTTGCAGAGCAGGAAGGCTTGGACGTGTCCCATGCAGAGCTTCGCGTTGTCGAGTCATTCCCACCCCCGCACGCGTCGGCGTCTTTTGCCGCAATGACATACGACAGTGTTGATGAGGAGGAGCTGGGAATCAAGCCCGGTGTGGCGCTGTTGGCGAGTGAGCTACGACCTCTGTACTCGATTTCGCTTCTTGCCCACGAGTTCGTCCATGCGGCCATTGGTCGTGTTCCAACGTCGCTACTCGCACGAGGCTTTGAAGAGGGGATTGCTGATATGTACGGAGGCGTGTTCCTGGCTGGCGAATTGCTTGGTCGGGAACTTGCCGAGAGGATCGTCCTTTCATCCCGGCTTCGATACGGGCGTGAGCAACCGTGGAGGCTCTATCGCGACGCTCTTGTGACGGTCGCTGGCCTCACATTGATCGCAGGTGAGTCCGAGGTGAAGGAACTCGTGAAGTCGTCAAATCGGCAAGGACGCCAAATCATTCGCGAAGCTGAAGAGCGCTTGCTTGCAGGATCGTACGAGGCGGTACCCGGGGCCGCCAGTCGATTCTCACAAGAGGTTCTCGCTCACTCACCGGACTCCGTCATATCGCCACTCGCGTTTCTTATCGGTCGGGAGGCTCGCGAGGATGAATCGCTTGAGTCGCTCGCAGCGAGGTTCTCTGTGCCGCTGAGCTCCGTGGAGGACGTTGCCAGTGAGTTGCAGGAGCGTGTCTTCATGGCGGTGGCGCATCAAGATGCACTGCGATTCAACGCCGTACCGTTCTACAGCCAGGTCGGCGGCGTGCGGTACGATACGTCGGCGGAGCTGCTGGAAGCGCTCGCCAGCGAAGAGGAGGTGAGGGCCGTGGGCAATGGAGGAGGCGGTTGACTCCGTCGAGCGAGTTGTCGAATGTGCAGAGTTGATGAGGGTCGGTTCTCTCAATGGTCCGACTCTCATCAATGCTCGTTCTGAGCAGCGTCCCGACCTGGGTCTGGGTGCGCTGCCCTTTCTTGAGAGCATCGATCCCCTTCGCGCTCGTCTGTTCAGATCAAATTCTGCCGAGCATCTCTGGGCCCCCGCTGTAGACAGGTTTGGCAGTCCAGCGTCGAAGATCAGGTGGGACTTGATTGACGCGTGGCTCCTAGACGGCGGGACCTTGGTCCTCGAGGAAATTGGTACAGCCCTTCGCGGTACGCAATGGTTCGTGGACGCGGTAGGGCGAGGCGCCGCCGAAGCCGTCTGGGTCAACCTCTTCATCACTCGGGGTGAGGATGGTATCCACGCACACTGGGACGACAACGACGTCACAGTGTGGCAACTCGCCGGCGAACGACGATGGAGCTTCTGGGAGCCAGATCCCAAATGGCCTGTGGCGGTCATGGCCGACAACAGACCGCCAATGACCGCGCCGGATGTTGAGTTCGAGGTTGAGCCGGGCGACGTCCTTGCTGTGCCGCGCGGATGGATCCACGGGGCAAACTTGGGGGACGGCCCCAGTGCCCACCTGATGTGCGCCTTTCGTGTACCGACCGTTTGGTCGATGCTCCATCAGTTGCTCGATCGGTACGCGGTTGTGAGCGATCGCGGTCGCCGCAACGTCATGCTGGATCGAGCGCATGAGGATGTGCAGAACTGTCTAAGCGAGCTAGCAGCGTTTGCTGGCCCGAGGATCGTTGCCGAGGCGTTCGAGAGCACAAGGAGACAGCCACGAGCGCTCGAAGCCGATGTGGTGCGGGGCATCAGCTCGTAGCTTCGGCAGTGGCAACCGAGTTCCTTTGCCCGCGTGGCGGATCGGTGCCTCTGCTCCAGGACTGGCGTGCCTATATGAGGGTTGCACTACTGCTGGTGACCTTCGCCTTGCTCGTTTGTTGGATTGGGCGAACGTCCGCTCTCGGCAACGAGCGCTCCTCAGTGCCGCTCGGATCTGAGGATGTCGTACGGCTCCTCCGCCCAGCGTGACAGTTCGCTGGCTCCGACGACGACGGGAAGCCCTGCCAGGACCTCGCGTGTCGCCCGTCCCAACGGAACGAAGTAGGCCTTCGGGTACACGACTAGCGCATCAATAGTTGAGGCGCCGGTGAAGTCGTAGTTGTCGCCGGTCGGATGTTGGCGAAGCTGGTCGACCTTGAGTTCCCATGCTGCGACGTCGTCGTGGATCCGGGAAACGGTGTTGCGAATCGCGCGCCAGTCGCCGCGTTCGAGATCGTCACTGTCAGGAACGCTCTTGCAGTTCACGAGGACCAGGTGCCCGTCATGCTCGAACAGCGCGTCGATGTCCGTGATCTGCTCGCCGGCGATCCGAACGATCCGCCCTCGGTACGGCCGCCACTCGCGACGCGGTCTAATCGGCGTCTGATCGATCATCTCCTGGACCTGTTCTTCGAAGGTGTGGGCGCGGACGTTGGCGACCGGGCCACCGACGACAGCAAGCCGTCTGAATCTGGTGATCAGCGACCAACTCGCACCTTCGAGGTCGAGCGTGTAGCCGAGACCAGTCCGTCGTACCGGACTCCCTGGCTTGGGTGGGAACACCTCTGGTGGGATCGCGTTGAGGACTTCGATTGCCCGTTCAGGGCTACCTGGGATCATTTCAGCGTTGATCAAATCGCCGAACATCCCTGTGCTGACCACGTCGAGTCCGTAGGCGAGCCAACCTCGCAAGGCCGGTGGCTTCAGGTGCATGTATCCGACCCGGGCTGCCTGGCCGAGCTCTGGACCGAAGATGAACTTCTCGAAGTAGGCGCCTAGCAGCACTGCGATGAGGGCCACATCTGTTTCGTCCAGGCGGGCGCTGCCGTAGGCGAGGTGGGGTGCTCGATCCAGGTGCAGGACGCGAAAGATGAACCAGGCCTCGATGACCTCTCCGCTGCCATCGAGGAGTGGGAGTGGCACCGGTTCGGGAACCCCAAACCACAGCGGTAGGAACGCATCAGTCCCAAGGCTCCTCTGATCAGGGAACGGCTCTGAGAGGACGCCAAGCGAGGCCAACAAGTTCCCACCGAGTCTTCGGTCGCAGAGGCGGACCGCGGCTTCGAGATCGGTGCTTGGGTGAACCACGGGTTGGGCATCGATCCTGAACTCGACTGGCGCACCCTTGCCGGCCCAGCGGAGCGTTCCGTGCAGTTCGTAGACAAGTACAACCGCTTCGGCGAAGCGCAGGATTGCATGCGCGACCTCCTCGCTAATCCCGTACGCGTGGGAAGGGTCACCAAGGTGCAGCGTCGGGGGCCGGGCGCGCGATCGCAACGACAATGCCTCGGCGACAACTTGGCAGTAGCCCGCCGTCGTCGGGTGGTCATTGGCCTCGAACACGCCACTCGACCGACGAAGGTAGAACAACCACTCAGGAGGGCTAAAGCGTTGCGCCATCCGCGTCGCCCACCGGACAGCCTCCTCGTGGTAGCGGAGCAACCCCTTGTGTGCGACCGGTCCCGTGTAGGTGCCCGGGGTGGGCATCCCGTCGCAAGTCCGAGCCGCCTGGCTGACACGCTCCACGGTCGCGTCCCAAATCTCGTCCTGAGTCCCCGCACGCGCCAGCTCACCGAGCAAGCCCGACAGCATCAGGCGCAGTCCGTCGATCTGCGTTGGAGTCGCACGCGGAGGCCCTCGTCGTCGACGCGGCATACCGTCAGTATCGGCTCAACGCGGGGCCGGCTTAGCCAGCGAACTCACGGCTAACCAGACGAGACTCGACGCGGTTCAGTTCACTCATGGGCGCTGCTGGACGGGGTCGACAAGCCTTCATCGAGTGCCACGTCCGCCCATCGGGCAATGTCGATCGCGGGGACAGTCGCCATTGCCTGGAGCATCGCAAGGAAGCGGGTTACGAACCACACCAGCGTTCCGGCAGGGTTCTCCCACTTGTCAAGGGTGATCTCGCCGTCGGCGATGACCCGGAACGCGCCGACGCTCGCGGCGCAACCGATGTCGAGACGCGTGAGCTCATCCCCGCGATCGCGCACCGCAGTAAGGAGTGGCTCGCCCAAAGGTGGCTTCCACTCGCTGCCGAGCGTCAGGATCCCACCAACGATGCGGGGCGGCTGCTTCGGCTCGTAGGTGCCACCCGCGTGTGGGATCGGCGCGGAGGTGCGTTCCATCTGGCGTACGGACTCGACCTTGTCGGCTGCGTAGAGGACGCTGTCCCTGTTGAGGTCCTGCTTCGCGTCGAAGACGGCGTAGACGCTTTCTGCGGGCACGTACACCGTTCCGTTCGGGTTCTTGAAGATCTGCGGTGAGTACTGCTGGTCATAGACGACGACGTCGAGCTGTTCGCTCGTTGTCCCGTTCACGTCGATGACGAATGCTTTCGCTACGGCGTACCGCTTGGGGAGGAAGCCCTCGAGCATCCCGATCCAATGCAGCTCAGCGTTGTCGCCCACCTCCGTTGGATGCGGCAGGACCTCGCGGCCGTGTGTGAGGGCCTGGACGAGCTGCTGTTGGAGTCCGCCCATCAGCGTCGCGAGGCTCGTGCTCTTGTTCATCGGCTGTCTCCTCCGTCGCCGGGTTGCTGGTTCCCGTCGTTGTTTCGAAGTTGCACGGCGGCTCGGGTCGACCGGCCATTTCGCGCGACCAAACCGGTCGGTAGCCACGATCTCGAGCCAGCGTCGTAGGCGCAGACGAGCAGGCCGATGGCCTCCTTCGTGCGTTTCGAGATGCGCCGAATTTCGCGCCGGTCGATCCAGCTTGGACCCGTGGGAGCAGGGTGCGTGTGCCATTCGCCGACGTAGCCGATCGGCGACCCGTCCGGGAGATCCGCCAGCGCCGCGCCGAGAAGGCGTGTCGCCGGCTTGTGCCGACGTCGATAGAAGGTGTGCTTCGCGCGGCTGTCGGGAACGACGAGGATGTCGCTGACGTATACGCCGGTATCGTGTCGCCATCCCAACAGGACTCCACCGGTCTCGCACATCGGGTCCACGTCAGCGGCGCCGGTCGCGGCGTCCCACGCCCGCAGGTCGATGAGGAGCTGATCCCTCACGGGAAGGCGCCGAGCTCAGGGATCACGTCGTCGGCCACAAGGACTTGAGCGATACTCGGCGGGTACTGCTGCCGGCCTGACAGCAGGTCCACGACCATTGCCGCGGCCATTGCTGCTGCAGCTGCGCAGGCCCACGGAGGCGTCGGCGACACTGGGTCTCCGCACCCTCCCTCCCGACCCTCCGCGAGGGGCCCGCCAGGG
>Ga0075530_1000125_pt1 | contig 32386 bp, 29 predicted proteins | sample NGEPerD_2_FD_75101 | JGI IMG/M metagenome (GOLD analysis project Ga0075530, IMG submission 75101) | Arctic peat soil microbial communities from the Barrow Environmental Observatory site, Barrow, Alaska, USA - NGEE PermafrostL1-D | ecosystem: Environmental > Terrestrial > Soil > Wetlands > Peat ... | reverse complement strand
GTCAGGCGACCCGCCGTCAGGCGACCCGCCGTCAGGCGACCCGCCGTCAGGCGACTCTCAGTCCAGCGACTCTCAGCCCAGCGACTCTCAGCCCAGCGACTCTCAGCCCGGCACCGTGTCTGGCGACCCCGAGCCCGGCAGCCGCACGGTGAACCAGAGCTGGTTCAGCCGGCACCGTGTGCTGATCGCGATCGCCATGGTAGGCACCGTCCTGATCGCGACGTTCGGCGGCTGGCTGGTCTATCTCGACAGCCAGATCTCCAACGTCCCCCGGGTCGCTCTCAACCTCGACGAGGACCGCCGACCCGATCGAGTGACCGGAGAGGCCGAAGAGTCTCTCAACATCCTGCTTGCCGGCGCAGACGCCGGCAAAGGTCCCTCAATCGCTCAGGCGGTGGCAGACGGCAGGTGGGAGCCGTACTCACATCGCAGCGACACGATCATCGTCCTGCATGTGACGGCGGACCGCGACCACGCCTACCTGGTCTCCGTGCCGCGCGACTCATTCACCAAGATCGACGGAATCGGCAAGAGCAAGATCAATGCCGCCTTCGCCGTCGGTGGACCCTCGCTGTACGTGAAGACGCTCGAAGACTTCACGGGTCTGCGGATGGATCACCTCGCCATCATCGACTGGGAGGGTTTCCGGGACCTGACCAAGGCGATCGGTGGGGTCCCGATCAACATTCCTGAAGACGTCTACGACCCCTCTCAGAAGGTCCAGTGGGAGAAGGGCCAGCAGGAGCTCGAGGGGGAGCTCGCGCTTCAGTACGTGCGGATGCGTTATGGCCTCGAGGAGGGTGACTTCGACCGGATCAAGCGACAGCAGAACTTCCTTCGCGCTTTCATGAAGAAGATGCTGTCGACCGGCACCACCTCGAACCCGATCAAGCTCACCAACACCGTCGAGGCAGTGGTGAAGTACCTCACCGTGGACGACGAGTTCGACAACGGGAAGATTCGCAGCATCGCGCTCTCGTTGCGCTCACTCGAGGAGAAGGACGTCACCTTCATCACCGTGCCGCAGGAGCGATACGCCACCATCGACGGGGAAAGCGTGGTGATCGTGGACAAGGACCGAACCCAGGAGCTGTTCGCCGCGGTGGGTAACGACGACATCGAGAGCTACATCGAGGAGTACGGCGAGGAAGACGTCCTCGGGAAACAGAAGACCGTCAACTGAGCTGGTAGGCGCGGATGCCCGGACGGCACTCACTCGACTGTTCACCAGCAACCCATCCTGCCCAGTCTGCACCGCTATCCATCATCGGGACTTCGGGCTTACACGGTCGCGCAACGAGAGCGCCGGCAACGCTCCAACAAGTGCGCCGAGAGTGTTGGCCGCGAGGTCGGACACTGTGGATGAGCGTCCGGACAGCAGTACCATCTGTGCGCCTCGATGCACCGCGGCCCAGCGAAGCCTGCCAGTGTCCACCAGGCCCAGCTCAGGTGAAACCACAACAGCGACGCGAGGAGGGTTCAGTGGGACGAACAGCACGATAGTCGAGACGAACTCCGCCGGTGGAATCGGAGATCGAGCACGGGCGCCGAGTTCCATTGGTAGTGCAGAACCCAGTCCATGCCGGCGCTAGGCATAACCGAGGATCTGCCTTCGTTTCATGGACCATTCGAGGGCTGAGGAGATCGCATCTTCGGTGGTCAATGAGGAAGTCCACCCGAGTACGTCGCGCGCCTTGTCGACGTTGGCGAACGCACCCACCGCGTCTCCTGGCCGCGGTGCAGCCTCGGTGACCGGAACCGGTTTCCCGGAGACCTTCTGGAAGATCTCCACCAGCTCACGCACGGTCACCCCGTCTCCGGTGCCGACGTTGATGACGGTGCTGGTCTCACCGACCTCGTCGAGCACTGCGTCGAACTTCTCCACCGCCACGACGTGCGACTGCGCCAGGTCCCACACGTGGATGTAGTCCCGGATCCCGGTGCCGTCTCGCGTCGGATGCTCGGTTCCCGTGATCGTGAACGAGTCCTTGAGTCCCTGCGCCGCCATCACGAGCTGGCCGAGCACATGCGAGGGCTCACGAACGTGGACACCGGACTCGAGACCGGGGTCCGACCCGATCGGGTTGAAGTAGCGCAGGATGACCGCCCGCAGATCCGTGGCCGCGGCCATGTCCGAGAGCACCTCCTCCATCATCCGTTTCGTGCGAGCGTACGGCGACGGCGGATGGAGCGGTGAGCTCTCGTCGACCTCGAAGCCGTCGACCGTCGCGTAGAGCGACGCAGAGGAGGAGAAGAGCACCCGTGGCTTCCCGAGGGTGACCAGCTGGTCGAACAGCTCGAGCGACTTGGCCACGTTATCGCGGTAGTAGGTGTAGGGCTGCTCCACCGACTCTGGGACCACGATCCGTGCGGCCATGTGGATGGTGCACTCGATGTCAGGGTGCTCGCCAACGACCTGGCTGACGAGGTCGCGGTCCGCGATGTCCCCCTCGTAGAAGATCCGGTCCCGCACGAAGGCGCGCGGCCCGCTCAACAGCGAGTCCAGGATCACGGGCGTGTGCCCGGCTTGCTCGAGCGCCTTCGCGGTGGTCGATCCGATGTACCCAGCCCCACCCGTGACAAGAACCTTCATGTCGCCTGACCCTAGCCGTTGTCCATCGGTCGGCAGAAAATGGCCCCTTCGTGCCAGTGACAGCGCCTGGCTTCCTGGCCTACGGTCTGGGCGGTCATGTGTTTCTCGGGCTGTATCGCATCCGAAGGAAACCTGGGGAATGAGAAGATCCCTCTTACTGGCCGGGGTAACCAGTGCGCTGAGCGTGGTGGCCGTGATGGGAACGTCGGTCGCCGCCTCAGGAGCGACGACCGATCGTGGACGCTGGGCATTCAACGAGACGCTAGGCGGCGTGGCCGTGGATTCCTCTGGGTTCGGCAACGATGGGGCCAACTTCGACATCGTTGGGGATGGGGCGGCGTACACATTCAACGGCGCCAGCTCGCGTGTGATCGTGAAGGACGACGCCTCCCTTGATCCTGGTGTCGCCTCCTTCTCGTTCGGTGCGACCTTGTCGATGTCGAGTCCGCCGGCGGTCGGGGAGACGTATGACATCTTGCGCAAGGGTGTGGTTGGCACGGCCGGTGGCAACTACAAGTTTGAAGTAAAGAACGTCAAGGGCAAGGCAGTCGCACGGTGCGTGGTCAAGGACTCCGTGAGGGTGACCGCTGCGATCCAGTCCCAGGCCACTGTCGCCGCCAATCTGGCCGACGGTCGGACTTATACGGTTACCTGCAACAAGACAAGGACCGGCGTGTCGGTCAAGGTCGAGGTCGAGGGCGAGGGCTTGGCGGCGCGCACCAGAACCGTGAAGCAGCTCGGGTCGGTGTCCAACAACGTCGAGCTGGCGATCGGCGCCAAGGCCGGAACCCCTCTCAAGAATGGGTACGACTGGTACTCGGGAAAGATCTACGAAGCCTGGGTCTCCGCCGAATAGTTCGCTCCTCGAGCGACCCGGGAACCACACTCGCGCGCTTGCAAGGCGGTGAGATTTCAAGCTCTGTGTAGACTTCTCCAGACTCTGCCGGCGGGGACAGGGTGAGCAACTAATGGGGGACGTCAGTGTTACGCGACATGGTTCTGGGTTGTCGGAAGTTCGTGAGCGGGAGGACTTCGTGACGGTGCCCCACACTCACGGGTCTGACGTCGACGCCAGTGACGGTCGCGACTTCGACCTTTCCGGGATCGTCGGAATCCGGTTGGTCGACGCCACATCCGCCGACGTCGCCAAGATACGCCGTCAATTGGGACCCTTGCAGGCCAAGCTCATCCGGGAACCCGACATCACGATTCGGTTCGTCGACCGGGTTGTCGACGAACCGCTGACCTATGTTGGTGTCGGCGACGCTGGCTTCACCGACGACGGATTCTTTGTGCTGCGCGGCAAGGGCGGGACCCTCGCCACAGCGCTCATCCCTTTCGCGGACATCGGCAACCAGCCCGAGATCATCTGCGAGCGCACAATGCCGGCTGTGCCGCATCTGCTGACGTTGATCAACCTCACTGCACTGACCAAAGGCGTGCTCCCCCTGCATGCCTGCGCCTTCGACATCGATTCGACCGGTGTGCTGGTGACAGGCTGGGCGAAGAGCGGCAAGACAGAGAGCCTCTTGGCGTGCATGTCCGAGGGTGCCGACTACGTGGGAGACGAATGGGTGTACTTGACGCCTGAGCGGGAGATGTTCGGACTTCCTGAACCCATCCGGCTTTGGGCCTGGCATCTGGATCAGTTGCCGTCGCTGCTTGCGGACCGTGGCCGTGGAGTTCGGACACGGTTGAGCACCTGGCGCCGCCTTGCTGCCCTGGCCAGGGGTGTCTCGCATCTGCCCGCATCAGGTGTCGCGAGGAAAGCGCTACCGATCCTCGAACGCCAGGCCTACATCCAGGTTCCTCCCGCTGACCTGTTCGGAGAGGATCGGATACGCCTGCACGGCACCCTCTCCGCGGTCGTCCTGATGATGAGCCACAGCTCCCCAGACATCACGGTCGTTCCTGCCGGGCCGAAAGAGATCTCGGGTCGGATGCTGAGTTCGCTTGCCGACGAGCGCGCGGCGTTCCTGGCCCACTACCGGCAGTTCCGTTACGCCTTTCCCATGCTGTCGAGCCCCGTCGTGGAACAGGCTCAGCACATGGAGGCAGAGTTGCTCTCCGTACTTTTTGACGAAGTACCCGCCACCAAGGTCTCCCACCCGTACCCTTGCGATATCGGGGCCCTCGGACGGGCCGTGAAGTCGGCCGCGTTCAGCGTCCCGGCCGTGCGCGGCGGAGAATCGGAGTAGGACCCAGTGACCAGAAGCCATAGTGCGCGGCCAGCGATGTCGAAGTCGTGACCGCGCGGAGACCCCGACTGACGGTAGCGCTAGTAGGTGCAGACGGCGCCGGGAAAAGCACAGTTAGTCGGATGCTCGAGGATGCCGCACTCCCGCTCCCGGTCAAGACCATCTACATGGGGGTCAATCTCGAAGCAAGCACAATGATGTTGCCTACGACGAGGCTCCTGCTGGCCGTCAAGCGTGCACGTGGTGGACGGCCGGACATGGTGGCCAGTCGTCTGACATCGCAACCGGCAAGGTCGACCACGGTGGACAAGCAGGACTGGCGCCGTTCGGTCAAGGACGGCGGCAGGCTGACCGTCTGGATGCTCGAGGAATGGCTTCGCCAACTCGTCGCGGCATCCTATACAGCTCGAGGATATATCGTCGTGTTCGACCGTCACTTTTTCGCCGACTACTACCACACTGACATCGCCACGATGGGTGCCGGTCAGGGCATCTTCTCTCGACTGCACGGCTGGATGCTCCAGCACGCCTATCCCAAACCGGATCTCGTTCTCTGCCTCGATGCGTCATCCGAGGTCCTTTTCGCGCGTAAGCCAGAGGCCAGCCCCGAATGGTTGGAGCAGCGCCGGCAGCAGTACCTCGGTTTGGCCGGAGTCGTGAGCGCCTTTGTGGTGATCGACGCCGACCGCCCCCTTGAGACCGTGTATGCCGACGTGGTCGAAAGCATCCGCAATCACTGGAAGGCGTTATCTACATGAAGATCCTGCTCCTCAGTCCGATCGACCCACAGGCAGTTGAGACCCTGGATAGCGTGCACGACCTGTCCCAGGCCTTGAACTGCGAACCACCCGAGCTCCGGTCAGCCCTTGCCGACCGGGAAGTGGTGATCTTGCGAAGTGGCGTCGAACTGTCGGCAGACATCTTGTCCTGCGCACCGGATCTCCGGCTGATCGTTCGAGCGGGGTCGGGTCTGGACAACATCGATCTGGACTTCGCTCGCCAGCAGAACATCCGAGTCGTGCGGGTGCCGGGCATGTCCGCGCCACCGGTGGCTGAGTTCACCTACGCACTGATCCTGTCGCTCGCGCGCAAGGTGACTGTGGCCGACAACCTGATCCGAAACGGCCACTGGCCGAAGCCGCAACTCGGGGGATTGTTGCTACGAGGCAAGACGCTTGGCGTCGTCGGGGCGGGCAACATCGGCTCACTCGTCGGTGAGATGGGCCATGCGTGGGGTATGCGAGTCCTTGGATGTGTGGCTTCGCCCAGCGACGACGTCGCGGCGAATCTTGCCGAACGCGGTATTGAGCTGACTGACTTCGATACAATTGTCGCGAGTGCGGACTTTCTGACCTTGCACGTGCCGCTCGACGATAGAACTCATCACATGGTGGATAGGTCAGTGCTCGACCGGATGCGACCGGGCTCGACGCTGATCAACATGGCGCGCGGCGGGGTCGTCGACGAGAAGGCTCTCTACGATGCGCTCACTGAAGGGAGAACAGTTTCCGGCGCCGCCCTCGATGTGCACGAGAAGGAGGGTGAGGGTACGGTATCCGTGCTCTCGGAGCTCACTAATGTGGTGCTGACACCGCACATCGGTGCGATGGCGTTGGACTCACAGCGTCTCATCGGTGAACGGGTGATCGAACTAACCGAAGCCTTCAACCAACAACGCCTGGACGGGGTACTGACTGATGCTGAACGAGTCATCTGACGAGGGGCTCGGGAGCCGAGCCGAGCGCAAGCGGGCGAAGTTGCGGGCTGGATTGGCTGCCAGCGAGCCGGTAGTGGCTGTAGGTGCCCACGATTCGATGAGCGCACGGCTGATCGAGACGCACGGCTTCGACGCCGTCTGGGTCAGCGGCTTCGGGGTCTCGGCGATGGCTTACGGGCTCCCCGACCTCAACCTGATCACCATGAACGAGACGCTCGACGTCACCCGGCGGATCGAAAGCGTGACCGAGCTTCCGGTTGTCGTCGACTGTGACAACGGTTACGGCGGCCTCAGTAACGTCGTACGCACGATCGTGGAGTTCGAGCGTGCCGGCATTGCTGCCGTGTGCATCGAGGACAACCTGTTCCCGAAACGCAACAGCCTCTACCCGGGGCAGTCCAAGCGGGACCTAGTGGCGAGCACCGAGCAGGCGAGACGGCTGAAAGCTGCGAAGGCGGCACAGGACACTGAGTCGTTCGTCCTTATCGCCCGTGTCGAGGCACTGATCGCCGGCCATGGTGTCGAGGCGGCCTGTGAGCGGGCAGTGGCCTACTCCGAAGCCGGCGCGGATGCGATTCTCATCCACTCCAAGGACAAGAGCTTGACCGAAATCGAGGGCTTCCTGGAGCAGTGGCGTGCGACCGGAATATCGACTCCGTTGGTCGCAGTGCCGACGCTCTTCCCCGACTACACCGCCAAGCAGCTACACGGGAAGGGATTCTCCATGGTCATTCTGGCCAACCAGCCGATGCGTGCATCGGTCAAGGCGATGGAGGACACCCTGGTGATGCTGCGCGAGGAAGGCAAGCCAGCAGCCGCAGACCCACACATCGCTGCGGTCAACCACATCTTCGAGCTGGTGCACACTCGCGAGAGCATTGAGGCGGAGGAGGTCGATGAGGTCCACTGACCGCGTCTCTCCCAACGCCCGCGATTGGACAGTGCCGCCAGCGGTTGTGGTTGGCGTCGACAACATGACTGGCCTGCAGACAGCACGCATCCTCGCTGACCGGGGGGTCCCGGTGATTGGCCTGGTCGCTGATCGTCGTCACTGGGGAGCGCGTACAAACGCCTGCGTCGCGGTCGTAGAGTCAAGCCTTCTTGGAGATGGGCTGATCGATACTCTGCGTGAGCTCGGTCAGCAAGTACCCGGTGCGGCCGTGCTCATTCCGTGCACAGATTCCAGCGTCGACACGCTATCCCGCCATCGCGCGGAGTTGCCGGATCAGTTTATTCTCCCCCTGGCCCCGAACCATGTGGTCGAGTTGCTCATGGACAAGGTGAGGTTTGCTCAGCACGCTGCGGCGTCGGGCCTCCCGGTCCCTCGCACCGCAGTCCTGCGCAATCGCTCGGATGCCGAGACGGCCGCCCGAAGCCTCGAATACCCAAGCGTGCTGAAGCCTCCTACCAAGTACGCCAGCTGGCTCGAGCGCACGAAGGCCAAGGCGTTCGCGGTGCACGATGCTGGCGAGCTTTTGTCGGTGTACGACAGAGTCGCCAGCTGGGCACCGGTGCTGTTGGTCCAAGAGTGGGTCTCCGGCCCCGAGGAAGGGCTCTTCTCCTGCAACGGCTATTTCGACGATCAAGGCGAACCCCTTGTGACGTTCGTGGCTCGGAAGGTCCGCCAGTGGCCACCAGACATCGGTACAAGCGCTTCTGGCGAAGAATGCCGCAACGACGAAGTGCTCGCGACCACCAAACGGGTCTTCGGCGAGGTCGGGTTTCGCGGGTTGGGCTACCTGGAAATGAAGTGTGATGACCGCACCGGTCACTTGATGATCATAGAACCGAATGTCGGTCGTCCCACCGGTCGTTCGGCCATCGCAGAAGCCGGCGGGGTTGAGCTCGTGTACACCGCGTACTGCCACTCGGCTGGTTTGCCACTCCCAGAGGCGCGTCAGCAACGTTACGTGGGAGCGAGGTGGGTGGATTTGCGCCGCGATATCCAAGCAGCCGTCGTCGCCCATCGCCGGGGAAGGCTGTCGGCACGAGACTGGGCTCGGTGGATGCGCGGACCGAAGGCGCACGCAATCTGGTCACCTCGAGACCCGCTGCCTTTCGCTGTCGACCTGGCGCAGGCGGTCGCAACCGGCGCCCGTGCCATCGCCTCCAGGGCTTTCCGGCCGCGAGGCCTAGCCGCAACTTCTACCACTGGCAACGTATCCGCTTCCGTCTCCAGTAGCGTGTCCGGCCAGATCAAGCGACCTCGTTACCGCGTGGAAGGACCTCAATGAAGCTCGACGATGCGAATTCCAGTCCCGGCGGCGACGCCTTCGGAGTCCTCGGGTGGGGGCTTCGCCGGTACTGGTGGTTGATCCTGCTGGGCGTGCTCGCTCTCGGTGTTGTTTCGCCTGCCCTGTTCGTTGACGAGGCGGACCGATACGACGCGCAGGCTCAAGTCGGTCCGACTGACCGATTGACTGTGCCAAATACGGATCTCCTGCCCCGGATTGGTGAATCACTTTTCAACAACGGCGCCGTGTCGGAGGCAGTCCGAAAGTCCTTCATCCCGACTCTGAGCAGGTCAACCAGCGTGATACCTGAGCGTGCCGAACTGCTTGTGGCGCAGGACAACCTAATCCTCACCGTCGTGGGTCACGGAGACACTCCCGAGTCAGCCCAAACCTCCGCCAATGTCGCAGCCGCCACCTTCGCTCAGGAGCTCAACCAGTACACGCGCTCGGTCGGGTCTTTCGCCGTGCAACAAGTCGCTGAGATGCCCTCGACTCCGGAACCGACCATGAGCCGATCGACAGCGATTGGTCTGGGAATGCTTGCTGGTCTGTTCGCCGGGCTAGCGATGGTCGTCGCATTGCTCGCCTGGCGTCGCCCCGTCGTGGACACCAGCACCGCCTCAAGGGTCGCCGGCGCTCCCGTCCTAGCCAGGCTCAACCTAGGGGGCCAGCAGAGTGAAATCACCGGGCTGCCACTGCTTTGCCGCCGGCTGCTGTCCGCTGACATTGATGTGGTGCTACTTACCGGCCCCAAAGCTACGGCTCAAATGCGTCACCACTTGGCAGAAGAGCTGGCGGGCGTCTTGAGAGGAGTTCGTTCCGTGCGTCTGGTGCGCGGAGGTGAGCTCCACCCATCAGCTCCTCCCCTGGCTCCGCACGCGTCCGCTCGGGGATCCGCCGACGATAGGGACCGCACTGCCACTGCTACGGCCACTGCCACCAGGGATCTAGTCATCGTCGACGAGCCGACCCAGATCGAGGTCGCCACCCGACGACCTGACGATTCAATAATCCTCTTGCTCGTTCGGGAGGGGATCGGGCAAGCGACACTGGGCAGCTCGGCTGAGCAGTACCTCGACTCCGGAAACAGTGGAATCGTACTCGCGCGCGGCCGCCGTTGGGATGCTCAACGCTGGCTACGACGTGCTGGTCGCTGACCGACCGTGTCGTCCCTCAGCCACCCCTGATGGTGGTTGAGGCGGTACCCGCACAGGTTCGGACTCGGCTAAGTGCTGGTTGCGATAAAGGGAAACCATGATCAGCGCCATCCAGAAGTACTTGAACTCCAAGCTGGATAGGAACATGCCAGCGACTATCGTCGCGACGAGCGCACCCAGCACCGGACCGCGGAGATTTCGTGGCAGCCGCACGGCCTCCAGGAGGCTGATCGCGAGTCCTAGACAGAGCAACAGAAGGCCTAGAAAACCGAGCTCTATCCCCACGAGCAGCCAAATATTATGGGCCTCGTACGCCCCGGCACCCACGAGCACTCGCGCTCCCTCTACGGATGCCTGGGTTTCTGCGTACACCTCGGCGAACGTACTCCAGCCTGAACCGGTCGCGCAGTACTCCGTGCATGCCGCAGCAGCGACCCTCCAGATGTCGGTTCGTCCTGAGGAAGAAGATGCGGTCTCAAAGGTCCGAGCAGCAACTCCCCACGGCTGGTAGACCCAGACCAGTGCGCCCGCGATAGCTGCAACGCCAAGATAGGTCAGCACACGCCGGCGTGCGCTCCGAGGGCCTGAGAAGGCCATGGTCAACATGGCGATGGCGGCCACCAGCGAGCCAGTGCGAGATGCTGTGAGGAGAATCCCGACGAGCATCAAGGCTGCGAGGACGGCGGAGAGGTTGCGGGCAGAGCGACGTTGAGCACTGAGCATTCGGCCGAGCGCGATCGTGAGCGGAAGGACCAGTGCTACCGACTGGATGTTCGGCCCTAAGAAGCCGTTGCCGAATCTGCCCCCCTCCGGCAGCGCCGATATGGGGTCATCGGTCGGGAGCCCGCCGAGGAAGAGCAGCTGGAAGATGCCATAACCAACGGCAATCGCCGATCCGATCAACAACGCGTTCTCGGTGCGCCGAACGATGGTGCGATCGGCATGACTGATAACCGTGAAGACATAGACCAGCACGAGGCTCGCCAGCACGATCACCCCATTGATCGTCCTCGCCTGATCGTCGCTCCAAAGAGCCGTTGCCACTGCGACGCCGAGAAGCAGAAGCCAAACGGGCACGCCAGCCGTGATTCGGGGAGCCGAGCGACGAGTGGTGATCAGTTGAAGGATGAGTCCAAGGCCCAGCAGAACCCCGATAAGCGAGGACAGCGAGGCGTAGCGCGACCCGCCGAGGGACAGCGCTCCACCGAACGGAATGAGTGCGGCGAAGATGGGCAGCGCAACACGCATCGGTTCGCGGAGACAGACAACAACGATCGTAATCACGACCGGTGCGGCTACCGCAGCGAGTAGCACCTCAACCGGTGTCATCTAGAGGTCCCCTCGGGCGATGCCTTGGAAAGTGGCTCATGGTCGCTGACACATCGTAGGTGGGTTCCTACCGGTGTGCAGTGCGAATGACTCTATTTGATCTCGACCAGGCACCCGTCAGCGTTGCGGGTCGTACGTCTCAGCGACGACATCCCAGTAGTCTGGAGTGAATGGCAGGCCGCACAGATCATCGGCCCGCACGTTCCAAAGCTGGCCACGGCCTTCGGCCCTGGTGTTCTCCAGCTTCAACGCGGTGGTGCCGCCCGAATCACCGATATAGAAGCCGTACTTCTGTAATGCGCGAGCGATCACGAGCGCCTGTGGACTTAGCCCCCGGACCGCTAGGTCAACCGAGGATCTTATTCGCATTCGTAGGCCCTGGGGCGGAACAGCCGGGTCGCCTCCGATGTGGTCCCCGTCCGAGTTCACCATCGGAAAGATATGCCGTTCGGAGACTTCCGGACCGAGGGCAACCTTAAGCACGTGCCGGATCGCACCGCTTTGAACCTGGCCCCAAGCCACAGCCATAGTCGAACCATTGTTACCTCGGTGACTTCCGTCGTTCCTTTCGTCATCTGAGCGACCAGTTCCGACGTGCAATCCATTGGAATCGAGGTAGGTCACCGTCGCACCGCTCGCGCTCCATGAGTCGAGGTCTGCGTCGTACTCGGCCCGCGTCAGGGCTACCACGTAGCCCTTCTCGAGGTCATAAACGCTCATGGTTCCGTCGGTGTTCTTAGCAGGTTCAGCACGCTCGGGAATGCGTAGACTCGCCAACTCTGGCGGGCGCTCGCTGATCGTACGGACGTCGTAGGCCTCGTCCGAAGGAGAGGCCCAGTAGTACGGCGTACCCCAGTGGCTTTCGCCCGCTCCTGCCAGCGTCAGACAGCCCGGGGCACTCTCCGGAGCAGTGCGCATGTACTCCAGGATCTCTTTCTCTGCTGGATGCACTGGCGTCTGCTCAGGTAGCGGGGTGTTCCACCATGAGTCCGCTGAAAAGGCGCGGGAGGCCGGCTGGGGTATCGGAGACGGCCGACTCTCCGACGCGCCTTTGGTCGCCTGACCGACGATGATCGCAATGCTGCTCACCGCAAGCACCCCGATCAGCACGAAGCGCCAGCGCGGAATACGCCCCGTGATAGAGCGACCGACGCCCATGATACTTTCTCGGAAGGCTCCCCCTCCCGAATTCCCCCATCGCATCTAGACAGGATAGCGGTCAGGCCCAAGCCGCTTCATCGGAGCGAAAGTTAGCCGGGAACTGCGACCCTGGGCCCTGTCCGGCGGACGACTTTTCAATGGGCAGAGGAGTATCCAAATGGGTGAGGTTCACCGACCATTGAAGGTCTTGTCGGTCGTCGGGGCAGGCAGGAGCGGCACCACGGTGCTGGCTAGCATTCTCGGCGAGATTGAGGGCTTCGCGAGCGCAGGTGAACTGCGCTGGCTGTGGCAGCGGGCCGTGCGCGATGGGAGACCATGCGGCTGCGGGCGGGTCGCCACCCAGTGCCCGGTCTGGTCCCCTGTGATCACCACCACCCTTGCATCGATGGCCAGCAGAACGCCACCGAAGACCCTTCAGGACGTGATCCTGGCCCAACATGAGCTCATTGGACGTCGGAACGTGGCACGGGTCATTCGCAGCGTGAACGACGCTGAGAACAACTGGGAGGCACTCCAGCTCGTGCGTGAAGTGACCCGGTCCGCCTTCATGGGGTTTGCGGAGGTTACCGGCGCGCGGGTAGTCGTGGATACCTCCAAACGACCACTGGACGCCGCGGTGATGGCCAGCCTCGAAGAGATCGACCATTTCGTTCTGCACATCGTCAGGGACCCCCGCGCAGTGGTCCACTCCTGGCGCAGATCCAAGACATTCACCGCTGAGGGTCAGACAAGGGAAATGGGCACTCGTGGCCTCGCCTCGACGGTAGGCCGATGGATGGAGAACAGTGTTTCTGCGGAGGCCCTGCGTCGGGGACTCCCAGCATCGCGATGGCTGTATATGGCATACGAGGACTTCGCAACAGAGCCTCGGCTCTGGATCGATCGCATCGTTTCCTTCGTAGGTGAGCACGGCCGCGGACCCTTCACCGACGATCACCATGTGTTGTTACGTCCGAACCACATCGTCGTGGGAAACCCGAATCGGTTCACGACTGGTCCGGTCGCCATCCAGTCCGACGATGAATGGCACCGGGGGATGTCCCGCCGAGACCAGGCGTTGGTAAAATTTCTCACAATGCCGGTCAATCTGCGCTTCCGATACCCGCAGCGAGCGCAGCGACAAGCGTGAGTTTTACGCGTAGTTTGTCCCCACAGAGGTACGATGGCGTGGTCACCAGTCCCGGTGGCCGACTGAGCGACGTTCCGTTAGACGGGGGGTTTGCTGTGCTACGTTCGTCCGTTCGCGGGGGTGAAACACTTGCGGTTCGTGCTTGGTACTTGTTCGGTTGTCCTGGCGGCAATCGCCTTGTTGTGGCAGCCCCAGGGTTCGCCTGAGCAGGAGAGTCCTGATCGGCGTATCGACTATGGAGCGCGAGTGCTGGCACTCGACAGTTCCGGGAACGGTTACGACGGGGTCAACCAGGGTGGTCCAGAAATCGGCCTTCCCGGGTTACGAGGTACCGCCTACTCGTTCGATGAACCAGGATCGTGGATACAGGTTCCGTCCGAGCCGGCACTCAACCCGTACCACAAGGACTTTCTGGTCTCTGCGTGGGTGAAAGTCAGGGATGCTCCGAAGGGCAAGCGCACCGCCGACATCATCCGCAAGGGCTTGTCGTTCAGCACCGGCGGCGTTTACAAGTTGGAACTCATCGCGGACGGCTATATCAAGTGCAGCGCGAAGGACGCCGAGAATGCGACGGGACGGGTGATCGGGTCCGAGATCACTCTAACTGACGGGAAGTGGCATCACATCGGGTGTGCACGGACGGGGTCCACGTGGAGCGCGATTGTCGATGAGACGGTCACTTCCCAAACCGTGGACCTGGGTTCGATTCACAACACAATGCCTGTGTCAATCGGCTCGAAGTATGGGTTGGAGGATCTTCCTAAGGGACGGGTCGACGAAGTATCCCTCACCGTCAGCGAGAAGAAGGTGGCCACCCAGGCTCGCCGCCTGCTCTTCGGCCCGCGGGAGATGATCGACAGCCTGGATGCGGAGCCCCCAACCGGGCTATGGCGCCTCGACGAGCTTGAGTGAGCGCCCCGCCGACAACGCCATCTACAATGAGGGGTCCACCTTCTACTGCACGATGGCATGGATGATGGCGCGTCCCTGCAGACGATCCCGCTAACCGCTCAGCGCACCCGAGGAGAAGGCCACATGGCTTCTGGACGGCTACCGAACCTACTGGTCGCTGGAGTACCGAAGGCTGGCACGGGATCTCTGTTCGCCTATCTGTCCCAGCATCCAGATATTTGCCGGGCCGACGAGAAGGAGGTCGGCTACTGGAACTACTACAACCCCCGCCGCCACTCCGGTGCACCCCCACCGTTGGACGACTACCGCAAGCACTTCGCGGCTTGCGGCGAGGAGCGTTACGCCTTCGAGGCGACACCCACCTACTCCTACGGCGGGCAACCCGTCATCGACGCCATCCGTACGCATCTGCCTGAGCCCAAGATCCTCATCTCGTTACGTAACCCAGTCGACCGGCTCTGGTCGGCGTACACCTTCCAGCGTGAGCTGGGCAACCTCGCGCGGATGAGATCGTTCGAGGAGTACTTGCACGCGTGCGAGCAACGTAAACGTGACGGCAGCGACCTAGTCCCGCATGACCATCTGCACGGTCTCTACATCGGTTATTACGCGGACTATGTGCCCCTGTGGCTCGACGCCTTCGGTAAGGACATCCGCGTCATCTTTGCCGAGCACACCGTCCAGGATCCTGCCAAGGTCATGGCCGGGTTACTGAGATGGCTGGACGTCGACGAGGCCGCCGTATCCGACATCGATCTCGGTCTGCGCAACACGACCCAGCACCCTCGGAGCACTCGGGTCGCGAAGCTGGCCTACAGTCTCAAGCGCTCGGGCGATCGGCTGCGACTGCTCCCTCCCCGCGTTCGCGCGCCGCTTCGTCGCATCTATCAGCGGGCCAACGCCGGCAAGCCCCCCGAGAAGATGACTGCGGACGTGCGGCGGTATCTCACAGGGTTATACAGAGAGTCCAACGAGCAGACGGCCCGAGCGCTGAGCGCTCATGGCTACCAAGATCTTCCTGATTGGCTTCGAGTTGGCTTCACCGGCAATGCAGATGCTGGGCAGGGAGCGATAACCTCCGGCTTAGCGAATGACTCGGCCGAGTAGCGGGATGCGCTTCAGCTCGGGGAATGTCTCGCCCAGTTGTAGAGCGCGTTGGCTGCCGGCCAGCACGATCAGGAAGACCACTGTGGCTACACCGAAGCTGGCGATCATGCCGGGCGACGCCAGGAAGTCGAAGGCCCAAAGTGACCCCGCGCCGAGCACGATCAGGGCGTAGCAGGCCCAGCATTCGCGATCAATGAAAGCGGTCCGGATGCTTGCGCGCAGCGCCCATTGATTCAACAGGTTCTGGCTGACCAGGGCCACACTGTTAGCGGCTGCCACCCCTACGGCTGCGAATTTGGGGGCTAGCAAGAAGCACAATCCAATGTTGACCACGGCCATGAACACATTGACCCCCACCAGATAACGGATGCGACCGCAAACCTGCAATGCGTAGGCGTTGAATCCCAACATCACGTTGAGGTAGTAGCCCACCGATAACACGCCCAGCACTGCCGCGGAATCCGCGTAGCGGTCACCGAACAGGGTGACGGTGGTCGCCGAGGCCAGCGGACCAGTCAATGCGAAGATCGGGAAGGTGAAGACCGCGACGAAGGCCGCCGTTTGCCAGTAGTTGGTGCGCAGTCCCGCGATGTCCGCGCGCGCATACAGCCGGGCGATCACTGGCAGGAACAGGGTCACGAACGATGCGGTGATCGCGGTGTTGAGCCGAGCCGAGCCGAACACAGCACGGTAGTTGGCGACTTCAACCAGCGAGTGGAAGAGCCCCAACACGACCACCCCCCCGAGGGTTGTGGATAGCAGCGCAAGTTCTCCGGTGATCAGTGGAAACGAGAACCCGAACACGGCTCGGAACGGAACGACGATCTGCCGAGGACGCACGACTTTCAGCAGTCCCCTGTCCCGCATCACCGGAATCAGCAGCCCGACGTAGAGGAGAAGTCCTGCCGCAGCCGCCACCACGTAACCCACCGCCAAGAACGTGACACTGGCATTGGTCACCACCAGCAATGCCACAACTACGAGCCGCAAGCCTGGCGCCATCAGATACTTGCGGAAGAAGATGGCCCGCGGCTTGCTGAACACCGCGAACAAGGAAACGAACACCTGATCCAATGCCTCGATCGGCGATAGAAACACCAGGATCAACACCAAGGCAACCGCATCCTCGGCGTTCAACGCAGACCCGATCAAAGCGTCGCTGAAAACGTACAGGGCGCCGATGCACACCACGCTGGAAACAAAGATTGTTCCCACCGCCAGCACCACCGAGCCGAACATGCGCGCGTAGTCGCGCTCTTCCTCGTACATCGCCAGGAATCGGCTCAACAACCTGCCTTGGCCCAGGCTCAAGAATGTTCGTGCGGCCGTACCCATCGACAATGCGTAGGCGAAAGCACCGAAATCCGACTTGGTGAGCGCTCGCACGATCAGGACCTGTGTGGCCATCCCGATCACCATCGCCGCAACTCGACCCACGACCAGCAACGACGACCCACGAACCTGCTGACGTCCTTCGGACATTTTCACCACCTCCCCCGCAATGTCGAGAACCTCCGGCAGGCTACAACCTGCGGCAGCACCTCTCGCCTCTCCCAGGTCGGTGTTGGCGCGCACAACTCTATGTGAGCCACCCCCGGCATGTCTGGAGACTTCACTTGTTGCCGGCGGTCAAGGGCATCCAGCGGCCGTCGCTCAGGATCGTGTCCACTTGCGGCGCGTCAAGGTGGGGGCCCGGTGACTCACGTCAGGATGGGCGCGTAGCCGGCTTCGTTGACTCATCGGCGGATGCGCGTGAGGACTGGCTTGATGACCGCTGCTGCCTTGCCGGTGGTCAGGGTCAGGAGCTGGGCGGTGAGCGCTTGGATCTGTCGGTGGATCGCGGCGGGGTTCAGGTCGGTGTAGGTGTAGGTGAGGATCGCCTTGTCCTCGACGCTGACTGAGTTCTTCTGCTCCACGTGGGCACCGTCGTTGCACTTCCCCCAGCAGAGCAGCAGATTCGAGCCGAGGTCGGCATAACGCGGAGGTCGGCATAATCGTGAATCCGCGGCTTGACCGATGTCGTGCGTAACCCCAACGCGGTGGTGAGGTTCACGAGGGTGTGGTGAACACGGGGGTAGGTCAGCGCTGCTCCGGTGTCGCTCACGAAGAACGCCCCGGATATGGGTTTGGGGTCCGCCGGTCCCGGACCTCGGCGTAGCTCCGCAACTTGTCGGTAGTGCTCGGGTGCAGCGGCACCAAGCGTTCTCGGTCGAACTTCGCCTCGCGGATCAGCAGCACACCGCTGCGCAGGTCGACGTCGTCCCGAGCCAGGCTCAGGGCTTCACCGACCCGCATCCCCGAGACGGCGAGCAAGCCCAGCAGCGTCTCGTGGGTGGAAGCCCGCAGCGGTGTGGGGAGTTGCCGGGCAGCGTCCAGAAGCCGACCGATGTCGGTAGCTGACCACAGGTATGGCGCTGGGCGTGGGCTCCGGGTCGGCCAGATCCCACTGGGCGGCACCTGTGTCGTCGGGTCGATCGTTTGGAGGTACTTCGCGAAGCCGCGGACCGCTCCCAGTCGGTGGGCCAGCGAGATGGGCTTGACCCCCTGTGGGAGACCGGCCCATGCGATGGCCAGGTCCGCAGTGAGGGTGGAGGAACCGGCGTCGGTGAGGTAGGCGACCAGTTGGGGCAGCACCTGGCCTTCGAATCTCAGCTTGAAGCCCAACGCCCGACGCAGCCGCAGGTAGTCCTGGACGTGCCCGGCCAGATCGGTGAGGTCAGTCATCACCGTTCACCGCCGGGCCAGGGCTGGGCCAGGCCGCGCAGGGTCTGGATGTCTACTCGGGCGTAGTTGGTCGTCGAGGCGATGCTGCGGTGCCGAAGCACCTGGCTGATCTCGGGCAGCGGGACGCCGGCGCCTACCATGTCGCAGGCCAACGTATGGCGCAGTCGGTGCGCGCCAATCGGCGTGAGACCAGCCCGGACGCTGGCGTATCGCACGATGAATGACACGCCACCACGGCTCAGCGGCTCGATCGGGGCGATCCGGCGGACGAATACGGCCCGGCTGGTCGTCGTGGGTCGACCCCGCTTCAGATAGCCGACGATCGCCTCGCCGACGTCGCGAGGTAGCGGGAGCCGCTCGTCGCGTCGGCCCTTGCCGTGGACCACGATCTCGGCGGCGCGCCAGTCGATGTCCTCCAGCCTCAGGCTCGCCACTTCCCCGGCCCGCAAGCCCAGGCGGAGCAAGATCAAGATGACGGCGTAGTCCCTGCGGCCCGCCGCCTGTCGCCGGTCACAGGCGCGCAGCAGAGCCCGGGCGTCCTTCGCACTGATTCCCCGCGGCAGGGCAGATCGTCGGCGGCCGGTGACCGCCAGCGCCGCCGGCGACAGGTCGGCTGGCAAGAGCCCCTCAACGAAACAGAACCGCAGGAACGAGCGCAGCGCGGCGACGAAGAACTGGGCAGAGCCGACGGACACGTTCTGCGATTCCCGTAGGACCGCACCGGCGACGTCGCCGTCGGCCGCGCACCAGGCCAGGAACCGGCCTGCCCGGAGGGCGTACGCCGTTGCGGTGCTCTGCGCCAGGCCACGTTCGCTGACCAGGTGGCCACGGAACGAGGCGAGCAATTCCGTCGCTGCCGATACCGGGGCCCGCTCAGGCTCCACTGGCCCAATCGGCAACACGTGGAGCAGATGAGCCAAGCTGCCCTGCGAGCACAATGACACTCGGCCAGCGGCCCGCGCGGCGGCCAAGTAGTCCTCTATAAGCTCACCGGACAGATCTGCCGCCGTGTAATGGCCGGCCTCCATCCAGCGACTCAGATGCGCCATCAGCCGCAGCTGGTTGACGATCGTCAACGGCGCGTATCCAAAATCCGTAAGCATCGACCTGAGTTCGTCGGCGAACGGCGCCAACGGCCCCACCACACTCACCTTGGTGACGCGGCTCTTCGAGTGAACCAGAACCATCGCTCCTCCTTCATCGCTATGGATGGAGGACACGATCCGCCGGGCCTCGCGTTATGCCGACCTCGCGGCCCAAGAACCCGTCAACGGCAAGGGCTCTCGACCCCAAGTCGGCATAATCCTGAGGTCGGCATAATCGGAGTCGACCCCCAGGACCGGGAACGGCATGATCAAGGCGACGTCCTCGAGGGCGGCGAGGACCCATTTACGGGCCTTGTTGCGCAGGCTGCGGTTCTCGGTCCACCCGGTGGCGATGTCGGTGACCGTCAGCGTGTAGCAGTGCTCACCGACCGCGTTTCCGCCCTCGTGGCCGACCAGGTCGATCCCCACGAACCCCGGGACCGCGTCGTCCCATTGCGCCCAGGTGCGGATCGGGATCTGGTCCTTGAGCAGGGACCGGGCTTGGTGTGTGAGCGGCCCTTGAGCGCCAGCTTCGCGCGGTCCTCGGCCAGCCGGCGGTCCTCGGCCAGCCGGCGGTCCATGGTCACGGCAGACATGGCGATCAACGCCCGCTCGGCGTCATCGCTGATCGCCAACTCCTCGAACCGACGCAAGGTGGGCACCAGCTCGCCCATCATCGGGGCCAACCGTTTCCCGGTCGGTGCCCCGAGCACTGCCCAGCAGAACCTCAACGCGGCAACGGTGTTCGCGTCGTACTTCGGGGTCCGGACCTTCCGCGCCGGCCTCACGATCTTGGGTCTCAACGCCGCGGCCAGCGCCTTGCGGGCGTGGCTGCGGTGCCACCCGGTGGTCGCGCACAGCTCGTCGAGGATCACGCCCTTGGCCGTCTTGTCCGCACGCTTGTACCGCGTCGCGATCGCCTTGGTCACGGCCCGCCGTTGGCTCATCGTCAGTCCCCTGTTCGGTGCCTACCGGTCACCGGTGGCGAAGTCCGGCAGGCGCGCTCTACGCGCGGATTCCTAGATGAGTCAACGAACCCCTCTACGCGCGCACTTTTGATGAGTCAACGCGGGGGGTTGCGGGCCGGAGGAGTCAGCGGACATGATTGGTCCTTTTCCCGCCCCGGCCAGCCGGCGACCAGGCGGACGACGTGTTGATGGAGACAGTCCATGAAGCAACCGATCTTCACCTCGACGGGGGGAAGAAGTGTCCGCTTGTCACTGGTGGCCGCCTTGCTGACCCCCCCCGCCTTGCTGGCTTCCCCAGCAGGAGGGGGCGCGGTCAAACCGACCCACAGCCACGGCGCTGCAACCGGTAGTGCTGTGGCGAGCGCCTCCCGCGCGGCACCGCGCGTCTCGGTCGCGGGCGACATTGCGTGCGGTCCCGGGGTTAATGACTATCGCGGTGGCAACGGCAGCGCGACCCAGTGCAGACAGAAGTACACCAGCAGACTGATCTCTGGTTCGGACGCGGTGTGGACTCTGGGCGATCACGTATATCCGAGCGGAACACTCGCGAACTTTCGCCAAGCCTATCGACCGACCTGGGGCCGAAAGAAGGCTGTAACCTATCCCACACCAGGCGACCACGACTACGACGACAACAGGGGACGGGGCTACTACGCCTACTTCGGCAGACGGCCGTACTACGCCTTCTCCATGGGGGGGTGGCGTGTCTTTTCATTGAACTCGGAGATCAGCCACTCGGCGAAGTCCCGGCAGGTGCGCTGGCTCAAGCGAAAGCTGGCCTCGAGCAGGCAGGACTGCATCGCGGCCTACTGGAGCACCCCGCGGTGGACCTCCGGGCCCAAGTTTCCCGGCGACGCCACCTTCGTCCCCTTCTGGAACGCCCTATACAGTGCACGTGCCGACCTGGTGCTGGCCGGCGATACCCACAACTACGAGCGCTTCGCGCCACAGACGCCGAGGGGTGCCCGATCGGCGAACGGGATCCGTCAGTTCGTCGTGGGCACCGGTGGGCGCAGCCTGTACGGCTTTTCTCACGTCCAGCCAAACAGTCAGGTGCGGCGAAAGGCGTTCGGGGTACTACAACTGAGGATGTATGGGCACTCCTACCGTTGGCGGTTCATCAACGAGGCCAGGCGGACCCTCGACTCTGGTTCCGCGCGTTGTCACTGACAGTAAATTAGCTCAGACCACCCTGGACACGGCGGGAGAGCCGCAAATAGTCCTCCTGGGTCATGGAGGTAGGACAACTAGACAGTTACCCTGAGTCCACTGTCAAAGCAAGGCGCCGCCACGGCGTCTGGGGTTCGCGGGCGGGACCAGCCAGGCTGGATCTAGGGGGATCTCGATGAAGTCCATTACACGGGTTGCTGCTGTGCTGGCAGGTTTGGCGCTCGTCACGGCCACAAGCGTCGGCTTCGCGCCTACCGCTTTTGCGAGCTACGCGTCGACGCCAGTGGGACCGACGGGTTGGACTCCTGACGGTCCTGTGCATGCTGTAGTAACCGTCGGTGACCGCGTCATCGTCGGCGGCGCGTTCACTGGTGGGGTTGCCGCACTCAACGCGAGCACCGGCGCCTTAGAGTGGACCGCTTCTGCGAACGGCGGTGTCCGCGCGCTGGCCGTGTCTTCGGACGGTACACGGGTGATTGCAGGTGGAGCGTTCACCGAAGTCAACGCGGTGAGGCACAGGAAGCTCGTCTCACTGGCTGTGACCAACGGAGCGGCCGACCCGAAGTGGAGAGCGTCAGCGGGTGGGGTTGTGCGCGACATCGTCGTCCGTGGCGACACCGCGTACTTCGGCGGCGCCTTCGCCAAGCACAGCGGGGTCGTCCAGGGTGGACTCGGTGCTGTCTCGGTCGGCACCGGAAAGGCCGTTACGGCTTTCTCGGCCTCCACCAACGCGAAGGTCTTCAGCCTCGCCACGAACGGCTCAAAGCTCGTCATAGGCGGCAACTTCACCGCGGTGAACGGTGCCGCGCGGAACTCACTTGCGTCGGTCACCCTCGCGAACAACTCGCTCGACAGCTGGAACCCTGCGCGCGCGTGTACCAAGTGCAACGTGAACTGGGACGTTCTCATCGACGGAAGCACGGTGTACGCCGTCGGAAGGAACGCCGGCGCCGTGATCGCGGTCGACCTCGGTACTGGGGCGTACCGCTGGCGGGTCACGGCTAACGGAGATGCGCAGGCTTTGGCTATCTCAGATGGACTGCTCTACGTGGGAGGACACTTCGCCGAGATCGGCATCCCGCGTCAACCGCGCACGATCCTCGCAGCGTTGAATCCGACCAACGGTGCGGTAGACCCGGGCTTCGCGCCCAGGTTCGTGGGATCGTGGCCAGGGATTTGGGCACTGGCAGCGACTAGTTCCAGGCTCTACGTGGGTGGCCACTTCAGCGCTGCGGGTCCGACACCGCCTAAGCGCTATCCCTACTTCGCGATGTTCGGCTGATTCTGGCACCACTCTGCGGTGACGCCTCCAACCGGAGGCGGTCGCGACCGGAAAGTCCGGCTGTCCGTTGACACCTGTACCGCAACGGCACAGGAACTACGCCCGAACCAGTCTGCCCTGCTTGGGTTGACCGAGGTGTTGCGCACGATGCTCCATGACGCTGGTGGATGCCGAGGCCGCCGAACACATCGGCTGTGGTGATCGCGAGCGACCAGACAATGAGTCGTCTGGGCTCGACGCCGCCGACATTGAGCTACTCGCGGCAGCGGGGACCGCCCCCTGCTGCGGCGCAGGCTAGATTGGTCGAAGGAGTGAACGCCGATTGTCGCCAGATCAGTGCGGTTCCCAGACGCGCCAAGATGTCCGCTGTCCGTCCGTCTGTCGCCACGCGCGAAGGTGGCGGGAGCTGGGCTGCCCGGCGCTCCGCTGCCACAGGCCGTCGCCACCGTGGCTCGACAAGGACGAACAGCCGGGTCCCGTCGACCATGGGTATCACGAAGGCACGGAGGACGCCCGCTGTGGTCGTTTGCCCACCCTCAGTATTTGGTGGCTGAGCCGACACCTGTTGCTGAGGCGCCAGCTGTTCCGTCCAAGGCGACCCAGTATCGGAGGGTCTGCGCCATCCCGGCGGATCTCGCCCGCACCTTCGAAGCGCCCCGGTCATCTCCCCCCGGGGGGGACCTCGGGACCAGCAGCTTCTCCTTTAGTGTCCCGTCAGGCTGTTCCGCTCACAGGACACTAGGGCAACGGTACAAACGCGATATTGTCGCGGCGCTCACCGTTGAAGCGGGCTCCGTCGCTGCCCACCCAGAGGCCGGTTGGTGTGGCCAACAGGTCCTTGCCGCCAACGTTGCGCGACTTACCGGGGTTCCATGGCAGCGCGGTTCCCGCGACCGGGTCTATTGCGCCGATTCCCTGACGGGGCGACGAACCGGGCTCAGGTCCGTTCGTGCCGGACGGGTTGTCCAAGGCACGGAAGTGTCCTTGAACGTAAACTGCCGCACCGGTCGCCGCAACCGATTGGTAGGTGTCACCACCGGTGTAGTTAATCCAGGTCGGGCGGTTGGGCGCACTGACGTTGGTTTCGAATCTGGCCGCCGCGTCGCAAAGATCACGTCCGAGGCCGCCGCTCTTCGGCACCCAGCCGGTGGAGACCATCACAAAGTAACTACCGTCAGGCGCGAAGTCGATGTCGCGTAGGTATGCCCCGATGCGACCGCGGCAGTAGTTTACCAGGGGTTGGTAGTACCACGGGGCGACACTGGCCGACGTCGCGCCAAGGTCGAGCATGAAGGCCCGGGGACGGTTCTTACCCGCAACCGTGGTGAAGTTGCCGATGGCGACGAGCCTGGTGCCTTGGGGATTCACCGCGAATCGGTAGATGCTCGTAGCGCCTGCCTTCGGCGTCACGGACCCACTGATCGGGAGGTTGATGTAGCCGGTGTTAACGCCGGTTGCCGGGTGCACCGCAACCAGCATCTTGGGGAACTTGCCACCGACGATGAGCCGCCCTCCCGTCAGCCGGATCTCCGCCGCTGATCCCCTGAGCCCGGCGTTGAACGATCTGTCCACCTTGCCTGTGGTCGCGTCAAGTTTGACCAGGCCGCGTCGGGGGATGCCGTTGACGGAACTGAAGAACCCACCCACGTACAACGAGTCGCCGGTGGCCAGCAGTGCCATAACCTTCCCGTTGAAGGTCGGCGCGAAGGAGTTCATCTCTCCGGTCGAGGCCCCGAAACTCATCAGGTTGAACCTGGTGTGGGTCTGCCCGGCATGCTTCACCGAGCGGAACAGACCGCCGGCGTACACAGTTTCGCCGAGCTGTGCCAACGCGTCGACGCTTGTCTTGGCGACCACCGCGTCGTCGACCACATCAGGCGTGTAGTCCACCGGGTCCTCGATGACTACGTCCGGGTGCGCGACGGAGGCCCAGGCGGGTCCGATGCCGAACATGGCCGCGGCTATTACGCAGCACGCCAGCACGCCAGCACGTGCGGTTCTTCTGATCCGCCCGAAGGAACCCCGCTGCACGACTGATGCGGCCTCCCTTGCTGTGCTCAGCCGCAACTCTTCATTCGACCGTTCGTGCATGTCAGCCCCCCTTGGCACCAGCGCTGCACCACCCCCCGGCAGTGGCCCCGACCCAGTGTGACCCCTAGCAAGGTACACGACAAGGACTCCGCGGTTAAATCTTTCCGCTCAGCAGGTATCCGCGCCGTCGACGTATCCAGACCTTGCGGCGCAGACCCGCCTTGCCCTGCGCCTGTTGCTGCTCAACCTCCCTTGTGAGCTCGACCTCCATGTTGACGAGGACAGTACGATGATGCTTCGTCCACGGCGGGGAGGAATGCTCGAGATGCTTGAGACGACCGCACCCAATTTCCTCTACATCGGGACGAGCAAGGCGGGTTCCACCTGGCTCTTCAATATCCTCGCCATCCACCCCGAGGTGTATCTGGCTTCCAGCAAAGGGCTGTACTACTTCGACCAGCACTTCGCGAACGGGCGGGATTGGTATCAAGCCCAGTTCGCAGGCGCTGGCGACGCGACAGCATGCGGCGAGGTCTCGCACTCATACCTATCCTCACCCCAGGTGGCGTCGCGGATAGCCGAGTTCAACCCGAGGATGCGTTTGCTGGCATGTCTTCGGGAACCCGTCGACCGGGCCTTCTCCGACTATCTCGACTTGGTGAAGAACGGGCAGTGCAACAGCCCTTTCGAGGACGCGTTGCAGCAGTTCCCGCGCCTGCTCAACCGTGGCCGCTACGCGACTCACCTGCGGAGATACTTCGATCAGTTCCCCGCGGTCCAGATCCATGTTCGGCTCTTCGATGATCTTCGCGAAGACCCGCAGTCCTATGCCAACGGTATGTTCGGCTTCTTGGGAGTGCGGCGACTGGAACTTCCCGAGGCCGAACTGAAGACGCGAATGCCGTCCGGAACCCCTCGAAATCTCGGAATGGCAAGGGCCGCGAAGTCGGCATCGAGGTTGGTTAAGCGCGCCGGGCTCAGACGACTGCGTTCTCGAGCGAAGCGGTCGGTTGTCCTTCGTCAAACTCTGTATCGATCATATCGCGACGACCGCCCAACCGTTGACCCTGCACTTGCTGCCGAGCTCCGCCATACCTTTCACCCGGAGGTAGTCGAACTCGACGCGCTGCTGGGCGTGCCGGTCGCTGCGAGATGGGGTTACGGCGATGCCAGCCAGGGACCCGGCGGGACGGCTGCCCCGCACGACGACGCTAAGCAGTTTCCGGACGTTCTCCTATGACTGACTCGGCAAGACCAAGGGCCCGTCGCGCCTCGCCACCGAGATAACCGCTCGCTGGTGTGAGGGATATCCGCTTCAGTCGGGCGCTACCCCGTTTTTCGCCGGCTTGGATCAGCGCCGACCACTTGTCCAACATGATCAGCAGTTGGTAGCAACGAAGCTGCGCTCGTGGCACAACGTCGTCGGCATAGTAGCCCTTGATCACACCCTGCTCTCGACGTTCGAGTTCCTGCTGAGCGTAGGCGGCTCCACGCGTGTGCAGTTGCAGACCCGACAAACGCATGCCTACGAGAAGTCGGCACAGGTCCTCGTAGTTGGGCACTACCCATCGGGCCATGGGATCGAAGACCGTGAGCCTCCCGTCCGGACCCAGGAAGACGTTCCGAGGCGCGAAATCACCATGTCCGACCGACATGGGGAGTTGCGCTGGCAGGCCATCCTGCGCAACGAGCGCGCCCCTCTCGGCAACGTCGCCCAATGCCCGTGGACCAACACGTGTGGTGAGGAACTCGCCGTAGGCGTGGAACCGGTCGACGACGTCTTCGCGCGTCGGCTGCCGAACGGGAAGCGTGCGGTGCGGCATGGACTGATGGAAGATTCGAAGCCACGCCCCGACGCGCTGCCACACTTCGGTCACATCTTGGTGTCGAGCAGAGCGATACTGAGGGGAGAGCCGACTTCGGTTCACCAGGACCTTCCGCAGCGTGGGTGCCTGCACGTATCCCATGAGAATCGTGTTTGCGTCCGCCATGTGGTCCAAAGGGCGAATGGCCGAAAACCGTGCGTCAGGCGCAGGGAAGATCTCGAAAATGGAACTCAGTCCGTCGAACTCAAGTGCGGTCAGTTCGCTCACGCTGAGGGAGTCGGTCGCCAAAGTGGGGCGGCCCCGTTGTCCGTCGCTGTTCGCAGCCGGGTGACCCTCCCGACGTATCTTCGCTAAAATCCGCTGAGTTGTCGGGCCATCGCCGATATGCACCGTGTACAGTTGCGCGCGGGGTCTGCTGCTCAGTTGCTCAAGCCGCACTGTGGGTGACTGACCACATTCAGGGAACCACTGCCCGGCCCGTTCGCGGACGCGATTCTCGATATCGCGTTCTATCATCCCTGTCCGGCCCGTGGCTGTGGTCTGGTAGTGACACGGGACACCCGGCCCCCGTCAAAGAGGGTTGTTCGCACTCCTGACCAGAAACCCATCCCCCACCCGACATGCATCGCAACAAACGCCGAAGGTAGGTTTAGTTTGTCGCTCAGCGACTCCAGTCGACGGCCCGCACGCATGGATTCGAAAGCGACCGCTGCGGCGTACGGCGCCAGCATGGCAAGCCACCGCACCGGGTGCCGTGCGTTGAGCGCGGCTCCTACTGCGGCGTATCCCACGAAAGCCGGCGGGGCCAGATGCCGTAGACGCAGTGAGTCAGGATGCAAGCGGGCCACATCGACTTTCCCCCGGCCGTATCGGTGGTACTGCCAAAACAGGTCACCGATCGACTGACGACAATGCCAGGCGATCACCAGGCCGGGATCAAACAAGAGGGGCATTCCGGCCCGCCGCAAACGGTAGTCGAACTCAAAGTCCTCGTTGGCGGTGAGCCGCTCGTTCCAGCCGCCCATCTGGTGTACGACCTCGAGTGGGTAGGCGCCGAAAGGCAGGTGGTCTACCTCTTGAATGGTCGTGCCGAAGTGATAGGTCGAGTTGCCAACACCGAACCGGCTCGCCATGGCAACCGCGATAGCACGCCCGGCGGAGGTCCGGCCGATCCCGTCCTTGCGACCCCCCACTCCTCCCCAACTCCCCTCGCGAAGACGCTGTATGGCTAGCCGAACGTACGAGGGGCCGATGGTCGAGTGAGCGTCGATGCGAACCACCCAGCGACCACGCGCCTGCGCAACGGCCATATTGAGGGAGGACGGGATATTGGCAATGGGATTGTGTAGCAGCTCGATGCGTTCGTCCTCAGCCATACATGCTTTGACAATATCTGGCGTCCGGTCCGATGAGTTGCCGTCGACGACCAAGATCTGAAGAGCCGCGTAGTCCTGTGAGCGTACCGAGTCCAAACAGCCCGGGAGAAACAACTCCTCGTTGCGCGCGGGAATCAGCACTGTCACCAAATCATCGGAGCTCATGTGCTCATCATGCCGCACCGAAACGGATCGCCGGCAGTTGTCCCAAAGCCACACAATCGCCGTCGAGTCATGCTGATCGTCGCCCGACGAACCAAGCCGCCGCGGTAGCGTAGACCCGTGTATATCCATCGTGGAGTCGACCGCCTTCGGCACTATGTCCGGCGACCCGTGGGCCGCACTCCCTACATTTGGGATGCCGCCATGCTCGCCCGGCCGAGCAAGCGCATCACATTGGCCCACCGCGAGACCGCGATCCTGATCGACGGATTTCTCCGTTCGGGCAACACCTTCAGCGTCGCGGCATTCAGGGTTGCCAACGGACCGGAGTTGCATGTGGCACGGCACCTACATGGGGCGCCTCATTTCCTGCGGGCGGTGCGGTTGGGGGTTCCCGCCCTGCTGCTCATCCGCGAACCCGCGGACGCGGTCTCTTCGTACCTCGTCCGGCGGCCGACGCTGACCCCGAACGACGCTCTCAAGGAGTACGTCGACCTGTACCGCACGGTTTGGAAGGTCCGTGACGGCATAGTAGTTGCCCTCTTCGGGCAAGTCGTCGACGACTTCGGTTCCGTCGTCGAAAGAGTCAACCAACGTTATGGCACGTCGTTCGTTCCCTACGATGCGAGCCCCGCCAACCAGGCGGCGGCGTTCACGCTGGTTGAGGAAATGAATCGGCTCGAGTGTCGCGGTGAGGTAGTGGAGACCCACGTCGGTAGACCCTCGACGCAGCGCGAACAGCGCAAGCGAGAGATTCAAGCGATGATGCTGCGACCACGGACACAGACCCTGCTAGCCCGAGCCAATGAGCTCTTCGCTGCCTATGTAGCACTGGCGAGCACTGTTCCCAGTGAACCGCACACAACGACACGTGGCGAGCCGACCTGATCGCTTCGACTCATAAGGCTGCGACTTGCAGCCGCCACGACTAACGTGTCCCAGGTTGGCGTGTCTGGATGCGTCACCGTCAGATAGGAGAGCCGTGAGCCGCGTGCTGCTCGTCGGAAAGGGTCCCCCCGACCGAGGAGGTATACCGAGCTTCTTGGAGACGGTGCGCTCCGGTGACGTCGCCAAGGAACATGACATCACCTTCCTCAACGTTGCCCATTCCGACACCCCACAAGGGGGAGAGGCATCGGTTGCCAACGCAGCGAGGACGCTTAGGGACGCCTGGCTGGTGTGGAAGTCAGCGGCGGGTCAGGACATCGTCCACATTCACTCGGCGCTCGCTCCCACCGTCACCATTCTTCGGGCGGGCCTCCTTGCGCTTGCTGGCTGCATGCGCGGCTCTGCCGTCATCGTGCACGCTCACGGCGGCAACATCGAAACCTGGCTGACCAACCGTCGCAACCGAATGGTGATGAGGGTGGCGATGCTGCCTGCGCGTCGCGTGGTAGCCGTGTGGACGGCCGGCCATCGTGCCCTCGCCCTTGCTCTCGGGGAGCGCCGCGTGCGGCTCATCGACAACGGGGTCGACACTGCGCGCTATCTCGCCCTGGAACCAGCCCATCGGCCACCACGCATCCTCTACGTCGGACTGTTGACGCCTCGCAAGGGTGTGCTTGACCTCATCGAGGCCTCACGGATGGTGACTGATGCAGGGGTAGACCACGAGCTATGGCTGCTTGGCGGCACCCCCGACGAGGGGCCAGCGGCGGCTGAACCGGTGCACGCTGCCGCGGCAGGTCACGCAACGCTGCTGGGAACCCGTCATCCGGACGAAATGCCCGCCGCCTACGCCACCGCCGACGTTTTCTGCCTTCCGTCTTGGTGGGAGGCGATGCCCCTGTCCGTGCTGGAGGCGATGGCCGCAGGGCTTCCGGTGGTGGCCACGGACGTCGGCGACGTAGCCCGCCTCGTCGAGGGTGGAAGGACGGGTTACGTTGTTGCTAAACAGTCGCCCAGTGAGCTGGCGGACGCATTGCGGAGCCTCTTGATCGCTCCGGAGCAAAGCCGCCAGATGGGCTTGGCCGGCCGCAACCGGGTTGAGCAGCAATTCTCGAGCGCCCTCACCGCCCGCGCGATCTGCGAACTCTATTCAGAAGCTGTGGGAAAGAGCCGATGACCATACTGTGCTACCACGCCGTGCAGCCGAACTGGACTGCGCCGATGTGTATGGATCCCCCGACCTTCGCCGCGCATGGCAGCTGGCTGGCCAAGCGCAACGTGGTGCCTCTCCAGGAGTCCGTCAAACTACTGGACCGCAGAGGACGGCTGCCCCGCGGCATGCTGGCACTTACCTTCGATGACGGTTTCAGCAGCCTGTACGACCACGCCCTACCTGTTCTGTCCCAACACCGTCTGCCAGCCACGGTGTTCCTCGTCGCCCGGACGCTCACCGAATCCGGACAAGGAGTCGACTGGGTGGACAGACCACCCAGTGCGAAGCTGACCACCTTGGATATCGACCAGATCCGCGAGATGCAGTCGGCCGGCATCCGATTCGAGTCACACAGCTACGCTCACGCTGATCTGACGCGGATGGACTTCGGTGAATGTGTCCGGGACCTCCGCGAGAGCCGCGAGCTTCTCGCGTCGCTGCTGGGCGAACACGTCCGCTTCCTGGCCTACCCCCGAGGACGACACAACGAGGCGGTCCGGAAGGCCGCCGAACAGGCGGGGTACACCCATGCATTTGCCCTGCCTGAGCACCGCGAACCCGACGGGCGCTACAGCGTGCCCCGCGTCGGCATCTATCACGGCAACAGCGTTGCGCACCTCCGATTCAAGTCGGCCAGAGCTTACCTTGGTCTGCGGACCGGCCCGGGTTACCACCTCCAACAGCGTTTGCATCGTGTGAGGGGCGGCGCGCGTTCATGAGTACCCCAGGACCTATTTTCGTCGTCGGCTCCATGCGTTCAGGCTCGACGATGCTGCGGCTGATCCTGGACAGCCACCCGCGCATTGCGATTGGTGCCGAAACGGGGTTTATGGCGGCACTTCGGGGCAACAAAGAGATCCCTAACTGGAAGTTCGGCAAGGGTTGGTACGAGCGGTTGAACTGGTCCGAGCGGGAGTTTGATGACCTCCTCCGCGAGTTCTACGGTGGCTTGTTCAGGCGGTACGCCGCCGACCAAGGCAAGCCGCGGTGGGGCGAGAAGACGCCATTTCACACCGAGCATATGGTAGAGATGGCACGAATCTTCCCAGACGCAGTATTTGTGGGAATCGCCCGCCACCCTGGTGCAGTCGCTTCGTCGCTGCGGAAGCAGTTCCACTACCCGTTCGCCGACGCGGTCTCGTACTGGATATCAACAAACCTGGATCTCATTCGCGCCGGAACCGTGCTCGGTCAGCGATTCGTCCTGTGCCGGTACGAGGATCTCGTGCTCGACAGTGAGCCCGTCCTGCGTGAAGTAATGACCTTCCTGGACGAACCCTGGTCCGACATGCTGCTCCATCACCACGAGGTTCAGCGAGAAAAAGGTGCGCCGCGGTCCGCCGAAGGAAGCACCATCACCCGCGACGCCATCGATGCAAGACGGGCAGATAGCTGGACGCGCGCGGCGACCCTCGAAGACCACAATGCGCTAGAGAGTGCCATCGACGTGTCGCGCTTTCTCGGCTACGACCCAGCCGACCCACGAGTTCGCGAGCCGTTGACCCGCCCCGAAGCGAGTCGGCTCTGGACAGCAACCGGTGAAGACCTGGCCGCACGTCTGCTCGGCTGGGATGGGGATATGGATCTGCAGGCGGCGCCGCATCGTCTGGTTATCGACGCCAGTCCCGAAGAGCTTGCTGAGCGGTTGGCTCGTGCCGAAAGCGCTCTGCGCCGGACCAGATCTCGGAGGTCGGTCAGGGTGAGCGATGCCTTTCGCAAGGTGCAGCATGGCCGGAGTATCGATGACGTGCGCGCCGCTTGGGCGATGTTGCGCGGATGAGATGACGGTCCCCGAGATTCGGTGATCGCGAGGGAAAGAAGGCTTCCCGGAGATCGTCGCGGGGTCGCGGGTGGAACTTGCACCTCTGGTGCCCGGCCTGGCAGTTTCCTGTTGCTCCCAGTCAGACGCCGAGGAACCCCACCCGTAGGCAGGGCCCCTCCGGTCCGGGACTTTCCGGGGCCCCGCCCCCGGCTTCTTGTTACTGCCAGCCGCGTTTGACAACCTCGAAGTCGTCCCAGGTGATCTTGCCTTTGAGGGCGTCCGTGGCGAGGTTGGTCCCGACATAGAACTGCGGCTGTGATGCCTTGATCTGTGTCGAAGACCCAGAGTTGTCGCCAATGTAG
>Ga0075530_1000123_pt1 | contig 32583 bp, 32 predicted proteins | sample NGEPerD_2_FD_75101 | JGI IMG/M metagenome (GOLD analysis project Ga0075530, IMG submission 75101) | Arctic peat soil microbial communities from the Barrow Environmental Observatory site, Barrow, Alaska, USA - NGEE PermafrostL1-D | ecosystem: Environmental > Terrestrial > Soil > Wetlands > Peat ... | reverse complement strand
GGTCCAGCGGGGGAGGGTGACGTCGTCGACGGAGGCGAACACGACTTCGACCGGTGCACCGATGGTGATCGTCGCCGGGTCGATCTCGTTGATGGGGCCATCGGCTGACGTGACGAGATTCCCTACGAAGCGGATGGCCGGATCGTCGTCCAGGGCGACCACGATGACGTTGTAGGGAGCGAGCTGCGCGTAGGCCGGAAGGAGCGGCGGGTGCGCGACCACGAACGACCAGATGGTGGCCCGTCCCGACGTGGGTACCCACTTGACCGAGAGCGATCGACAATGCGGACACATCGGCCGCGGCGGCATCCGCCACCGCTTGCACTCACCGCAGGCCTGCACGAGCAGCTCTCCGCGTGCCGTCCCGGACCAGAACGCCGCGGCGGTGGGGTCATCGAGGTCGGGGAGGAGAAACCCGCTGTTCATCACGCCTCCCCGGTCAGCAGGAGCGCGCTCGTCGGCACGCCCTCACCGCTCGTCACCAGCGACACGTCCGCGTCGGCAACCTGGCTCGTCGATGTCCCACGGATCTGGCGGACACCTTCGAGCACGAGGTTGAAGCCGTGTACGTAGGCTTCGCTCATTCCGCCCCCCGCCGTATTGGTCGGTAGGCGCCCGTTCGGCCACTCCAGATTGCCGTCGTCGGTGAACGGACCACCCTCACCGCGCGCACAGAAGCCGTAGCCCTCGAGGGACAACGGGATGAGGGGGCTGAAGGCGTCGTAGAGCTGGGCAACCTTCACGTCCTCTGCGGTGATGTCCGCGTTGGCCCAGAGACGACGAGCACACGTCCACGCCGGTCCCCGCAACGGGTCATCGGTGAAGAAGTTCGTCATGGTCTGATGCTGCGGCGGGATGCCCTGAGCAAAGGCGTGCACGTACACCGCTGGGGTCTTGGCGTCGCGCGCCCGCGCGGCCGAGGTGACGACGACCGCGAGCGCGCCGTCGGTCTCGAGGCAGTTGTCGAAGAGGCACAGCGGCTCGGAGATCCAGCGGGCATCGAGGTACTGCTCGCGGGTGAGGGCCTCGTCGTACATCATCGCCGCGGGATTGCGCCTCGCGTGGTGTCTGAAGGCCAGCGCCACGTTGGCGAGGTGATCGCGGGTCGCGCCGTACTCGTGGAGGTACCGGCGCGTGAGCATCGCGATCTCGTCGACCGGGCGGAGCAGGCCGAACGGGCGGGTCCACTGCTGGGTATCGGCCAATCGGCCACCGACCTGGGTCCACGGCCGACTCGCCTTGTCGGCGCGCTTGCGTGCCCGCCATGCCACCGCCACCGTGCATTGACCGGTCGCGACCGCCATCGCGGCCTGGCCGACCACACCGCACGCGGCCCCGCCGCCGTAGCCGACCTGGGAGAACCAGGTGATGTCACCCAGGCCGACGTTGCGGGCGATCTCGACCTCGCGTCCGGGTTCCATGGTGAACGAGGCGAGCCCATCGACCTCGTCGGGCGTGATCCCGGCATCGTCGAGGGCAGCCGACACGGCCTGAGCCGCGAGCGACACCTCCGTGTCGGGGAGGCCCTTGCCGAAGGCGGTCTGGCCGATCCCGGTGATCGCGGTCCGGCCGGCGAGCGCGCTGGCCACGCGCTACCAGCCCTGCCACTCGGGCTCGCGGCGTTCCCGGAATGCCGCGACGCCCTCGGTCGAGTCGAACGTGCCGCCGTTCGTCTCGACGAGGAGCGCCTCGGTTTCGAGGTGTTGGGCGCGGGGCACGTCGAACGCCAGGTTCAGCAGCTGCTTGGACCAGCCGATTGCCTTGGTCGGCCCGTTGGCCAGGCGCTGGGCCCATTCGTCGGTCGCGGCCGCGAGGTCCGCGCCGGCCACGACCTTGTTGACGATCCCGAGCCGTTCGGCGTCGGCGGCGGACAGGTCGTCGCCGAAGAACATGAGCTCTTTTGCCTTGTGCATACCGACGAGGCGGGGGAGGAGGTAGGTGACGCCGCCGTCGGGGACGAGGCCGCGGCGAACGAACACCTGGATGATGCGCGCGCTATCGGCCGCGATCACCAGGTCGGCCGCGAGGGTGAGCATCGACCCGCCACCGGCGGCGGTGCCGTTCAGTGCGACGATCACCGGCTTCTGACAATCGAGGATCGTCTCCATCAGGCGTTCGAAGCCGCGCCGCATCATGTCGGCAGCCACGCCGACCGGTCGGTCGGGGGCACCCTCGGGGCGCTCCACCATCGGGTGCGCAACGGTGAGGTCCGCGCCCGTGCAGAAATGCCGTTCACCGACCGCGGTGAGGACGACGCAGCGCACGGCGAGGTTGGTGTGCGCTGCGAGGAAATGGGTCATCAGGCGATCGCGCACGTACCAGGGGATCGAGTTTCCCTTGGCCGCACGGTTGATCGTGAGGCGCAGTACGCCGTCGGTCAGATCCGAGACGAGCTCTTCGTCGGCGAGCTGGTCGAAGTCGGCGGTCGTCATGGGAGGTCTCCTGGGATCCGGGTCGGTTGGTGCGGTGGTCGGTCGCTTCGCGGGCTCGGGTGGGCTCGTCGTCGCTGGGTGGTACCCGCTGCGTCACTCACCGGCTCACCTACCCTGCCCGGACGATGAGCGCGTCGAGGGCCACGGCGCCGCGAGGCTTCACCACGAGCGGGTTGACGTCCAGCTCGGCCACGTCATCGCTGAGATCGAGGGCGAGGCGCTGGGTCTTCATGATGACGTCGACGAGCGCGTCGAGATCGGCGGGCTTGGCTCCCCGGACACCTTCGAGCAGCGGGAAGCCCTGGAGCTCGCGCAACATCCGTTCCGCTTCGCCGGCGTCGAAGGGCGGCACGCGGAACGTCACGTCACGCAGTACCTCGACGAACACGCCGCCGAGTCCCACCATCACGACCGGACCGAACAGCGGATCGTGCGACACCCCGACGACCACCTCGACGCCACCGCTCACCATCTCGCAGACCAGCACGCCCTCGACATCGGCGTTGCGGTCGGCGCGGCGTGCCCGCCCCAACAGCTCGGCGTAGGTGGCGCGCACCGCGGCGGGTGAGTCGACGCCGACCTCGACGAGACCGAGGTCGCTCTTGTGGGTGAGATCGGCCGAGCTGACCTTCATGACGACCGGGAGGCCGAGCTTCTTCGCGGCCGCGACCGCCTGGGCGGCCGACGTGCACAACACGTCACGGCTCGGCTTGATCCCGTAGGCCCTGAGCAGCTCCTTGGACGCGTGCTCCGACAGGGCATGACCCGGTGCGGTGCGCGCGAGGATCCGGCGCGCCTTGGCCGCGGCTTTCGACGGCTCGCGGGGGGCATCATCGAACGGAGACCGGTAGCGCCGGATGAACGTCCAGTAGTCGACGTAGGCGCGCATCGCCTGGACGCAGTTCGAGAACGTGCGGAAGGTGGGCAGGCCACCGTCGAGCAGCCGTTGGTAGTAGGTGTTGTCGGTGCCGGACGGCGCGCCCCAGATGACGAAGATGGGCTTGTCGGTCGTGCGCGCCGCGGCGACGAGGTCGAGGGTGAACTGCTCGCTGAACGTCACGACCGCGCCCGTGATCGGCACGACGAGGATGTCGACGTTCGGGTCGGCGAGGATCGCGTCGATGATCTTGGCGCCGCGCTCATCCGCGACGGGCGGTCCGCCGGAGTCGACCGGGTTGCTGACCCGCAGGTACTCCGGGATCAGGCCGTCATGGAGGACTCGCTGGGTCTGCCTGGTCAGCGGGGGGATTCGCAGACCGGCGGCCGAGACCACGTCGGCCATGTGCGCGCCCGTGCCCCCCGAGATCGCGTAGACACACACACCCGGTCCGGCTTTCTTCCATCTCGGCACCGATTCGGGTCGGGTGCGGGCCAACGCGGCCGACACCTCGAGCAGCTCGTCGAGCCCGTCGACGCGGGTGACGCCGAACTGGCGGAACACCGCGGAGGTGATCGCGTCGGATCCGGTGAGATGTCCGGTGTGGCTCTGCGCCATCGAGCGTCCCGCGTCGGTGCGGCCGACCTTCACGACCACGATGGGCTTGTGGAGGCTCGCGGCGTGGTCGGCCGCGAGCATGAGCGTGCGGCCGTCCTTGAAGCCTTCGATGTAGCTCGCGATCACGCCGACCTCGGGTTGGTCGGCGAAGTGGCGGCAGAAGTCGGCGAACTCGAGATCGACCTCGTTGCCGGTCGGGGCCCAATGCGTGAGCCGGATGCCGATCTCCTGGCCCTGGAACACGGGCCGGCCCTGGTGGCCCGACTGGGTGACGAGCGCGATGGACGGACCGGCGAGGTCATCGCGAAAGCTCTCGAAGGCGTTGAGATTCGTGTTCGGGCCGAGCAGATGCACGTCACCGGATTGGACGAGCTGAGCGAGCCGGCGTTCGAGCTTCTCGCCTTCCTTGCCGGTCTCGGAGAACCCGGCGGTGAAGATCACCGCGAACTTCGCGCCGCGCGCGAGCACCTCCTCGAAGGTGTCGACCGCCCGGCCGGTCAGGATGATCGCCAGGTCGATGTCGCCCGGGATGTCGGACACGGAGCGGTACACGTGGTGGCCGAGCACCGTGTCGTACTTGGGGTGTACCGGGTAGAAGGTCGCGCCGTGGTCGCGGGCCCACGCCTCGAACTTGGTCGTCATGGCCGTGTTGGCCTTCCGGCCCGCCTCCGAGGCTCCGATCACGGCGATGGTCTTCGGGCGCAGGAAGGTGTCGAGGTCGACGTCGCGCAGGGCGAGGGCCTGGCCGGAGACGTCGGTCGGGATCGAGGTGGTCATGCAGACTCCGGTTCCAATGCAGGGTTGGGGCTCTGAGTGCGCGACCGGGACGGTCGAGGGTCCTGACACGGGCGTCAGGTTTTCTACCACCGAGTAGGGTGCGCGCGCATCCGAGCGGGAGGTTGCCCATGAAGATCGTCGTCGATTTTGACAAGTGCGCGAGCAACGCCGTGTGCATGGGGATCGCACCCGAGATCTTCGAAGTGCGCGACGACAACTTCTTGTACATCCTCGCCGAGGAACCCCCCGAGTCCCTGCGACCCAAGGTCGCCGAAGCCGTGCGGATGTGTCCTACCCAGGCCATCTCGATCGACGGCTGACGGGGCTGGGCTCGGCGCGTTGGATCGCATCTGTGTCGTCGGGGCGTCGCTGGCCGGGTTGCGCGCCACCGAGGCGTTGCGCGCCTCGGGCTACCGCGGCCATCTGACGCTCGTCGGGGCGGAGCCCCACCTGCCGTATGACCGTCCGCCGCTGTCCAAGGAGCTGTTGGCGGGAAAGTGGGAACAGGACCGGACGGTCTTGCGGCAAGCACCGTACGACGAGCTCGACCTGGAGCTACGGCTCGGCACGCCCGCGACCGCGCTCGACGTCGAGGGCCGTGCCGTCGAGCTTGCCGATGGAGTGCGGCTGGCATTCGACGGCATGGTGATTGCGACCGGCGCGACACCGCGCGTGCTCCCCGAGCTCGTCGGTGTCGACGGTGTGTTCACGCTGCGCACCCTCGACGACTGCTTGGCGCTGCGCGTGCGGCTCGATGCCGACGCTCGTGTCGTCGTCATCGGCGCGGGGTTCATCGGCGCCGAGGTCGCGGCCACCTGCCGCACACGCGGACTGTCGGTGACTGTGCTCGAAGCTCTTCCCCAGCCCATGGTGCGAGGGCTGGGGCCACGTATCGGTTCCCGGCTCGCGCAGCTGCACCGCGACGAGGGTGTCGACCTTCGCCTCGGGGTGACGTTCGAGCGGGTCGAGGGTGATGGGCGCGTCGAGAGCGTGCACCTGGCGGATGGAGAGGTGATCGACGCCGACGTCGTGCTCGTCGCGATCGGTGTCGTGCCCGAGACCCGTTGGCTCGAAGGCTCAGCGCTCGCGCTCGCCGATGGCGTCGTATGCGACGAGACGCTGCAAGCCGCGCCCGGCATCGTCGCGGCCGGCGACCTGTGCCGCTGGCCGAACGTGCAGTTCGACGGCGAGGTGATGCGTCTCGAGCACTGGACGAACGCTGCGGAGCAGGGTGTCTACGCGGCGCACCGCCTCCTCGCCCACGCGGCCGGCGAGACCGTCGAGCCGTTCGCGCCGGTGCCGTTCGTCTGGTCCGACCAGTACGACGTCAAGATCCAGTGCGCGGGACGGTTCGGACCCGAAGACGATCTGGAGATCGTCCACGGCGAGCTCTCCGACCGCCAGTTCGTGGCGCTGTTCGGACGCAATGACCGGTTGGTGGGCGCACTCGCGTTCAGCCGGCCTCGCCAGCTCATGCGGTACCGCCGCATGGTCGGCGAGCGCGCGAGCTTCGCGGACGCGCTCGCTCACGCCGCCGGCTGAGCGTGGCTCGCCGTCCGCGGCTCCTCACCAAGGAGCTGGTGCTCGTCATCCTCGCGGGCAGCGCGTACTTCCTCTCGCTCGGGGTGCTGCTGCCGGTCGTGCCGCTCTACGTCGGGCGTTCGCTCGGCGGCGGCAGCCTCGCAGTCGGCTTCGAGGTCGGTGTCTTCTCGCTCGGGGCGGTGCTCTTGCGTCCTCTGGCCGGACGGCTGGGCGATCGCTGGGGTCGACGGCTCCTCATCGTCGGCGGTGCCACGATCGTCTCCATCTCAGCGCTGGCCTATCTGGCCGCGGGCGATTTCGTGAGCCTGGCGGTGGTTCGGATGCTCGGTGGGGTCGGCGAGGCCGCGTTCTTCGTCGGCGCCGGCACCCTCGTCACCGACCTCGCCCCGGCCGAGCGCCGCGGCGAGGCCATCAGCTACTGGTCGGTCGCGGTGTACGGCGGGCTCGCATTCGGTCCCGCGCTCGGCGAAGCCGTCCTCGGGCGGACCCGATTCGACTCGGTGTGGCTCCTCGCCGCCGGGCTGGCAGCCGTCGGCGCGGTGATCGGGCTCGCCACCCGCGACGTCGCGCGGCTTCGACCGGCAGACGGAGCCAAGCGACCGCCGCTCATCCAACGATCGGCGCTCGGTCCCGGACTCGTGCTCTTCCTCGGCCTCGTCGGCCTCGCCGGCTTCGTCGCGTTCGTTCCGTTGTACGTGTCGGATATCGGGATCTCGGACTCGAGCGGGATCTTCTTGCTCTACGGGGCGATGATCCTCGCGATCAGGATCATCGGGGCGCGCCTGCCCGACACCCTCGGTCCCCGGCGCGCCGGCACCGGTGCGACCGGTTTCGGCGCGCTCGGCATGGCGATCATCGCCGCATGGGCCTCGCCGGTGGGCCTCGTCGTCGGCACGATCGTCTTCGCGTGTGGGATATCGCTGCTGTACCCGGCCGTCCTGACGCTCGCGCTCACCGACATCGCCGAGGAGGAGCGGGCGTCGGTGGTCGGCACCGTGAGCAGCTTCTTCGACCTGTCCCAGGGCTTCGGTGCGGTCATCCTCGGTGCCGTCGCGGCCCTCGCCGGCTACCGGGGCGCGTTCGCAGCCGGGGCCCTGTTCTCGCTTGCCGGACTCATCGTGCTTCGCAGCGGCATCGACCCCCGCACCCGCCGGACCGGCCCATCCGACGCGGCGGCGGCCGAGATCGCACGCGAGAACCTCGAGCCCGACCCGCCGTAGCGGCCGCGGCGGGCCATCGCGACGGGCCATCGCGGCGGGCCATCGCGACAGGCCATCGCGGCGGGCCATCGCGACAGGTCACCGCCGCAGGCCGATCTGGCGTGCCGTTACGATCCGGTGGTGGCGTCGCTGCTGGTCACGAACGACTTCCCCCCCAAGATCGGCGGGATCCAGTCGTACCTCTACGAGCTGTGGCGGCGACTGCCCGACGCGACCGTGCTGACGACGAGCTATGACGGCGCCGAGGACTTCGATGCGGCTCAGCCGTTCCGGGTCGAGCGCGTGCGCGAGCGAGTGCTGCTGCCCAAGCCTGGGCTCGCCGGGCGCATCGACGACCTCGCGCGCGAGGTTGGCGCGTCCGTCGTGTTCGTGGACCCGATGCTGCCGCTCGGGTTGGTCGGGCGGTCGCTCCGGGCCGCGCCGTACTTCGTGGTCGCGCACGGCGCGGAGATCACCCTGCCGGGCCACCTCCCCGGATCGAACCTGCTCGCCCGGTCGGTGCTGCGTGGCGCGGCCGGTGTCATCGCCGGCGGTCGCTACCCGGCTCGCGAAGCCGTCCGCGCCGCCGGCCGCGACGTGGCCGGGCTCGTCATCCCTCCGGGTGTCGACGTCGATCGGTTTCGACCCGTCGAACCCGACGCCGTGGCCGAGCTCCGTCGTCATTTCGGCTTCGATCCCGCCCGCCCGCTGATCCTCGGTGCGAGTCGGCTCGTGCCGCGCAAGGGTTTCGACGTGATCATCGACGCGGTGGCGGGTCTCGACCGGTCGGTCCAGCTGGCGATCTCGGGAGCCGGACGCGACCGGGCTCGCCTCGTTGCGCGTGTCGGCCGCCGTGGTCTCGGCGATCGGGTGCGGTTCCTCGGTCGGACGCCCGACGCAGGTCTCGCCGGGCTGTACGGCTGCGCGGATGTGTTCGCGATGGCGTGTCGCGACCGCTGGTTCGGTCTGGAGGCCGAGGGCTTCGGCATCGTGTTCTTGGAGGCTGGCGCGTGCGGTGTCCCCTCGGTCGCGGGTCGCAGCGGCGGCTCCCACGAAGCCGTGATCGACGGTGAGACCGGCATCGTCGTCGATCCCCGTTCGGTGACCGAGGTGCGCCACGCGCTGGACCGCCTGCTGACAGACGACGGGCTCCGTCGGCGCCAGGGCGCGACTGCCCGGGTTCGAGCCGCCGCCGAGTTCTCCTACGACCACCTCGCCGCCCGGCTGGCGCCGATAGCCGATGGCAACTTCGACACTCTCGGGTCGTTTTGCGCCCGGGACCCGTCGGCGGGGCCGGAGGATCGGTAGCCTCGCGTCTCGCATGCCGGAGCAGGGTCGAGCGATCATCGCGAGCGCCTGGGTCGCCAACGGACTGTTCGCGGCCACCGCGGTGCCTGTCGCGTTCGGAGTCGACGCCTTCGCCGTGGCTGCGCTCGTCGTGGCCGCGGCGCTGTTCCTCGTTGCGCTCGGGGTGTGGATCTACGCGTTGGCACTCGGACTCGTTCGCAGCGCCCGAGGTGACAACGTGGCCGTCGCCAACTTGTTCCTGCTCCAGGGTTCGGTGCCGTCGGTGGTCCGCCGGCAGCTGTTCTCGGCGCTCGCGGTGTCGGTCCTCATCGGGCTCGCGACCGCCGCGCGCGCCCCTGCCGGGCTGATGGTCCCTATGCTCCCTCTCGGTCTGGCCGGCATGTGGGCCGCCCGCTACGGGACGTTCCCGCAGCGGGGGGTGGCCCCGAACGGGCCGGCGCGTTCGAACGCGGCGCATCGCGCCGCGGGAAGGAGAGACCGTGGCCGAGCAAGCACATGAGCAGATCCGGGTCGAGGCATCGCCCGGGCGCTGCTACGAGGTCGCGATCGATTTCGAGCGGTACCCGGATTGGGCCAAGGACGTGAAGCAGGCGACGGTGGTGGCCCGTGACGGCGAGGGTCGTGGTGACAAGGTCGAATACCGCGTCGCCGGGCTCGGCAAGAGCATCCACTACACGTTGCAGTATGACTTCGGCGACGCGCCGGCCAGCTTCTCTTGGCGGCTCCTCGAGGGTGACATGCTGCGCAAGCTCGACGGGACCTACCGTTTCGAAGCCGACGGCGACGCCACGCTCGTCTCCTATGACCTCGTCATCGATCTCTCGGCGCCGTTGCCCGGCCTCATCAAGCGCAGGGCTACAGGCAAGATCATGGGCACGGCGCTTCGCGAGCTGAAGAAGGAGATCGAGCGAAGGGCAGCGACGTGACCCGTGTCCTGCTGTTCACGGGAAAGGGTGGGGTCGGCAAGACGACAGTCGCGGCGGCAACGGCCGCCCGCGTCGCCGCCGGTGGCGCCCGGACGGTCGTGTGTTCCACCGATCCCGCGCACTCGCTCGGTGACGCGTACGGCTTGGAGCTGAGTGACGACGTCCAGCTCATCGCGCCCCGCCTCGCGGCCGTCCAGCTCGATGCGCGACGGCGCCTCGAAGAGACGTGGGACGCGGTGCGCGACTACCTGGTTGCTCTGTTCGACTGGGCCGGCGCGGCACCGGTCGAGGCCGAGGAGCTCGCGGTCGTCCCGGGTCTGGACGAGGTGTTCGCGCTCGCCGACATCAAGCAATTCGCCGACTCTGGTGACTACGACGTCGTCGTCGTCGATTGCGCCCCCACCGCGGAGACGCTGCGGATGCTCTCGCTCCCCGACGTGCTCGGTTGGTACATGGACCGGGTCTTTCCGACCCAGCGCCGAGTAACGCGCACCGTGCGGCCGTTGCTGGCGCGGGTCCTGAGCATGCCGATCGCGTCGGAAGGCGTGTTCTCGGCCGTCCATGATTTCGCTCAGCGGCTCGACGGTGTGCGCGATCTGCTCACCGACGCCGATCAGACGAGTGCCCGGATCGTCGTCAATGCCGAGCGCATGGTGGTAGCCGAAGCCCGACGGATGTTCACCTATCTCCACCTCTTCGGGTACCACGTCGACGCCGTCATCGCGAATCGCCTCTTGCCTGCAGCGGTCTCTGACCCGTGGTTCGACGAGTGGCGCGCGGTGCAGGCCGGTCACCTCGAGACGATCGACGCCGCCTTTGCACCGGTGCCGGTGCTCACCGCCGAGCTCGCTCCGGGCGAGCTGATCGGCCTGGATCGTCTCGCCGGCCTTGCGGTGGAGCTGTACGGCGACATCGACCCCGCGGCCCGGCTCGCGAGTGTCGACCCACTGCGCATCGAGTCGGTGGGTGACACGCTCGTGTTGTCGATGCCGCTACCGGGGGCGACCCGGGGGGAGCTCGAGCTGGGCCGTCATGATGACGAGCTGCTGCTCGCAGTCGGCTCACACCGACGCGCGGTCAGCCTGCCCGACAGCCTGGCGCGGCGCGAGGTGGGGGGCGCCCGATTCGAGGGCGACCGATTGGAAGTGGCGTTCGTGAACGGCGCGGGAGGTCGGTTGTGACGTCGCAGGATCCAGACGAGGGCCGACACAACCCGCTGTTCGCGGTTGACCCCGAGGCCGCGCCCCGGATCGGCGACACAGCCTCCGTCGACGAATTGGGCGACGCCGGCCGCGAGCGCGCAGAGTCCGAACATTCTGACCCCCTCGCGGGTGCGGCCGGCTCCGCCGTCGGCCCCTTGCTCGGGGCGCTCGAGGAGGCGGGCCCCGAGGCGGCCGAGCACCTCGTGAATGCAGCCCACGAGCTCACCCTCGCCGTCAAGGTGGTTGTCGATGCTCTCGAACGAGGGCTGGCGGAACAGCGTGAGGCCCTCACGGGTGAAGTCCCGAGCGCACGGCCGCCGGCCGGCACGCGCGCGCCCGGTCGGGCGCGAAGCGGCGTGCGTCGGATCGACGTGGAATGAGCGGGTGACCCGACCGACGATCGGGCTTGACATCGGTGGCACGAACCTGCGCGCCGCGGTCGTCGATCGGGATGGTGTCGTGCTCACACACCGTCGAGAGGTCTCGGCCGGTGCATGGGAGCCGATGCGCGGCCACATTCTCGAGGTCATCGCGGCGCTGCGGGCCGAACATGACGTCGCCGCGGTCGGGATCGGCGCGGCCGGCCTCGTCGATCGAGACGGTGTGATTCGCTACGCGCCCAACGTGCCGGGATTCCTGAACACCCCGGTGCGGTCCGAGATCGAGGAGGCGATCGGTCTCCCGACCATCGTCGAGAACGACGCCAACGCGGCCGCCTGGGGTGAGCTCACACACGGCGCGGCTCGCGGTGCCGACGACGCACTGATCATCACGCTCGGCACCGGTGTCGGTGGCGGCATCGTGTCCGGCGGGCGGCTGCTGCGCGGTGCGAACAGCTTTGGCGGTGAGATCGGCCACTTCACGGTGGACGTCGACGGGCCGATGTGCGCGTGTGGCGAGCCGGGCCACTGGGAAGCGCTTGCCTCCGGGACCGCGCTCGGCCGTATGGCGCGAGACGCCGCCGCAGCCGGAACGGCTCCTGCGGTGCTCGCCGCGGCCGGCGGCCGCGTCGATGCGGTCACGGGAATCCACGTGTCCGACGCGGCGCGCCATGGCGCACCCGACGCGCTCGCGCTCGTGACGCGCTACGCCGAGTACGTCGCCCTCGGGCTCATCGGACTCGCGAACATCTTGGACCCCGAGATCGTGGTCGTGTCCGGCGGGCTCATCGCGGAAGGTGAGATGCTCCTCGGACCGGTCCGGAGCTCCTTCGCGGATCGGATCGAAGGCACGGCATATCGGCCGACGCCGCCAATCGTCGTCGCGGAGCTGGGCGACACCGCCGGTACCGTCGGCGCGGCGATGATCGCCCGGAGCCTGGTGCAAGGATCGGGCGCGTGACCCGTGTCGGGATCACCCTGCCGTCGTTCCGCGAGGACCCCGACATCCCGATCGCGGTGGCGGTCGCGGCCGACGCCGCCGGGTTGGACGGCGTGTTCGCGTACGACCACCTGTTTCGCGTCGCTCGCGACGGCACGCGCCGACCGGCACTGGAATGCACGACGCTGCTCGCCGCGACCGCGGTCGAGACCGAGCGAGTGGAGCTCGGCACCCTCGCGCTGCGCGCCTCGCTGCGACCCGCGGCGACCCTGGCGGTGGCGCTCGACACCCTTCAGCGCATCGCCGGGCCGCGCCTCGTCGCCACCATCGGCGCAGGAGACGGCGAGAGCCGGCAGGAAAACGAGTCCTACGGCCTCGGGTTCGGGACGCTGACCGGGCGTGTCGAGCGGCTCGGCGCGACGACCGCCGCGCTCGCCGGCCGCGGGTATCCGGTGTGGGTAGGCGGCAGCGCACGTCATGTCGGTGCCGTCGCGGCCCGGGCCGACGGCTGGAACCGCTGGGGTGTCGACCCGGCGACGTTCGCGACCGAGCTCGCGTCGGTGCGTGGTCTCGCGGTCGAGGCTCATCGCGCACCCGAGGCGATCACGCCATCATGGGGTGGGCTCGTCGTGCTCGCCGCAACCGACAGGCAGGCCGAGGAGAAGGCGGGCCGACTGGATGCCGGGCCCGACGTGCTCGTCGGGGGCGTGGATCGGCTCGTCGCGGGCCTGGGTGCCTACGTCGACGCGGGGGCCGACTGGGTCATCGTCGGTCCGCTCGACTCGTCGGATCCGGAGAACGCGACGCGCCTCGGCGAGGTCGTCAGCCGGCTGGCCGACCGCTCACCGCGGGATGGTGACTCGGGAGCAGGAGCCGCGCCGCCACGTTGAGGTCATGGCGCACTCCGGCGCGGTCGAGCTTGCCCGCGACCCAGGCGATCATCACCGAGAACCACACGTGCCCCAGCGTACGCAGCACCTCGTCGAGGTCGTCCGACGAGCCGGGTCCCGTTGCCGCCAATTGCTCGGTCCCGGCTCTCCCCACGTCCGATCGAGCCGCGTCCGATCGACCCACGTCCGATCGACCCACGTCCGATCGACCCACGTCCGGTCCTATCGCGTCGGCGAGCATGGACCGCTGACGGGATTCGACCGCGCTCACTGCCGTCGCGGCCTCCGGGTCGGTCGACGAGAGGGCAGTGACCATCGCGGCAGCGAGGCGAGGCTCGCGCGCGAGCGCCGACATGGCCCGGTCCAACACGTTGGCCACTCGCTCCGCGGGCGTGTCGCCGCGCGGCGGTCGGCGGTGCAGCGTCGACGCCAGCGTGTCGGCCTGGTCGGCGAGCACGGCCACGAGGAGCTGGTCCTTTGAGGAGTAGTGGCGGTACAGGGTGCCGAGCGCGACCTGGGCGTGACGTGCCACCGCGCGCATGTGCACCGCCTCGTACCCGCCCGCGGCGGCGAGCGCGGCGGCGGCGCCGAGGAGCCGTTCGCGTCGGGCCGCGGTCTCGGCGGCCCGACCCGCGCCGTCTCCGTCGGTCGTCGCTCGGGCATCGGGCCGGCTGTGTCCCACGGTGGACATGGAGCGCCACGGTATCCGGCGCGGCGGACCGCCGGCTAGAACCGGTATCAGCTATCATGCCTGCACCCCGGCGATGCTCACCACGCCCGCCGGCGACGAGGGGAGCCGCCGCCATGCACACCCGGGTCTGTGACGAGATGGGAATCGAGTTCCCGATCTTCGCCTTCAGCCATTGCCGCGATGTCGTCGCCGCGGTCAGCCGCGCCGGGGGAGTCGGCGTTCTCGGTGCGCTGTACTTCACCCCCGACGAGCTCGAGATCGAGCTCGACTGGATCGACGAGCACGTCGACGGCAAGCCCTACGGCATCGATCTCGTCATGCCGGCGACGCTGCTCGACGCCGCCCGGGGCGCCGACGCCGACGCGGGTGACCTCGAAGCCGACCTCGAGCAGATGATCCCGGCCGGCCACCGCGACTTCGTCGAGAAGGTGCTGGCCGACCACGGCGTACCGCCCCTCCCCGATGACGCGGAGCGCACCCACCACCTCCTGGGCTGGACCGACACCACGGGCCGAGCCCAGCTGGACGTCGCGCTCGAGCACCCGGCCAAGCTGTTGGTCAACGCACTCGGCCCTCCCCCCGCCGACGTCGTCGACAAGGCTCACGATCACGGGATGAAGGTCGCGGCGCTGGCGAGCGCGGCGCGCCACGCCTTGAAGCACGAGGCGAACGGCGTCGACTACATCGTCGCCCAGGGCACCGAGGCGGGGGGCCACACCGGCGAGATCTCCTCGATGGTGCTCTGGCCGGAGGTGATCGACGCCGTCGGTCCTGACACTGCCGTGCTCGCGGCGGGGGGGATCGGCCGCGGGAGTCAGGTCGCGGCCGCGCTCGCGATGGGTGCGCAGGGCGTGTGGACGGGCTCGCTGTGGCTGACTGTCGCCGAGGCCGACACCCGGCCGATGGCGCTGGAGAAGATGCTCGCCGCGGGATCGGCCGACACGGTGCGCTCCCGGGTGCTCACCGGTAAGCCGGCCCGTCAGCTCCGTACCGACTGGACCGAGGCGTTCGAGGCAGAGGACTCGCCCGGCTATCTGCCGATGCCGCTGCAGTTCATGTTGGTGAGCGACGCGATGTCGCGGATCGAACGGGCGCAGAACCAGGAGCTGTCGGGCTTCCCCGTCGGCCAGATCGTGGGCACCATGAACCAAGTTCGCTCGACGCGTGACGTCATGTTCGATCTCGTCAGCGAGTGCGCCGACGCCACCGAACGTCTCCGCGGAGCGATGGCGATCGACTAGCCGCCGCAGCGCCGGCACCCCCGTTCCGGTCACGTTTCGCGTTGCCAGCCAACCGAGCTGCTGACCGGAACGTGGGGGCTAGCCGGCCTGGCGGCCGAAGTACTGCTCGGCCAGCTCGGGGCTGGGCTGGATGAAGAGACCTTCGGCTTCGGCGCACACCGTCTCTCCGTGGCGCAGCTCGGCGCGCGAGACGATCCGGCGGCCCTGAACCTTCTCCACCCAGGCCTCGAACACGACGTCGACGAACAGTGGCGTCGGTCGCCGGAAGCGCACGCTGAGCGTCGCGGTCATCCCCGGGTTGCCGTTCACGATGTTGACGATGCCCAGCACCTCGTCGAACGCGAGCGCCACCATCCCACCGTGCACGTATCCCGGAGGTCCCTCGTAGGCCGCGCCGAACCGACCCTGAGCGCGGACGCGGCCGTCGACGACCTCCCAGTCGATCCGCGGTGCCAGCGGACTCGCAGAGCCGACCACGGGACTCCGGGGCAGGTAGTCATCATGGGACCGCGGGACGTAGCCGGCCCCGCCCTCGCGCCGGGTCCCGAGGCTCGCGCTGAGGCGGTCGATCACGTCAGCCGCGGCTGACAACGCGTCCGGGGTGGTCTCCGAGTTGCTCATCAGCGCGTCGATCAGCTCGCGCATCGACGCGGCCACGCGGGTGCGTTCGGCGCCGGCGAACGCGGGGGAGTCGGGTGTACCGGGTGCTGCTTCCGACACCGGTCAGCGACCCTGGAACACGGGCGGACGCTTCTCCGCGAACGCGCGCGGACCCTCCTGGGCGTCCTCCGATGCGAACACCTCCCAGCCAATGGTGTCCTGGTGCGCCATGGCCTGCGCGTCGGACATGGCTTCGGTCTCACGCCACGTACGCAGGATCGCCTGGGTCGACAGCGGGCCGCACGCCGCGATCTGGCCCGCGACGGCGCGGGCCACGGTGAGCGCCTGGCCCTCGGGGGCGAGGCGCGAGACGAGCCCGATCTCGAGTGCCTCGTGCGCGGTCACGGGCCGGGCCGACAACAGGATGTCCATCGCCCGCGCGTAGGGGATCTGGCGGGGGAGTCGCACTGCTGAACCACCGAGCGGAAACAGTCCCCGGCGGGCTTCCCAGACTCCAAAGATCGCGGTCTCCGCCGCGACACGCACATCGGTGCCCTGGAGCATCTCGGTGCCGCCGGCGACCGCGTAGCCCTCCACCGCGGCGACGAGAGGCTTGGAGAGCCGGTAGTCGCGCAGCAGCGCCTTCCAGTGGAGGTTCGGCGACTCGGCCATCCGAGTGCGAACGTGCTCGCTGTCGGAGGGCTTGCCCATCGCCTTGAGGTCGGCACCCGAGCTGAAGGCGCCGCCGGCTCCGGTGAGGATGGCGCACCGGACCTCGGAGGTCTGGTCCACGTACTCGAAGCCATCGGCGAGACCGACGAGCATGTCGGGGCTGAGCGCGTTGCGGGCCTCGGGCCGGTTCATCGTCAGGATCACGACGTGGCCGTCACGCTCGACGGTGCAGTGCTTCGTGCTCATGGGGAGCAACTCGAGCTCGGGCATGGCGGCAGAGGTTCCTCTCGGCTGGGGACGGGGACGGGCTCGGGGCCTCGAGCCCCCGCGCCGGCGCCACGGGCATCCGGGACCGGCGCGTGGGTCCGATTCTACGTACGGCGCCGAGGCTGCGCCCACCGCTACAGTGCCCCGGTCGTCGCAGAAGCCGAGTCCCGGTACGCCGCGCCGCGCTCGGCGCGGCTCTGGTTCTTCGTCGCGATCGCGGTTGCGCTCGTGCCGCTGGTCGTGCTGGCGGTTGTGAGCATCGTCCAGTCGTCCGAGTACCACCTGACCTCGGATCAGGCGATCCTCGGGATCCACACGAACGACGTCGGTCGGCGCGCCGTGCTCTTCGGGCCGTACTCACGCCTCGGGTGGCACCACCCGGGCCCCGCGCTCTTCTACGTGCTCGCGCTCCCGTACCGGCTGTTCGGCGCGGACGGGACTGCATTGCAGCTCGGGGCGCTCATCGTCAACGGGGCGGCACTCGTCGGTGTCGCAGTCGTGGCCCGGCGCCGAGCCGGAGTGCGGTTTGCGCTGCTGACGCTCCTCTGCGCGGTCATCCTCATGCACGCGCTCGGCCCGGCACTGCTCCGCGACGTGTGGAACCCCTCGATCACCGTCGTGCCGTATCTCTTGGTCGTCCTGCTCGCGTGGGCCATCGCGGACGGTGATCGTTGGGCCATCCCGTGGGCGGTCGGCGTCGCGTCGTTCGTCGTGCAGACCCACATCGGGTACGCGCTCGTGACGGTGACGCCGGTCGTGATCGGCGCGTTCGCCCTCGTCTGGCGCACGGCGCGTGTCGACGGCACGCTCCGCGCGTTGCGCTCGCTCGCTCCCGTCGGGCTGGTAACTCTGGTGACGGCGCTCGTGTTGTGGTCGGCGCCCCTGGTCGAGCAGTTGAGCGGCGACCCGGGCAACCTGGGTCTGGTGCTGCAGTACACGCGGGCGGGCAACGACGCGCGTGCGTCCTTCGGCGTTGCCGGTCACGCCGTCGCGAGGGTCTTGGGTGCGGGCGTGCCGTGGCTCACCGGTGATACGGCACGCAGTCCTTACACGGGTGAGCTCGTCCTCGTGGGCCGAGTCCCCGTACCGCTCGGGGCCCTTGCGCTCCTCGGAGGCGGCGTCCTGGCGTGGCGCCGGGGCGATCGGACCAGTCTGCGGTTGGTCGCGATCGTCGGTGCCACGCTGGTGGCCTCGGTGCTGTCGGTGGCAGGGATCCGCGGCGTGTTGTACGTGTACCTCGTTCACTGGCTCTGGGTGCTCGGGGCACTGTGTTGGCTGGCGGCGATCTGGGCCGTCGCGCGCGCACTTCCGCAGCCACCACGCACGGTCCTGCGCCGCCTCGCGCTCCCGGCCTCATAATCGCGCTCGCCGTCGTGAGCCTGATGACGGCCGTCGACGCGGCCGGGGTGCACGTTCCCGGCGGTCAGCAGAACGACCTCGTCGCTTCGTTCAGCCGGGCGACGCTCCGCGCGCTGCCACCGGAGAGGGGGCCCGTGCTCGTGGAAGCCTTTGGCGGCTTCCGGGCCCAAGGGGTCGGGGCGGGCGTCGCGTTCGAACTGGAACGCCACGGCGTGCCGGTGGTGGTGCTACCGATCGCCGCGCTGGCGTTCGGGCCGGGGCGCGAGGAGGAGCCCGGTGAGCCGTTGCGGGCGAGGGTTCTCGTGACGACCGACGAGGGCTTCGCGAAGCTCGCGGATCGCGACACGTGGCAGCTCATCGCCCGCCAGCCTCACCCCGCGGCCGCCGACCCGCTCTCACGGCTCGGCATGTACCTGGCCACCGACTGAGCCGCGACCGGGGCGCCGAGCAGTCCACGCGTCTTGCGGCTCTCACTAGAACGTGTTCTACTCTCGTCCCGGGCTGGTCGGGAAGACCAGAAGACCAGGGACGACCAGGGGGAAACACATGGCCGGTGGCTTCTGGGAGCACGCGACCGAGGATCCGTCCTACCTCGCGGTCGTCGATCCCGACGGCGCCGAGCACGCCGCCGGTGAGATGGTGGCCCGGTCGAACCAGCTCGTCCACGGACTGCGTGGACTCGGGTTGGCGCCGGGCGATGCCATCGCGTCGGTCCTGCCCAATGGGGTCACGCCGATGGAGCTCCTGCTCGCGGCGACCCAGTCCGGCTGGTATATCACGCCGATCAACTACCACCTCACCGGTCCCGAGATCGCCTACATCGTCGACGACTGCGAGGCCAAGGCGTTCTTCTGCCACCCCCGCTTCGCCGACGCGGGTGTGGCCGCCATGGCCGAGCTCGACTTCCCGGCCGACGCGCGCTTCGCCGTCGGCGGTGACATCGCGGGGTTCCGCTCGATCGACGAGCTCCGAGCGGGTCAGCCGACCGATGCACCAGAGGACCGCCGGCCCGGGTTGGCGATGCACTACACGTCCGGTACGACCGGACAGCCCAAGGGGGTACGACGCGAGCTGCCCGACGGTGACCCCGACACCAGCGCCGAGATGAACTCGTTGTTCCTCATGCTGTTCGGCATCCCGCCCAAGGGGGGCAACGTCCACCTGGTGACCTCGCCGAACTACCACACCGCGGTCACGAGCTTCGGCGCCAACGCGCTCCACGCGGGTCACACCGTGGTGTTCATGGATCGCTGGGATGCCGAGGAGACCCTCGCCAAGATCGAGCGGTACGGGGTCACCCACACGCATATGGTGCCGACCCAGTTCCACCGCATGCTCGCCCTTGATGACGACGTGCGCGCGAAGTACGACGTGTCGTCGATGCGGTGGGCGGTGCACGCGGCCGCGCCGTGTCCGGTCGACGTGAAGCACAAGATGCTCGACTGGTGGGGCCCGGTCATCTACGAGTACTACGCCGCCACCGAAGGCGGGGGCACGCTGGCCACACCGGAGCAGTGGCTCGAGCACCCCGGCACCGTCGGAACTGCGTGGCCGATCTCGACGCTGCGCATCGTCGACGACGACGGCAACGAATGCCCGCTCGGCACGCCCGGCACCGTGTACATGAAGATGGACACGGTCGACTTCGAGTACAAGGGCGACCAGGACAAGACCGAGGAGAACCGCCTGGAGGGTTTCTTCACCGTCGGCGACATCGGCTATCTCACCGAGGACGGCTACCTGTTCCTCTGCGACCGCAAGAGCGACATGATCATCTCGGGCGGCGTGAACATCTACCCCGCAGAGATCGAAGGCGAGATCCTCACGCACCCGAAGGTCGCCGACGCCGCGGTGTTCGGCATTCCCGACGACGACTGGGGTGAGCAGATCAAAGCGGTCATCGAGCTCGCTCCGGGGGTCGAGGCGAGTGACGGGCTGGCCGACGAGCTCCTCGAGTACCTGCGCCCCCGGCTCGGGAAGTACAAGTGGCCGAAGTCGATCGACTTCTCCGATGCGCTCCCGCGCGAGCCCACCGGGAAGCTGCTGAAGCGCAAGCTGCGTGATCCGTACTGGGAAGGCCGCGAGCGTGCGATTTGAGCGCGTGAGCGACGCGACGACCCCATCTCGATCCGTTCGGAGAGAGGACCTCCTGTGACCGACATGCTGGTGGAATCCCATGTGCTCGAGTACCCCGGCGGCTACACGCGCTCGGTCGGTCCGATCGTCGGCCGGTTCCTCACCGGGCTGCGCGACGCCGAGATCGTCGGCGCCCGGGCGAGCGACGGTCGGGTGATCGTCCCTCCGCTCGAATACGACCCGACGACCGCCGAGCCGATCGGTGAGTTCGTCGACGTCGGCCCGGGCGGCGCCGTGACCGCGTGGACGTGGGTCGCCGAGCCCCGACCCACCAAGTCACCGCTCGACGACCCGTTCGCGTTCGCGCTCGTCCTGCTCGACGGGGCGGACACGCCGATGCTCCACGCCGTCGACGTCGACGGTCCGGACGCGATGTCGGTGGGGATGCGGGTCGAGCCACGCTGGCGGGCCGAACGAGTCGGTTCGATTCGCGACATCGCCGCGTTCGTACCCGAGGGCAGTGCCGGTCCGACGCCCGAGTCGCCGGCGCCGACGACCGAGGAGCGCGAGCCCGTGACCGGCATCGTCTCGCCGGTGCGACTCGAATACGAGATCAACGCGGGCGTCGCCCAGACCAAGTACCTACGGGGCCTCGCCGAAGGCAAGGTCATCGGCCAGCGGGCGAAGGACTCGGACCAGGTCTACGTGCCGCCGCGCGGCACGGACCCGACAACCGGCGTTCTGACCGAGATAGACGTGGAGGTGGCCGACTCCGGCACGGTCACGACCTTCTGCGTCGTGAACGTGCCCGGACTGTCGGAGCTCGCTCCCGAGATCCCGTACGTGTGCGCGCAGATCCTGCTGGACGGCGGCAACACGCCGTGGTTCGGGCTCGTCCAGGGCATCGAGGCGGACGACGTCCACATGGGCATGCGGGTCAAGGCGGTCTGGGCCGACGAGCTCGAGGCGAGCGCCGCAAGCATCAAATGGTTCGAGCCCACCGGCGAAGCCGACGCCCCCTACGAGAGCTATCGGGAGTACGCATGAGAGATGTGGCGGTGATCGCGTTTGCACAGAGCCTGGTCGGCCACGACCGAGAGCACAACGAGGTCGAGCTCATCAGCCCGGTCGTGCAGGCCGCGGTCAGCCAGTCGGGCATTGCCCGCCACGACATCGGCTTCACGGTCTCGGGTTCGTGCGACTACCTCTCCGGTGGACCGTTCACCTTCGTCCAGGGTCTCGACGCCGTGGGCGCCTGGCCACCGATCAAGGAGAGTCACGTCGAGATGGACGCGGCGTGGGCGCTGTATGAGGCCTGGGTCGCGATCCAAGTCGGAGACGTCGACTCCGCCCTGATCTACGGCTTCGGCAAGTCGTCGACGACCGACGTGCATGAGGTCTTCTCCCTCCAGAACGACCCGTACTACGTGGCCCCGCTGTGGCCCTCGACCATCGACATGGCCGCGCTCCAGGCGTGCGCCGCGCTTCACGCGGGGGTCACCACCGAGCGGGACATCGCCGAGTTCTCCGCCGCGTGTCACCGCGCGGCGCGCTCGAACCCGCACGCGATCGCGGCGGCGGATGTGAGCGCTGACGAGGTGCTCGCCGCTCCGATGACGCACCCGCCGCTTCGCGACGCCGACATCGCCCCGATCACCGACGGCGCGGTCGCGGTCGTGATCGCCGCCGCCGCCGTCGCCCGCAGCGTGTGCGATCGTCCCGCCTGGATTCGGGGCATCGAGCATCGGATCGAGCCGCAGGCGCTCGGCGTGCGTGACTTGACCGCGTCGGCTTCGACCCGGGCCGCGGCCGAGGCGGCCGGGGTCGGCGACGCGCCCGTCGAGGTGGCCGAGATCCACGCGCAGTTCGGCCACGAAGGTCCACTGCTCGCGCGGGCGCTCGGTCTCGGCGCCGACACGGTCGTGAATCCCTCGGGGGGTCCGCTCGGTGCGAACCCGCTCATGTCCGCGGGACTCATCCGGATCGGTGAGGTGGCCGAGCGGATCTGGGACGGCGGTGTCGGTCGCGGGGTCGCCCACGCCACCCAGGGGCCGTGTCTGCAGCAGAACCTCGTGTGTGTGCTGGAAGGGGAGGGAAGCTGATGGCACCCAAGCTCAGCGCGGTCATCGGCGTGGGCCAGACCCGACACGTGACCGCGCGTCACGACGTCTCGATGGCCGGCCTCGTGCGTGAAGCCGCACGTCAAGCCCTCGACGACGCGGGCATGGACTGGTCCGACATCGACGCGGTTGTCGTGGGCAAGGCTCCCGACACCTTCGAAGGCGTGATCATGCCCGAGCTGTACCTGGCCGACGCCCTGGGTGCGGCGGGTAAGCCGATGTTGCGCGTGCATACGGCCGGCAGCGTCGGCGGGTCGACCGCGATCGTCGCGGCGAAGCTGGTGATGGCGGGTATCCACGAGCGGGTCCTGGCCGTCGCGTTCGAGAAGCAGTCCGAGAGCAACGCGACGTGGGGCCTGACGGTGGCGATGCCGTTCCAGGCGCCGCTCGTGGCGGGCGCGGGTGGCTACTTCGCGCCGCTCATCCGGGCGTACATGGCCCGTTCCGGCGCGCCACGTCACATCGGCCATCTGGTCGCGGTGAAGGACCGGAGGGCCGCGCTGCGCAATCCGAACGCGCACCTCCACCTCGCCGACATCGACTTGAAGATGGTCGAGGAGTCGTTCTTGCTGTGGGACCCGCTCCGTTACCTCGACGTGTGCCCGAGCTCCGACGGTGCCATGGCGATGGTGATCGGTAGTGAGTCGGTGGCGGACGCCGCGCCCGGGCCGCCGGCGTGGATCCACGGCACCGCGATGCGCTCGGAGCCCACGATGTTCGCCGGCCGTGACCAGGTGAACCCACAGGCCGGGCGCGACTGCGCGGCCGACGTCTACGCCCAAGCCGGCATCACGAACCCGCGTCAGGACTTCGACTGCGCCGAGGTCTACGTGCCGTTCTCGTGGTACGAGCCGATGTGGCTGGAGAACCTCGGGTTTTGTCCGGAAGGCGATGGTTGGAAGCTCACCGAAGCCGGCGCCACTGCACCCGATGGCGACATCCCCTGGAACCCCTCCGGCGGTGTGCTGTCGTCGAATCCCATCGGAGCGTCGGGCATGATCCGTTTCGGCGAAGCCGCCCAGCAGGTGCGCGAGCGCGCCGGTGACTACCAGGTCAAGCTGCAGACCGGCCGTGCACTCGGCCAGGCGTACGGCGGCGGCTCGCAGTTCTTCTCGATGTGGGTCGTTGCCAACCACAAGCCGGACTGAGGCCACCGATGGGACGACTGGACGGCAAGGTTGCACTCGTCACCGGCGCGGCGAGCGGGCTGGGTGCCGCGACGGCCGAGCGCTTCGTGGCCGAAGGTGCGTCGGTGATGCTCGTCGATGTCGCGCTCGACGCGGCGCGGGTGGCCGCGGACGAGCTCGGTGCCGCCGCGGGCGCGCTCGCTCTGGATGTGACCGAGGAGGAGCAGTGGCCCGATGCCGTCGACGCGACGGTGGCCGCCTTCGGTTCGCTCACCGTGCTGGTCAATTGCGCAGGTATCACCGGGATGACACCGCTCGAGGGTCCGGTCGAGGACTTCCGACGGATGATGGATGTGAACTTCTTCGGTACGTTGCTTGCAATCCGCGCGGTGATCGCGCCGATGCGGTCGGCCGGTGGCGGCTCAATCGTCAACTTCTCGTCGATCAACGGCATCGCGGGCGCGGCCGCGACCGGCGCGTATGTGTCCAGCAAGTTCGCCGTCCGAGGCCTGACCAAGACGGCGGCGTTGGAGCTCGGCCCGTCGGGCATCCGTGTCAACTCGGTCCACCCGGGCGCGATCGAGACGCCCATGACGTCGGAAGCGAAGCTCGGGTTCGATCCGAAGCCGTACCTCGCTCGGCTCGCGACGCTGGGCCGGGTCGGACAACCCGACGAGATCGCGCAGATGACGACGTTCCTGGCGTCGGACGAGTCGAGCTTTTGCACCGGGGCCGAGTTCGTCATCGACGGCGGCGTGCTGGCGGGAATCCCCATGCCCTGATCGGGCACCGATCGCGACAGGAGCGCTTGCCCGCAAATTGGGAACGTGTTCTAATTTGGGGATGGAGTCGCGTTTCCCGTTCCCGATCCCGTACTCGTGGTACCAGGTCGCGTTCCCCGATGACCTCGAGCCCGGCGGCGTCACCGCCCTTGCATACTGGGGACGACAGCTCGTGCTCTGGCGCGACGAGGACGGTGAGTACCACCTGCAGGACGCGTACTGCCCCCACCTGGGTGCGCATCTCGGCGTGGGTGGCCGAGTGGACCGGGGCTGTATTCGTTGCCCCTTCCACGGTTGGCGTTTCGACGGCGCCGGTGCCTGTGTCGACATTCCCTACAGCGAACGGCTGAACCGAAAGGCGAAGCTGCGCACCTACGCGGTTGTCGTGCGCAACGACCTGGTCTTCGCGTGGTATCACCCCTTCGACGAGCCGCCCCGCTGGGAGGTGCCCGAGTTCCCCGAGGTCTCCGACCCGGCGTTCTCGGAGTACTACAAGTCGGACTACACGATCCGCACCATCCCTCAGGAGATGGCGGAGAACGCGGTCGACCCGGCGCATTTCCTCTACGTGCACGGGACCGACGAGGTGGCCGAGTGTGAGAGCTACGAGACCAAGGACCACACCGCCACCATGCTCTCGAAGCAGAACTACGTCACGCCGCGGGGTGTGACCGAGGGCCGCATCGACGTGTACAGCTTCGGACCCGGCGTCGCCAGGACCTGGTTCAGCGGAATCGTCGACGCGTTGTTGGTGGCGACGTCGACTCCCATTGACCGCGACACCACGCTGGTGCGATTCAACTTCACGGTTCGCAAGTTCGACGACGCGAAGATGACGTCGACGGTCGCCGAATCCTTCGTGGCCGAGATCGGCAAGCAGATCCAAGAGGATCAGCCCATCTGGGAGAACAAGGTGTTCCTGGCCGTACCCGCACTGGCCGACGCCGACGGTCCGATCGGCAAGTTCCGCAGGTGGTACTCGCAGTTCTACGCGGAACCGTACGACGTCACCGCGAGCTCCGCGGCGGCTACTCCCTGACGAGCGCCGGGACCTCGGCGAGCGAACGCACGCGCTCGACCTCGAGGTGTGGGTGGTCATCGTGAGGGTCGACCAGGATCGGCCGGATGCCGGCCGCGCGCGCACCTGCCACATCGGCACCGGGGGTGTCGCCGACGTGCACGGCCTCGGCCGGCGCGACCCCGAGCCGTTCGAGGGTGATCTCGAAGATCCGCGGGTCGGGCTTGGCGTAGCCGACGACCGATGAGTCGATCACCGCGTCGACCGTGACACCGGGACCGGGTCCGACCTGACAGATGGCGTTCGCTCGGAGCTGGGCTTCGACGGTGCCGGTCGCGTTCGACACGATGGCGAGCGTGTAGCCCGCGGCCGCGAGCTCGACCAGCGCGTCGCGCGAGCCGGGGATCACCCGAGTCCACATGTCGTCACCGAGGAACGTGTCGGCCAGCGTGTCGGTGGCCGCGTCGAGCTGCGCGCCGGTGGCACCCAGGGTTTCGGCGTACCGGCGGTGATACGCCGTCCAGACCTCCCGGTTGCCCTCCTCGAAGCTGGCCAACGCGGCGACGCCGGCATAGTGCGCGCGGTCGCACCGCTGCGCGTCGTGGCCGAGGTCGAGGTGGGCGAGCGCGGCCGCGACACGCGCGTGGTCGGGCAGGTGGAACACGCCACCGACGTCGAGGAGCACCGCTCGCACCGCAGCCATACGAGCGCGGAATCGTAGCGGGGCCGCGAGAGGTGGCTGGTACGGTGACCGAGTGGAGTTCCGCCGCATCAACGCGTTGCCGCCGTACATCTTCGCGACCATCGACGCCCTGAAGATGGACGCGCGCCGAGCCGGCGGCGATGTTGTCGATCTCGGCTTCGGCAACCCCGACATCCCGAGTCCCCAGGTCGCGGTGGACAAGCTCGCCGAAGCCGTGCGTAACCCCCGCAATCACCGGTACTCGGCGAGTCGCGGGATCCCGAAGCTCCGCCTGGCGATCTCTGATCTGTACCGCCGTCGGTTCGGGGTCGAGATCGACCCGGAGACGCAGGCCTGCTCGAGCATCGGTGCCAAGGAGGGGTTCTCGCACCTGATGTGGACTCTCCTCGGGCCCGGTGACAGCGCGCTCGTGCCGAGCCCGTCGTATCCGATCCACATCTGGGGCCCGATCCTCGCCGGGGCAGAGGTGCGACACGTACGGCTCGGCCCGGTCGGGTCCGATCCGACGACACCGCCGAGAGGTGAGCGCCCCACCGGCCACGATGCGGTGAGCGCGATGGGTGAGGAGTTCTTCGCCAACCTGCTCGAAGCGTGGGAGGACTGCTGGCCTCGTCCTCGTGTCATCGTCTTGTCGTTCCCGCACAATCCGACGACGACGTGCGTCGACCTCGCATTCATGGAACGCATGGTCGACTTCGCTCGCACCCACGACGTGCTCCTCGTGCACGACTTTGCCTACGCAGACGTGAGCTACGACGGCTACGAGCCGCCGTCGATCCTCCAGGTGCCCGGTGCGACCGACGTGGCGGTCGAGCTCTACACCCTCACGAAGTCCTTCTCGATGCCCGGCTGGCGCATGGGGTTCCTCCTCGGCAACGAGGAGTGCGTGGCCGCGTTGGCGCGGCTCAAGAGCTACCTTGACTACGGGACGTTCCAGCCGATCCAGATCGCCTCCATCGTGGCCATGAACGAGGCCCCCGACTACCCGCGTCATGTCAACGAGATCTACCGGGGGCGGCGGGACACGCTGCTCGACGGGTTGGGCCGAGCGGGCTGGGTGATCGAGCCACCGAAGGGCACCATGTTCGTCTGGGCGCCGGTTCCCGAGCCCTACCGGGAGATGGGGAGCCTCGAGTTCGCGAAGCTCCTCGTTCGCGACGCCAAGGTCGCGGTGTCGCCCGGGGTCGGCTTCGGGCCGGGCGGCGAGGGGTTCGTTCGCTTCGCGCTGGTGGAGAACGAGCAGCGCATCGCCCAGGCCGCCCGCGGCATCCGCAAGGCGCTGACCAAGCTCGGCTGACGGGTCCCCAGCATCTCAGCGCACAGGTGTCAGCGCACGGGTCGTCTCAGCGCATGAGGCCGTGCATACAGAACGCCACCGCGGCATCGGCGACCTCGTCGACCGGTGTGTGGCGCCCGAGCACGAATGTGCGGGCGAGCTGTTGGACGACACCGAGAATCGCGTAGGCGACGACCTCGGGGTCGAGGTCGGCGGCCTGACCGGAGCCGATGGCCTCCTTGAGATGACGCGCGACGTCGTCGACCGCGACCTCCTGACCGGCACGGAGCACGGGCGCGAAGCGCGCCTCGGTGGCGGCGAACTGCACGAGCGTCAACGAGTCGCGGTGATCGTGGCACCAGGCCATCGACGCGCGGATGCCGAGCTCGATGCGTTGCATCGGATCGGGCTCGTCGCCGATCGCACCGTGCTGGGTACGCCGAAGGTCGAGCTGTGATGCTTCCAGCAACTGTTCGAGGAGCTCTTCCTTGCCGGAGAAGTACCAGTAGAAGACGCCCTTGCCGACGCCGACGCTCGTCACGATGTCGGACACCGATGTGGGATGAAACCCATGTTCGGCGAACAGGCGCGTCGCCTCGGTCATGAGCTGGCGGCGACGATCCTTGCCGCGGGTTGTCAGCTTCCGGGACAAGCCGCGGACCCTATGAGCGCCGTGACCGGTAGGTCAAGAACCCGCCCAGACCCGGTGGCGTCCCGACCCGGGTGCCCGGCCGGCGTCAGTCGGGAACGGTTCATCGTTGGCGACGCCACGGCTGGGGAAGGGAGAGGGAGGCACGGGGCGGTGGGGTCATCTAGCGTCGGAGCGTGGGTTACTGGATCGTGAAGATCATCCTCACGCCGATTCTGTTGCTGCTGTACCGCGTGCGCATCGAGGGACGGGACAACATCCCCGCCCAGGGTGGCGTGATCCTCGCCGCGAACCACCGTTCGTTCATGGACTCGATCTTCCTGCCCCTCATCATCTCGCGCCGGATGACCTTCGTGGCCAAGGCCGAGTACTTCGACGATCCGAAGACCGCGTGGTTCTTCCGGGCGGTCGGCCAGATCCCCATCCGCCGAGGCGGCGGCAGCGCGAGTGAGCGGGCCCTGGCGTCGGCCACCGACGTGCTCGAAGGTGGCGGTGTGTTCGGTATCTACCCGGAAGGCACTCGGACGCGCGACGGCCTGTTGCATCGGGGTCACACCGGTGTCGCGCGTCTTGCGCTGCGGACCGGTGCGCCGCTCGTGCCGGTCGGGCTCATCGGGACGGACGACGTCCAGCCGACCGACGCGAAGCTGCCCCGCTGCTTCCGCACGATCACCGTCCGCTTCGGTGCCCCGCTGGACACGTCCCGAGGCGCCGGCCGCCACCATGACCACCTCGCGCTCCGTCAGCTCACCGACGAGCTGATGTACGAGGTCCACGCGCTGACGGGCTACGAGTACGTCGACACCTACGCCACGAAGGACGCGAGCGCCGAGCACCGTCCCGAGGTTCCCGACGCCCCGGTCCGGGTCGCGACGCTCGCGAGCTGAGCCGCCTCAGGTCACGACGTCACCCAGCTCCGGCTGCGTGCCACTGCTCGCGCCCAGTCGGCTCGCCGGGCGGCTACGTCGTCGTCGGGCAGTGTCGGGCTGAACGATGCGTCCTCGCGCCACGCGCCGGCCGCGTCGGCGGGCGAGCTCCAGAAGCCCTCCGCCAAGCCGGCGAGGTACGCGGCGCCGAGCGCGGCGGTCTCGGCGACGGCCGACCGGCGGACCGGGACGCCGAGCAGATCAGCTTGGAACGCGCAGAGCAGATCCATGACGCTCGCGCCCCCATCCACCCTGAGCTCGGCGACGCGTGCCCCGCTCGCGTCGGTCATGGCGTCGATCACGTCGGCGGTCTGGAACGCCATCGCCTCGACTGTGGCCCGTGCCAACTGCGCGCGCCCGCTGCCGCGGGTGAGACCCAGGATCGCGCCGCGCGCGTACGGGTCCCAAGAGGGAGACCCGAGCCCCGTGAACGCGGGTACGAAGTAGACGCCACCCGTGTCGGGTGTCGAGGCGGCGAGGGGACCCGTCTCGGCCGCATCGTCGATGATGCCGAGCCCGTCACGTAGCCATTGGATGGCCGCGCCGGTCACGAAGATCGCGCCCTCCATGGCGTAGGTGGTGACGCCGTCGAGCGTCCAGGCGACGCTGGTCAGCAGGCCGTCGGCCGGCTCGGGGATGCGATCCCCGAGGTTCATGAGGACGAACGAGCCCGTGCCGTAGGTGTTCTTGGCCATGCCGGGGGTGAAACACGCCTGGCCGAACAGCGCGGCCGGTTGGTCACCGACGATGCCGCTCACCGGTACGCGGAGCCCGTCGAGCGCCTCCGGGTCGGTCATGCCGAAGCGTCCCGAGCTCGCCCGCACTGCCGGTAGGGCTGTCTGGGGGATGTCGAACCGGGAGCACAGGTCGTCGGACCAGGCCAGGGTGTGCAGGTCGAAGAGCATCGTGCGGGACGCGTTGGAGGGGTCGGTGGCGTGGACGGCCGCGGGTCCGGGTCCGCCGGTCAGCTTCCACAGCAGCCACGAGTCCACCGTGCCGAGCATGAGGTCGTCGTCGCGTTCGACGTCACCGTGGGCGAACAGCCACTCCCATTTCGTCGCGGTGAAGTACGGGTCGAGGACGAGGCCGGTGTTGGTGCGGATCTCCGCCTCGACTCCGGCGTCGCGGAGCTCGTCGCAGCGCGGGGCCGTGCGACGGTCCTGCCACACGATCGCCCGGTGTCGCGGCCGGCCCGTGGAGCGGCTCCATGTCACCGCGGTCTCGCGCTGGTTGGTGATGCCGATCGCGGTGATCGGCACGCCATCCGCCTCGAGCGCCGCGGTGACCGTAACGATGACCGCGGCGGCCGCGTTCCATATCTCCTCCGCGTCGTGCTCGACCCAGCCGGGCCGCGGAAAGTACTGCGGGAACTCCCGGTACGCCCACCCGCGTGGGGTGCCCGCGGCATCGACGGCAAGGGCCCGTACGCCCGTCGTTCCCGCGTCGAGCGCGACGACGACCGGGTCAGTACGACTGCGCGTGCTCACGCCGACCCGACAACCGGCGAACCGTCGCCCGCCGGTGTGACGGGCCGCGAGTCGCGCATCGCGCGTACGAGCGTGCGTCCGACGGCGCGGTCACGCGGCCGGAACTCCAGGATCACCTCCCGCCCGGGTGCGGGTGCGACGCGAATCTGGGCCATCGGCATCCACGACCGGGACGCCACGAGCTCGAGCGTGTCGAAGCGACGCTGGAGCAACAGGTCGACGTCGAACAGCGGACGTCCCCGGCGGGGGGTGTCGAACACCAGCAGCCGATCGCTGGTGAGGGCGAGGAGATAGATCGCACGACCCGTGAAGAACAAGGGTACGCGTGGGCGGTGATCGGCCATCCACACGGCGCAACCGGTCACGAACTGCTCGCCGGGCTCCAACAGGGTCTGGCTGGCATCGCGTAGGGCAGTGCGCGTCCGCTTCCGTGCCATCGGAAACCAGGCTATCGGCGGGGGGATGCGCCAAGATGGAGCATCACGCAGCCGCGTATCCGGTGCCCGACCGTGGAGGGAGTTGCAGGAGTGAGGATTGGCGTACTGACGGGCGGCGGTGACTGCCCGGGACTCGACGCAGTCATCCGCGCGATCGTCCGGAAGGGTGAAGGAGTGCACGGCCACAACATCGTCGGGTTTCGCCACGGATGGCGCGGTGTCATCGAATGCGAGATGGTCGACCTGACGATCGCGAGCACGCGCGGGATCTTGCCGCGAGGCGGCACGATCCTGGGGACTTCGAGAACGAATCCCTACCACACCGACGACGGCGTGCCCCGTGCCCTGGACACGCTGGTGCGCGAACGGATTGACGCGCTGATCGTCATCGGTGGCGAGGACACGCTCGGTGTCGCCGCGAAGCTGGGTGCCGACGGAGCAAGCGTCGTCGGTGTGCCGAAGACCATCGACAACGATCTCTCGGCGACGGACTCCACCGTCGGGTTCGACACCGCGGTGCAGAACGCCACCGACGCGATCGACCGTCTGCACACCACGGCCGAGAGTCATGATCGGGTGATGGTGGTGGAGGTGATGGGACGACACGCCGGTTGGATCGCAACCCACGCCGGTCTCGCGGGCGGGGCCGACCTCATCCTCATCCCTGAAATCCCGTTCGACATCGACGAGGTGTGCGAGAGCCTCCGGCACCGCCACACCCGGGGCGCCGAGTCCTCGATCGTTGTCGTCGCGGAAGGCGCACAACCGGTCGAAGGGACGCTGAGTGTGCAATCGGCCGGCACTGATGAGTTCGGTCACGTCCGCCTCGGCGGTGTCGGCAATCTCGTCACCAGCGAGATCGAGCGGCGGACCGGCTTCGAGACGCGGGTGACGATCCTCGGCCACGTGTTGCGCGGCGGTACTCCGACGGCCCGGGACCGAGTGCTCGCGACTCGCTTCGGCATCGAGGCGATCGACGCGGCCCACGAGCGGGATTTCGGCACGATGGTGGCGCAGCGCGGCGCCGAGATCGTCCGCGTACCGATCGAAGACGGCGTGAGCGAGTTGAAGACCGTCGATCCAGAGCTGTTCGAGGTTGCCCGTGTGTTCTTCGGCTGAGCGGGCGGGCGGGTGAGCGCCGCGCTGGCTGCGCTGCTCGAGCTGGTTGACCTCGAGCGGCTCGAGGTCAACCTGTTCCGAGGGGTGAGCCCCGACGAAGACCGCCAGCGCGTCTTCGGCGGCCAGGTCGCGGGCCAGGCTCTCGTTGCCGCCGGTCGGACGGTGGAGTCCGATCGGCGGGTCCACTCGCTCCACGCGTACTTCCTGCGGCCGGGCGATCCGGCCGTGCCGATCATCTACGAGGTCGACCGGATTCGTGACGGCAGGAGCTTCACGACCCGCCGGGTCGTTGCCGTCCAGCACGGGCGAGCGATCTTCAACCTCCAGGCGTCCTTTCAGGTGGCCGAGGATGGTCCGACACACCAGATCCCGGCACCGGAGGTCGCCCGGCCCGATGACCTACCGACGTATGAGGAGCGCATCGCGCCGTTCCTCGATCGGTTCGGTCCCCAAACGGTCGAGTGGCTGACGCGAGAGCGTCCGATCGACACGCGCCCGACCGAGCTGCCCTCGTGGGTGGATCACGAGCCGCGTGATCCCCACCAAGAGGTGTGGATCCGAACGAATGGCTCGCTGCCCGATGACCCGTTGCTGCATGCCTGTGTGGTCGTCTACGCGTCGGATCTGACGATCCTGGACACGGCGATGCTCCCGCACGGCGTGAACTGGCAGGAAGGCCAGTTCATGGTGGCGAGCTTGGACCACGCGATGTGGTTCCATCAGGAGTTCCGGGCCGACGAGTGGCTGCTGTACCACCAGGTGAGTCCGATCGCACACGGCGCGCGAGGGTTCTCCCGGGGCGAGATCTTCCGCACGGACGGAACGCTTGCAGTCTCGGTCATGCAAGAGGGCCTCATCCGCCCCCAGCGCAGCCAATGAAGACATGTGGAGCGAGCACCGACCGCGAGACGAGATCCGGTCCGACGTGCGAGCGGAACGAAG
>Ga0075530_1000121_pt1 | contig 32784 bp, 28 predicted proteins | sample NGEPerD_2_FD_75101 | JGI IMG/M metagenome (GOLD analysis project Ga0075530, IMG submission 75101) | Arctic peat soil microbial communities from the Barrow Environmental Observatory site, Barrow, Alaska, USA - NGEE PermafrostL1-D | ecosystem: Environmental > Terrestrial > Soil > Wetlands > Peat ... | reverse complement strand
CTCCAGGCGCGCCTGGAGCGCGGTGATCGGAGTCCGGAGCTCGTGGCTCACGTTGGCGACGAGATCACGGCGGATCCGGTCGGTGGCTTCGAGCTCGGCGGCCATCTGGTTGAACGATCGCGCGAGCGTGCCCACTTCGTCCTTGGAGGTGACGTGGACTCGCTGGCTGTAGTCACCTCGCGCCATCGCCTCGGTCGCGTCGGCCATCTCGGCGAGCGGCGTGGTGATCCCGTGCGCGAGGAGGCGCACCATCATGAGCGCGATGGCACCGGCGACCACGCCGCTCACCGACGGCCAGAACCCGGAGTGCACCCCCACGTAGAAGACCGCGACCGTCACCGCGATCGCGACGATCACGAGCGCGCCGATGCGGAGCTTGATCGACGAGAACCTGCTGAGTGGGCGGATCAGCTCATCACGCTTCATGAACCCGTTGGCTCCGACTCGACCGCCGCGTCATCGGTCACTGCGTAGCCCACGCCGTGGACGGTTCGGACGAGCTCGGGACCCAGCTTGCGGCGCAGCGCGCGTACATGTGAGTCCACGGTACGGCCACTCGAGACCATCGGCTCGTCCCACACGTGCGCGAGGAGCTCCTCCCGAGTGCGGACCGTCCCCGGCTCGGCCGCGAGAAAGACCAGCAGGTCGAACTCGGTGGGGGTGAGGTGCACGATGGTGCCGAGTCGGGTGGTGACGCGCCCCGCCGTGTCGATCTCGATGTCACCGATCGACAGGTGTGAGCGGGCGGCACCCGGGTCCGCCGCGGCGTCGGCGCGAGCCCGGTCGGTTCGCCGGAAGAGCGCGTGAACGCGGGCCACGAGCTCGCGCGAGCCGAATGGCTCGGTCAGGTAGTCATCGGCGCCGACCGTCAATCCCAAGACGAGATCGGCCTCGGAGTCGCGGGCGGTGAGCATGAGAACCGGTACCGACCGCCGAGCTTGGATCCGCTCGCAGACCTCGAGGCCGTCCATGCCCGGGAGCATGAGGTCGAGCACCACGAGATCGGGGTTCAGGCGAGCACACGCTTCGACGCCGGTGGGCCCGTCTCCGGCGGTCTCGACGGAGTACCCCTCGCTCCGCAACCGGGCCGCGACGGCCTGCGCGATGGACTGTTCGTCCTCTATCACCAGGATCGTGCGGGTCGGGTTCACCGCGGCGGCAGCAAGCACGCATCCAGGATACGGACTTGGCCGTTCGTGAGTCCCCCCGAGACTGTGGAGATCCTGTGCAGACGCCCCGGCGGCGCCTCCGACTCCGTCGCCGGCTCCGGGCGGGATGGCGGCGGAGCCGTGGGAGCCGGGGCGGAGCGCTCAGAGGCGTTCGAGGCGTCCACTGGCCAGACGGGTGTGCGGCGTGGTCTCGACTCGGCCGTGCCGGCGAAGCTCGTCCACTGCCGGTACCGGGTCCGGATCCGAGAAGAGCGCCGGGTCGCCGTAATCGGCGGGCCGGCCGGTCCCGTCGGTCAACCAGCAGCTCGCCTCGAGCGCGATGCCGTTGTTGTCGTGGAAGTAGACGGAGTGGATGAAGCCGTGATCGACGATGTCGGTGATCTCGCATCCGGCAGCCAGCAGCCGTTTGCGCAGACTGAGGAGCGCTTCCTCGTCGGCCACGTTGAAGGACAGATGGTCGAACTGTCCCGCGGCGGCGTCGGGGATCCCGGCCGGCTTCTCGAACCGGGGGGCGTCGGCCCATTCGAAGAAGGCAATCGTGTTCTCCGGGCCGAGCTCGAAGAAGTAGTGACGCATCGGGCCGGCCATCGTGGTGACGACGAGGCGCATGCCGAGCACGCCGTCATAGAACCGCACGGTGGCGTCCATGTCCGCGGTGACCATCGCGAGGTGGTTGATTCCCCGCCAGTAGGGCCGATCGTGCTCGTCGGTCTCGGAGTGTGCCGTCTCGCTCATGCCCGCCCTCCTTGGGTGATGCCTGCATGACGGTGGGCCCTGGGTGTGACGGTGGGCCCTGGGTCGAGTCTACGGTCGCCGGCGGCCGGCTCTGAGCGCGCCGGTCGACGCTAGCTCGAGGGGTCCGTCGAGGGGTCCGTCGCGGGATCGGCCGCGGAGGGTGGGTACCGCCGCGCCGCTCGCTCGTCGACCTCGAGCATCACGGTGTCGCCGACGCTCGGGACGGTGCGGTCGTCGGCGGAGACCGTGATCTCATAGCGCGCCGATCCGGCGACGGCGGTCACGAGGAAGTGATCACGGCGGAAGGTGCACGCGGTCACGGTCGCCTCGATGGTGCCTTCGGTCCCGATCCGGATTCCGTCGGCGCGGGCGAGCAAGCGGTCGCCGTCGACATCGATCGTGTTGACGAAGCCGAGGAAACGAGCCGTGAACTCGGTGGCCGGCGCGCGCCAGACCTCGACCGGGTCGCCGAGCTGCTCCGCGCGACCGGCTCGGAGGATGAGGACATGGTCGGCGATCGCGAACGCCTCGTCGTGGTCGTGGGTCACGAACACCGCGGTGATGCCGAGCTCGGTGAACAGCTCCCGCAGCTCGACGAGCAGACGGTCGCGCAGCGCGCGGTCCAGCGAGCCGAAGGGTTCGTCGAGGAGCAGGAGCCGCGGTTCGGGCGCGATGGCGCGTGCCAGTGCCACCCGTTGCTGCTCACCTCCCGACAATTCGTGGGTGCGACGGCTCTCGTACCCCGCGAGCCCGACGAGGGTGAGGGCGCGCCGTGCTCGTTCGGACGCGACGCGCCGCGACGCGCCGTGCATTCGGAGGCCGAACTCGACGTTGGCCACCACGTCGCGATGAGCAAAGAGCATGTGGTCCTGGAACATGAGACCGAACTGCCGTCGATGCGTGGGAACGGAGCTCAGGTCCTCGCCGCTCCAGCGCACCGAACCCGTCGCGCCGGGTTCCAGCCCGGCGATCACGCGCAGCAAGGTGCTCTTGCCACTCCCGCTCGGCCCGAGCACGCTGAGGACATCGCCGGTCGGGACCTCGAGATCGACGTGGTCGAGCGCGCGGACGGCTCCGTAGTCCAAGGTCAGCTCGCTCGCCTCCAGCATCGGTGCCCGCCTCAGAACTCGCCCGCGCCGGGCACGCGGAAGCGTTCGATCACGACCACCGCGGTCAGGGTGAGCGCGATGAGGATCACGCTCGCGGCCATCGCAGCTCCGAATGGTGTCGGCCCGGGGCGCCCCAGGAGTCGGTAGATCACGACGGGCAGGGTCGGGCGGTCTGGGCGGACGATGAACGCGGTCGCGCCGAACTCACCGAGGCTGATCGCGAACGCGAAGCCGGCCGCGATGCCGGCGGCCCGGCCGCCGATACGCAGGTCGATCTCACGCCACACGCGCGCCGGAGACGCGCCCAGCACCGCCGCGGCTTCGCGCAGTCTCGGATCGATCGCCCGCAGCAACGGGCTCATGGTGCGGATGACGAACGGCACCGCGATCAGCGAATGGGCGATCGGGATGAGCCACCAGGACGTCCTGAGGTTCAGGGGCGGCGAGTCCAGGGCAATCAGAAACCCGAATCCGACGGTGACCGCCGATACCCCGAGCGGCAGCGCGAGTACGCCGTCGAGCGAGCGGGCGAGTCGGTTCCCCCGTTGTTCGCGCGCGACGATGACGACCGACGCGAGGCCCCCGACGACCAGGGAGATGACGGTGGTCGCCAGCGCGAACTCGATCGAGTTCCGGACGGCTTCGATCGGCGGGACGATGAAGACACTGTCGGCACCCAAGTCTCCGAGCGCGCGGTAGAAACCCAAGCTCGGTCCGTCGGGTGTCGCGAAGGATCGCTGGACGAGCAGCCCGAGTGGGGCGCCGAGCAACCCCGCCATCACCACGAGGTTCACGATGACGAACGCCCGGCCACCCGCGGAGCGAGGCCGCCGCCTGGTTGTTGCCGCGGCGCGGAGGTCGAGGGCGCGCCGCCCGCCCGCGAAGCCGGTCAATCCAAGCAGGACGACGACCGCGACGAGCTGGACGATTGTCAGTGCGGCCGCCGTGCGCAGGTCCAAGAGCACCGCGGTCTGGCGGTAGATCTCGGTCTCGATCGTGGCTCGTTGTGGTCCACCCAGGATGAGGATGATCCCGAAGCTGGTGAACGTGAAGAGGAACACGATCGCGGTCGCGGCGGCGATTGCCGGCCGGAGCGCGGGGAGCGTCACGTGCCAGAACGTTCGGACCCGTCCGGCGCCGAGCACGCGTGCGGCTTCTTCGCGTCTCGGGTCGAGGTGCGACCAGAACCCCCCGACCGTGCGGACGACCACCGCGTAGTTGAAGAAGACGTGGGCGATGAGGATCGCACCGAGCGTCCCGTTGAGACCGAGGAACGCGACGGGACCGTGACCACCCAGCAGCGCGAGGAACGCGGACCCCACCACGACGGTGGGGAGCACGAACGGCACGGTGACCGCAGCGTGCAGGAACCCGCGCCCCGGGAAGCTCACCCGGGCGAACAGATACGCGCCGCTGAGCCCGATGGCCAACGTCAGCACGGTCGACAGGCCGGCCTGGACCAGCGTGAACCACACCACGTGGCGCAGGCCGGGGTCGGTGAACACGTCGCCGATCGGCGTGAGGTCCAAGCCCCCATCGGCCCAGAGCCCCCGGCCGAGGATCGTGACCACCGGATATACGAAGAACACGCCCAGGAACGCCAGCGGTATCGCGGCGGGCAGCAGCATCCACGCGCCGGCCTGCCTCGGATGTTGACGTGGACCGGCGCGATGTGACGTCGTTACCGCAACACGATGTCGGTCCACTCGTCGATCCAGTCGTCGCGATGCTCACCGATCTCGGTGGGGCTCAGCTCGAACGGGTCTTCCGGGAGTGGAGCGAGGCGTTCGAACACCTCGGGAATCGGCACGTCCGCCCGTACCGGGTAGACGAACATCTCCTGCGTCACGCCTTCCTGGAACTGCTCGCCGAGCATCCAATCGACGAGGTCTCTCGCGAGGCGTGGATGCTCGGTGCCCTGCAGGACGCCGGCGAACTCGACCTGGCGGAAGCAGGTCGTGAGCACGGCGGCAGTAGGCGCGGTCGCGGGTATCGGCTCGACGTCGAGGACCGCGGCGGGTGGGCTCGACGCGTACGACACGACGAGTGGTCGGGTGCCGGCTTCGCCGCCGCCGCTGAACTCGCTGAAATACGCCTGCTCCCAGCCGTCGACCACCCGGACGTCGTTGTCGCGCAGCCGCTGCCAGTAGTCACCCCAGCCGTCGTGGTACTCCGCGATCGTGGCCAGGAGGAACGCGAGTCCCGGCGATGACGTGGCCGGGTTCTCGGCCACGAGCATCCCGCGGTAGATGGGCCGGGTGAGGTCTTCGAGCGAAGTCGGTGGCTCGACCCCGGCCTCGGCGAGTCCCGTGCGGTCGAAGTCGACACAGACGTCGCCCGTGTCGATGGGTGTGAGCGCGTGAGTCGGATCGAGCTGGTACTCATCGGCAACGTCGACGAGCTCGGGTGATTCGTACGGTGCGAACACGTCGGCGTCGGTCGCGCGCGTGAGGAAGGTGTTGTCGACCCCGAACATCACGTCGCCGATCGGCGCGTCCTTGGTCAGGATGACCTGGTTGAGGGCGGTGCCACCGTCGCCGGCCCGCAGGATCTGCACGTCGACGTCGTGGGCACGCTCGAATGCCTGGAGGTCGGCTCGTGCCACCGCGAATGAATCGTGGGTTACGAGGGTGATGGTGCGACCGTCAGCGCCGTCGGAGCACGCGACGAGAGCGGCCGACGCGAGGATGAGCGCGCCGACGGTGATGGCCAGGTTTCGGAGTCGGTTGCGGTGCGACGACAGGTTCATGAGGCTGTTCAGCTCCCGGGTGATGGCTGGATGGCGATCAGCACGCCCTCGTCCAGGTCGACGAAGGCCGTCTCGGCGGTCATCTCGTTGCTGACACCGCGACTCGATCCCGACGCGAGGTCCTCGGTCCGCAGCTCCCAGCGGACTCCTGTGGCCCGTACCCCGCGCGCCGCGCCGCCGACGGGGAGCAGCGTGAGGATGTCCCCGGGCGCGCCGCGCAGGGCGCGGGGCCGACCGGCTCGCACGACGTGCACTCGGCTGCGTTCGATATGCGCCTCGATATCGACGTCGCCCAACGCCGGAGCGGCGAGCACCATCGTGTTGGCGAGGAAATGGTCGAGGCGCCCGCCCCCGGCGCCGAGTACGACGATGCGGTGCGCCCCCGCCCTGCGAGCGACGTGGAGTGCAAGCTCGAGGTCGGTCTGGTTCTTGTCCGTCGGGTGCTGTTCGACGCGCGCTTCGGCGGCCACCGCCCGGTCCAGCTCGGCCGCGTCGACCGAGTCGAGGTCGCCGACGACGACGTCGACGGCGACGCCCGCGGCGAGGGCGTGCGTCAGCCCCGAGTCGGCCGCGACGACGAGATGGTCGGGGCGGTGTTCCGCGAGCGAACGGGGATCCGGGGGATCGCCGCCGGTGAACACCCATGCGGTTGTCGTCACGTGTCCTCCCTGCGCCGGCATGACCCGGGTCAGGTTCGAACGGTCGGTGGCTGCGTGCCGCCCTCTCAGCCCGGCGCACCGGACTCCCGTGTTTCGGCACCACGAATGTGGTGGCGCGCCAAGACTATCGCCCCGGAACCGACGGGTCGCGTGATTCAGGTGGCGCGAGGGATCGCAGCCAGCACGGTTGCCTGCCAAGGGTGTTCGGGCCAGCCGCGCTTGGAGCGCATGCGCTGGGCGCGGTGCAGCCAGTCGTGGATGGTGTCGGGGTCGTGGCCCAGGCGCACGAGCGCGCCACCGATGACTGTGCCGGTGCGACCCCGCCCGGCTTGGCAGTGCACGAGCACGCCCGCACCGGCGGTGAGCCGGTCGACGACGATGTCGACCGCGGCGCCCACGACGGCCAGCTCGCGCTCGGGCGCGTCGGGTCCGGCCACGTAGAGGTCCTGGAGGGCGAACGCGTGACCCGTGAGCGGCGCGGGGTCGTAGCGCAACGCATCGTCGGTCAGACACACGACATCGCCGAATCCCGCCTCGGCGAGCGCCGGCCAGTCAGCCCGATGGGGGTAGGACATCCCGGCGAGCGGTGCGGGTGCGCGGGCCGCCCACCAGAGCTCGGCGGGAACCGCGAGGTTGCCGAGGAACCCGGTGCCGCTCCCCGGCGCTGCGAGCTTCGGCGGCGGCGCGGGGACCGACGGACCCGCGCTCACCGCGAGGTGGCGAGCAGCCGTTGCACCGGGTCGAGATCGTACGGTGCACCGGCCATGACGATGAGGTGCTGGGCACCCGCGTCGACGTACTCGGAGGCAGTGTCGATCTCGTTCGGCTGGATCGCGACGGTCCGTTCGATCTCGCTCGGATCCCGACCCACGCGCGCGCACCAGTCGTCGAGGATCGCGTTCTTGGCCGCGAACACATCGGGCGGACCGAATGTGTTCCACATCTGGGCGTGTTCGGCGACGAGCCGCAGGGTGACCTTTTCGCCGCTGCCGCCGACCATGATCGGCAGGTCTCCGACCGGCGCCGGGACGAGCTTCGCGATTCGCTGCTCGATGACAGTGAGCGACGTCTCGAGCGCGCGGAGTCGGGCCGGCGCGGTGCCGAACTCGTAGCCGTACTCGGTGTAGTCGCGTTCGAACCACCCGGAACCGATCCCGAGCACGAACCGGCCGTGGCTGATGAGGTCGATCGTGCGGGCCATGTCCGCGAGCAGGTTCGGGTTGCGGTACGAGTTGCAGGTGACGAGCGCCCCGAGCGTCGCGTTGGTGGTCTCGGCGGCCATCGCCGCGAGCAGTGTGTAGGCCTCGTAGTGATTCGCATCGGGATCTCCGTACAAGGGGAAGAAGTGGTCCCAGATCCAGATGCTGTCGACGCCCATCGCGTCGGCTGCCTTCCACGCGACGCGGATCTCGTCGACGGTCGCGACCTGGGGATGCAGCTGGACTCCCACCTTGTATCGAGCCATGGGCCGACACTACCGGGAGAGTCGGAACCGGCGGGGCGCTCCGGATCGTCGAGAACCGGCGGCGCCGGCCGGACCGAACCCGTCCGGGCTGGCATGATCGCGCCGCATGTTCGTGACCAACCACCTACTCGCCGGGACGATCATCGGGTTGGCCTGGCCGCAGCGGGCCATCCCCGCATTCGGCGCCGGTCTGGTCTCCCACGTCGTCATGGACGTCACGCCTCACTTCGGTGACGAAGCGCTGACCGCCGACGAGTTCTTCGTGGTCTGTCGGCGCGATGGGCTTGTCGGCATCGCGGTGCTGGCCGGAGCGGTGCTCGCGTCCCCCGGGGCTCGCCGAGGCGTCGTCGCCGGGATCGCGGGCGCCGTCTTGTTGGATCTCGACAAGCCCGTCGAGCGGTTCTTCGGGTTCAACCCGTTCCCCAGGTGGCTGCACCGGTTCCACGGGTGGATCCAGAACGAAGAACCCCACCGCGTGCCGCATGAGATCGCGGCGGGGACCGGTCTGGCCGCGGCAGCCGCAGGAGGCCTGTGGTGGCGCCGGCGGGCCGCATGAGCGCCATGGCCGAGCTCATCGTCGGGGGCGAGCATCGGCCGGCTGCCTCCGGTGCCAGGTTCATCGCGCGTGAGCCGGCCACCGGTGCGGAGTTGGCCGAGGTGGCTCGCGCCGGTGCCGCCGATGTCGACGCCGCGCTCACCGTTGCCACCCGCGCGTTCGAGGAAGGAACATGGTCGGGCAGCAGCGCCACCGAGCGTGGGCGCGTGCTCGGGCGTGTCGCCTCGCTGCTCCGAGAGCGGGGCGATGAGCTCGCGACCACCGAGGCTCGCAACGCCGGCCATCCGATCGGTGATGCGCGCTGGGAGGTCGAGGCGGCCGCAGCGACGTTCGAGTACTACGCAGGGGCCGCGAACAAACTCACCGGCGAGGTCGTCCCCGTGCAGGAGCCCGGGCTCGACGTGGTGTTGCGCGAGCCGGTCGGGGTGTGCGGGCTCATCGTGCCGTGGAACTTCCCGCTGCTCATCGCGTCGTGGAAGGTCGCGCCGGCGCTCGCGTGCGGGAACCCGATCGTGCTGAAGCCCGCGTCCTACACACCCCTGACTGCACTGTTGTTGGGGCGGGCACTGCTCGACGCGGGCGTTCCCCCCGGATGCGTGTCCGTGTTGCCCGGTCCGGGCAGCGATGTCGGCGGCGCGCTCGTCGCCGATCCGCGCGTCGACAAGATCTCCTTCACCGGAGAGACCGCAACCGGTGCGGGGATCCTGCGGGCATCCTCGGACAACATCACTCGCGTCTCCCTCGAGCTCGGCGGCAAGTCGGCCTGTGTCGTGTTCGCGGACTCCGACCTCGAGCGATGTGTCGCCGAGACGCCGATGTCGGTGTTCGGCAATGCCGGCCAGGACTGTTGCGCTCGGAGCCGGATCCTCGTGCAGCGGTCGGTGTACGACGACTTCGTGGCCGCCTTCGCGGCCGCGGTCGATCGGATCACCGTCGGTGCGCCGCTCGACGAGACCACCGAGATGGGACCGCTCGTCGCCCCGGTCCAGCGGGCTAGGTCGCTCGAGTACCTGGACGTCGGCCGTGCCGAGGGTGCCGAGCTCGTCACCGGTGGGGTCGTGCCCGATGATTCGACCCGTACGGCCGGCGCGTACCTCACCCCGGCGGTGCTGGCCGGCGTGCGCAACGACATGCGGGTCGCCCGCGAGGAGATCTTCGGCCCGGTGGCGTGTGTGATCCCCTTCGACGAGGAGGCCGACGCGATCCGTATCGCCAACGACTCCGACTACGGCTTGGCGGGATCGCTGTGGACGCGCGATCTCGGCCGGGCCATGCGCGTTGCTCGGGGGATTCGGACCGGGACGCTCTCGGTCAACTCACACAAGAGCGTGCGCGCAGAGACTCCGTTCGGTGGCTACAAGCGCAGCGGGCTCGGCCGCGAGCTGGGCCTCCACGCCCTGGCTGACTACACCGAGGTCAAGAACGTCTTCTTCTCGTCGGAGTAGTCCGAGCATCACCGCGCGCCGATTCCCAGCCGGCCGTTTGCGAACCGTGTCGCTGCGATATCGGTCAGGTCGTCGAGCCCCGCACTGTCACGACTCGTACCGAAGACGTACCGGTCCGGTCGGACGACCACGGTGTCGGCATCGAGCTCACCGAGCCAGGACTCGAGACCAGCGGGCCGGGCCAGGATCTTGCCGAGTCGACCCCAGAACGCCCGGGCGCGTGCGCTCGGCTTCGTGGCGCCGGTGAGGACGGCGAAGTCCGACCCCAGCGTGTCGTCCAGCCGGCCGGGCTGGGGCAGCAGCGCGCCACCCGAGGCGGACAGAGCCCCCGCGCCGAGGCCCGGTGGCTCGAACCCGTCGCCCATGGCGCCGGGTTCCGCGATGAGCTGGGCATCGCGTGCGGCGGCGACGTCCGGGTCCGTCGTCTGGATGATGCTGCCGGCCGCGACCGCGGTCTCGGTGATGGCGCGTACGTGCGGCTCGCGCTCGGTTTGGTAGGTATCCAACAGCTCGTCGCCGGCGCGGCAGTCGAGCACGAGCTCGAGTTTCCAGGCGAGGTTGGCAGCGTCGCGGATTCCGGAGCACATTCCCTGGCCGAGGAACGGAGGCATCTGATGCGCGGCGTCACCCATGAGGAGGACCCGCCCGGACCGCCACCGCTTCGCGACGAGCGCGTGGAACGTGTACACGGTGGCCCGGACGATCTCGATGTCATCGGGAGTCACCCACGGCGCGAGCAGCTCGAAGACTCGATCCGGTTGCTGGGCGCTGTCGATCGTGTCGGGCGGCGTCACCATGATCTCCCACCGACGGCGACGGCCGCCGTGGGGGATGAACGTCGCGGGTCGGGTGGGGTCGCAGTACTGCACCGCGACGGTCGGGAGCTCGACCGGGCGGCGCAGGTTGGTGTCGATCACGAGCCACGGCTGGTCGAAGCCATAGTCGAACAGCTCGGTTCCGATGACCTCGCGCGTCAGCGACCGGGCTCCGTCGCAGCCGACGGCGATCGCCGCACCGATGTGATGGGTCGATCCGTCCGCTCGATCGCGCACGATCAGCTCGACGCGATCGCCATGGTCCTGGATGGAGTCGACCTCGTGGCCGAGATGCACCGAGACGTTCGCGAAGCGCGCCAACCCGGCGCGCAACGTCGTCTCGAGCTCCGGCTGAGAGAACATGTAGTCCCGGTTCCAGCCGTTGGGACCCGGCCCGGGCGGCACGTCGAAGCCGAAGAGCTTCTGGCCGTCAGCATTGACGAAGTGCATCCCGTCGATCGTCGCAGTGTTCGGCTCGACGGCTTCGGCCAGCCCGATTGACTGGAAGACCCGCATGATCTCGCCGTCGAAATGGGCGGCGCGCGGCTGGTGGTAGACGTCGGTCTCGCGTTCGTAGACGACGACGTCGAGACCGCGCGCGCCGAGCAGATTGGCGAGCGCCGCGCCGACAGGACCCAGGCCGACGATCGCGACCGCCGCGTGCCGGCGCGGCCTCTCAGGCACCGTCGATGTACCGAGCACCGTACACACGGTCGACGTCGATCTCGAGCACCACCCGATCCATCGCCGCGCACGCGTCGTCGGTGAGGGGTTGCTCCATCGGGCTGCCGATGATCCGCTCCATGAGGCGCGTCGTGACCGCGCCGATGTCGTCGGTGAGGATGCGAAAGGGGAGCCCTCGAGCGTCACGCAAGGAAACGGCCGCTCGTGGCCCGTCACGCAGTACGACGCGCGCGGCGTGCGACTGACATCGCCGGTCTTGAACCGCTTGCCCTCGGTCGTGACACGCACGGTGTCGCCTTCCAGCAGGTGGTACACGACGCCTTGGCGGGCCGACCCGTCGGCGCGGTAGGTCGCGAGCACGCCGACGGGCTGTTCTTCGACGAAGCTCCGAACGGCATCGGGGATCATGCGCTTCCTCTCGGCATCTTCACGCGGGTGCCTTCTGGGTCGTGGCGCTTCGGTCGCGAAAACGTACAGCAGTCCATCGATGCCGTCCCGCCGTCGGGCTCGGCCCTCTACGCCCGAGTCTGCTCCGGAGCGAAGGCCTGCCAGGCCCGCGCGTACCGACCGCCGCGCGCGATGAGCTCCTCGTGGGTCCCGGATTCGGCGATGTCGCCGTCAGCGATGACCACGATGCGATCGGCGGCGCGCGCGGTCGGGAGGCGATGCGCGATGACAAGTGTCGTTCGACCCGCGGACACGAGTCCCATTGCTCGCTGGACGCGCCTCTCGCTCGCGAGATCGAGATTCGCAGTGGCCTCGTCCAACAACAGGATCGCCGGGTCGACGAGCAGAGCACGCGCCAGGCAGAGCAGCTGACGCTGGCCGGCGGAGACCGATCGTCCGCGCTCGGTGACGGGGTAGAGGTAGCCGCCCGGAAGCTCGTCGATGAACTCGGATGCGCCGACCGCGCCGGCCGCGGCATCGACCTCGGCGTCGGTCGCGTCGGGCCGTCCGTAGGCGATGTTGTCGCGAATCGTGCCCGAGAAGAGGAACGGCTCTTGGGCGACGTACCCGAGCCGGCGGCGGTACGCGGTGAGGTCGAGGTCCATCAGTGGGACGCCGTCGACGAGGATCCGCCCGGCGGTCACGTCGTAGAAGCGCGCCACCAACTTCACGATCGTCGACTTGCCCGCGCCGGTCTCGCCGACGAGCGCGACGGTCTCACCCGCGGCGACCTCGAGATCGATGCCCCTGAGTGCTTCCACTTGGGAGCTGGGATACGAGAAATGCACCCCCTCGAACCGGAGTGCGCCCTGCACCCGATCCGGGAACACCGGCGCATCCGCCGGGGGCGTGCCGCTCGGAGTGGCCATCAGCTCGTCGATCTTCGTCATCGATGCCCGAGCCTGTTGCCACTGGTCGAACACCTGTGAGAGCTGCTGGATGGGTGAGAAGAACTGGTTCAGGTAGAGCAGGAAGGCGATGATCGTTCCCGTGGCGAGAGTTCCGTTGCGCACGAGCGGCGTGCCGATTCCGAGCACGATCGCGTTTCCGATCGCGGCGAGGAACAGCACGAATGGGAAGTAGACGGCTACGAGTCGTTGCGCGCCGAGACGGGCACCGAGGTACTCGCCGGCAACCGCGCGAAATGCCCGGAGGTTGTGGTCTTCCCGTACGTTGGCTTGGGTGACGCGCACCCCCGAGAGGTTCTCCTGGAAGCTGGCATTGACGTTCGCGATCGAGTCGCGTGCCCGTGTGTACGCCCGGTTCGAACGACGGCGGAAGAACCACGTGGCGCCCACGAGTGGCGGTACGAGCACGAACACGCCGAGCATGAGTTGCCAGCTCATGATCGTCAGTGCGATGAGTACACCGAAGAAGCTGAGCATGCTCACGAGGGCCTGAATGAGGCCCTGCTGGAGCAATTGTGAGAGCGCCTCCACGTCGGTCGTCATCCGCGTCATGACTCGACCGGCCATCTCGCGGTCATAGAAATCGACCGAGAGGCGTTGCAGGTGGGCGAAGATGCGTACGCGCAGTGCGAGCAGCACCCGTTCGGCGGTGCGCCCCGTGTGGCGTGTGTAGGCCCAGGTATCCAACCAGCTCGCCACCGCGACGACGAAGAACGCGCCGCTCGCGATCCACAACGCCGTCTCCGACCCGGCGACCACGCCGCGATTCAGGCCCAGCCGAACCAGGAAGGGTCCCGCGAGCGCGAGCAGCGTGTCGATGACGACCAGGGTGAATCCAAACGCCAACGGGCGGCGATAGGGACGGAGGAACCGGCCGAGCGTGAACGATTCGTCGTCGGCCGATTCGGCGGCCAGGTCGACGTCGTGGTCGTCGTCGGCCGGGGGGAGTCTCTGGAGCCGGGCGAGTAGCGCCGGGGTTGCGCTGAGCGCGAGCGCGCCGGGCGAGAAGCCCCCGGCGAGGCCTCGCCCCGCACCCGCGCCTGGACCCGGACCCGCCGCGGGGCTCGCACCGGCGACGAGGCTGGTGGGAGCGACGGTCATGGCGCGCGGGACGGCGGTCTCGTCGAGCTCATCGGGCTGGTCGATGTCGTGTGGACTCGCGAACAGGCTCCGGTAGAGCGCCGACCGTTCGATGAGCTGGTCGTGGGAACCCTCGTCGACCGCGCGACCGTGGTCCACGACCACGATGCGGTCGGCGAGGCGCAGCGTCGATCGGCGATGCGCGATCAGCAGTGTTGTCCGGTCGCGCATGGCATCGCGCATGCGGGCGTGGATCTGCTCCTCGGTCTCGGCGTCCACGGCCGACGTGGCGTCATCGAGCACGAGGATCCTGGCGTCGGCCAGCACGGCGCGCGCGATCGCGATGCGTTGGCGTTGGCCGCCCGAGAGCGTCTGTCCTCGTTCGCCGACAACCGTGTCGTAACCGTCGGCGAGCTCGGAGATGAACGAGTGCGCGCCGGCGGCGCGCGCCGCGGCCTCGACTTCGCCATCGGTCGCGTCCGGGCGTGCGTAGGCCACGTTGGCGCGGATCGTGTCGGAGAAGAGGAAACTCTCCTCGAAGACCAGCCCGACGTTGCGGCGGAGAGAGGCGAGCGTCGCATCGCGCACGTCAACGCCAACGATTCGCACCGCGCCACCCTGGACGTCGTAGAAGCGGGGCAGCAGCAGGCTGACGGTTGATTTTCCCGAACCGGACGCGCCCACCAGCGCGACGGTCTCGCCCGGCGCGACCCTGAGCGAGAAACCCATCAGCACGGGTTCGGACTGTTGGTATCCGTACACGACATCGTCGAACTCGATCGCGCCACGCACCGCGCCGAGATCGTGAGCGTCGGGCTTCTCGACCACGACGGGGTTGGAGTCGAGCAGCTCGAGGATCCGCTCTGCGCCGGCACGCGCCTGCTGGGCGACGGCGAGCATGGTGGAGAACATCCGTACCGGGGCGACGAGCTGGATGAGATAGGCCGAGAATGCGAGGAACGTGCCCAGCGTGATGCGGTCGTTAATTGCCATCCACCCGCCGAGCGCCAGCACGCCGACCTGCGCGAGTGTCGGGATCGCCTGGAGCGTCGAGGCGAGGCGGGCCTGGAGACGCACGCTTCGAACGCGTGACCGGTAGAGCACCTCGGCGCGTTCGGTGACGCGGGCGAGCTCGCGTGCTTCCTGTCCGAAGCCCTTGACGACGCGGACGCCGCTCACCGCCTCGTCCACCACTCCCGCAACCTCGGCGGCTCGTTGCTGCGCGTCCCAGGTCGCGGGGAACAGCGTGGTGCGCAGTCGGGCGGCGACGATCCCCAGGGCTGGAAGCGCGAGCGCGGCGACAACGGTCAGCAAGGGTGACAGCACGAGCATCACGACGAACGCGACGACGACCATGACGAGGTTGCCCAGCATGATCGGCGTGAAGGCGAGCAACCCCTGGATGAGACCGAGGTCGCTGCTCGCACGCGAGACGAGCTGACCCGTCGGGAGCTCGTCGTGACGGGCGAGGTCGAGGCCCTGCAGCCGTTCGAAGAGGGCGTTGCGCAGGTCGTACTGCACGTCGAGCGCGACCCGCCCGCCGACGAACCGGCGAACGTACGCGGCACCGAAGCCGAAGAGACCGGCAATCACGAGGAGCGCGATCCACGGTCCGACGGAACGGTCGGCGGAGCCCATGACGTCGTCGATCACGATCTTCTCGATGATGGGCGCCAGCGCAGTGACGCCCATACCGGCCACCGACGCGCCCAGCGCGACCAGGACCTTGGTGCGGTGCGGGCGGAGGAACGGCGCCAGTCGGCGTATCCAGCCGCCGTTCTTGGACGGTTCGACCGTCACGAGCCGGCCTCACGGGCGCCGTTGGCCGGGCACGCGGCGGTCTCGGACTTCACCTGAGTTGCGATGGTGCCGATGGACGATGGACGGCCTCGACTTCGATCACGTTCGGGCGATCTTCCTCTTCTCTTGCCTAGGTTTCGGTACGGACGAGGCAGGGTAGCGAGCTGCCGATCACCGCGGCGAGACGGCGGGCTCAAGTTCCGGACCGGCCCGTCGATATATCGCCACGAGGCCCGGCCATCGCGGGTGTGAACTACGAGGTGAACTGAATGCTCATCGTGCAGATCGGCGGACTCATCGCCATCGCCCTCCTCATTGCCTTCTTGGTGATGAGCCGCAAGAAGGCCGGCGCCCGCAGCCCGGGCCGTGCTCGCTGATCTCTAGCGTGTCGTGTGTCGGGCCGTCACCAAAGGCAGGTCGACCGCGGACAGCAAGCCGGGCGGTGCCTCGCACACCGCCGGGATCGCGTTGAGCAATCGCATGGCGGTGCAGATCAACCCGCCGGTGTTGTGATCGCCGTCGGGTCCTTCGATGCGGAGCTCGCACTCCAGTGATGGGCGCCCGTCGATGCGGATGCGGTAGGAGCCGGTGCCCGTCGGCTGAGGCCAATCGGGCGCGGCGTCGTCTCGCAGGCGCGTCACGTGTTCGACGACGATCGCCGGTCGGCCGTTGACGATTCCCTGCACTTCGAACCGCAGTGCTTCCATCGTGCCGGCTTCGATGGTGCCCAGCCCGAAGGTGAAGGTCTCCTCCGCGCCGCGCCGCTCACGGACCTCCTCGATGCCGTCGAGCTGCACACCGAGTGCGTCCGCCATCATCGCGACGACGCCACCCCAGGCGAGCGTGATCGAGCCCGGCAGCAGCATCAGTGCCGGTTGATCGAGCGGTTTGCCGAAGCCCATCGTCTCGAACAGCACCTCCGGCTGGTCGTACGTGGCGTAGTTGAGGATCTCCTGGACGTGGATTGCATCGACGCGTTCGCAGAAGCCCGCGAGCGTGAGCGGTAGCAGGTCGTTGGCGAAGCCCGGGTCGATGCCCGAGGTGAAGCACGAGGCGCCACCGGTTGCGCACGCCTGCTCGAGCCGTTCGACCATCTTGCGGTCGCCGCTCGGCGGGTAGAGCAGCGAGACCACCGATGTCGACACGACGTTCTTGCCCGATTCCAAGCACGCGCACATCTCCGCGACCGCTTCGTGGGGGCGGAGGTCTCCGGTCGCGTTGTGCGACACGACGTCGGCGTCGAGGGCGAGCAGCGCGTCGGCGTCATTGGTCGCGGTGACGCCGACCGGTGGCAGACCCGCGAGCTCGCCCGCATCGCGACCTGCCTTGTCGGGGTCGTGCACCCACACGCCGGCCAGCTCGAGGTCGGGGTGCTCGATGATGGCGTGCAGGGCGAGCCGCCCCACGTTGCCAGTGCTCCACTGGATCACTCGGTAGGTCATGGACGCCGAACCTACCCGTTCGGATCGGGACGCGCGGTCACGACGGCCAATGCGAGGAGGCGATCGTCCGCGCCGTGGTCGCGCACCTCGACGCGCAGCAGGACGCCGTCGGGCCGTACGCCGACCGCGTCGGCGCGTGCACCCACCGGACCGACCCGTCCCGGCGCGAGGAAGCGGAGCACCTCCGACGTGATCGGCGCGGGCCGGCCCATCGCGGCGTCGACCGCCGCCTCGACCAGGCTGGTGGTCACGCCGCCGTGCAGGATGCCCCAGGGGTTGCGGACGGTTGGGACGAGGTCGAGCTCGACGCCGCCCGTGTCGCCCGTTCGCCGCGGCCGGATCCCGTAGAAGACCTCCGGCTTCGGGGGGCTGTCCTCGCGAAGGGTCACGGGCACGTGGAGCGGCCTGGGATGCGAGGGCGGACCGCCGGCGGGCTCGAGGGCGGCGGCGGTGAGCACGGCCTCGCAGACCTGCGTGCCGGTGCCGTCATCGAACCCGTGGATCGCGGTCACAACCGCGTTCCGACCGGCCCGCACGACGTGTGCGTGGAGCCTGATGGGACCGGCGAGGGGGCTCGGCACGATGCGGGCCACGAGGTTGGTCGAGACGACCCAGCGCGGCAGCGCCGCGAGTCCACCGCACAGACCTCCGGCGCTGTCCATCATGCCGGCCAGGATCCCTGACCGCGCTCGACCGGCGTCGTCCAGGACGTGCGCATCGGCCGGCGCCCGGCCCTCGACGCCGGCATCTGTCGCGATCTCGCGCAACGTCAACCCGTGGTAGCGGTTGATGGCGCGGCCGGCTTCAGGATCGTCGAACATCGTCGAACCTCGTCACGCCGGCACCGTCGCCGCGGCCCGGACCGTGGTCGTGACGCGGTCCCCGTCGAGCACCTCGACCGCGCAGGTGCCACCGACGGACGTCGCCTCGAGCATTGTGGCCCGGGTACACACCGGTCCGACCTTGGCGAGGGCCAGGTAGGTCACCTGGAGATCACACGTCTCCACCACCGCGTCGCACGCCACCGAGAGCGCGGCGTCGGCCGCAACCGCCGCCGCGGTCGCGAGCACCCCGCCTTGGACCGCGCCCAGCGAGTTGCTGACATACGGCGTTACCGCGAGCTCGGTCACGCCGCGAGCCGGGTCGCGGACGGCGAAGCCGAGCCGATCGACGATCGGCTCGGAGAGTCCCGATGACGCGAGCATCAGCGTCGCGCGACCGCCGCCACGGCTGGGCGCGACGACGGGGTTGGCATCGCGGCGGGGAAGGCGAGCAAAGCTCATCGTCGCGAGTCCGAGCGGCCCGCGGTCGTCGCCGAGCTCGACTTCCATCACGGCCGTCCTGCGGCCCGCATGGATCACCGTCGCGCTCGCACGCACCTCATCGCCCGCGGCGCGCGGCAGCACGTGCAGCGTCAGGTCGGCGGTCGCGATCCAGTCGGGCTGCACCGTGACGGCAGCCAAGCCGCCTCCGAGCAGGTCGACCAGCGTCGCGAGCACTCCCGCGTGGACCGAGCCGGAAGGGTTGCGTACCCAGCCAACCGCGGGCAGCCAGGCCGAAGCGGTGCCGTCGCCGCGTTGTTCGAACTCGACCCGAAGGTCGCGCAGCACGTGGGCGGCGGGCGGATACGAATCCTCTTCGATGGCGGTCACCCGGCGAACCTATCGACTTCCCGAGCTGTCGTTCCGCGAGGCGCTTCGGAGGTGAGCCTTCCGAGCGGGCCCTCGGAGGCAGCCGTTCCGAGCGGCTCAGGCAACGCCGAGTCGCGCCGCGGCCTCACGGCGGTAACGGCTCGTCGAGTGCTCGGGGTCCTTGTCGAAGCGGGGGATGACCTCGTCACCGAACAGCGCGAGGGTCTTGGCAACCAGATCGTGCGGGTACACGCTCCCGGACGGGCCCATGATCATCTGGTCGACGCTGATGTCATCCCATTTGCCCAGGGCGGCCGCGCAGTCATCGGGAGTGCCGACGATCGTGGCGCCCATGTCGTAGCCCGCCTCGATCTGGTCGAGGGTCGGATCCGCGATCTCCTCGGGCCACTCGGGAACCCAGCTCGGCCTCGGGAACGTATCGAGGTACTTGAAGACCAGGCTCTGTTGGCGGCCGTTGCCTGACCGAGTCATGAGCTCGCGCGCCTCGGCGCGATCCTCGAGGCACATGAAGCTCGTGGTGACGGCGACGTTGTCGTTGACGTACTCGCCGACGGGTTCGGCATCGGCGATCGTCTTCTTGTAGAGCTCGACCAGTGGCGCCATCTTCTCCGGGGAGCCGCCGGTGAAGCACAGCACGCCGAGGCCCATGCGGGCGGCCTTCTCGAACGTGCCGGGATTGCCGGCTGCGACCCACAGCGGCGGGTGGGGCTTCACGTACGGCTTCGGGAGCACGTTGCGGGCCGGCAGGGAGAAGAACCGCCCGTCGAACTCGTACTCGCCCTCGTGCCACATGCGCTTGAACTCGGGGATGACCTCGTCGAACATCTCCTTGGTCAGCTCGGCGTCGGTGATCCCGAAGCCACCCATCTCCGTGCTCGACGATCCACGCCCGGTCCCGAACTCGAAGCGACCACCGGAGAGGTGGTCCATCATCGCGACGCGCTCGGCGACGCGCACCGGGTGGTTCACCGGGGGAGTGATGTTGATGATCCCCGAACCGACGTGCAGCTTCTCGGTCCGCGCCAGGACCCACGGGGCCAGCACCTCGTTGGCCGAGATGTGGGAGTACTCCCGGAGGAAGTGGTGCTCGGTGAGCCAGGCGTATTTCCAGTGGTGCTGGTCCGCGACCTCGCACAGCCGGGCCTCGCTCATCAGCCGTGTGTGTTCGGCCTGCGGGTCGGCCTCGATCATCGACGTCGGGACGTAGCCGCCGCAGAAGATTCCGAATTCCATCAATGCTCCCTGATCCACGAATTTAGAACACGTTATAAATTCCCGGGCAGGTTGTCCAGCTTCGTCACCGCAGCCGGTTGCCCGCACGATCTCGGCGGTGCTGACCTCGGCCCGACGGCTCCATCCGAACCGTGGGAGTGATCGCTCCTATGATCTGAGGCGTGGCTTCCGCCCCGGCGCACGACCGGATCGCCCAGGATGATCCGCCAGCTCGTGATGAGTCCGTGGGCGACGCCCGGTGGCGGGCCGGCGAGCTGGCCGATCGGGTCGGGCTCTCGGTGGACACGATCCGCTTCTACCAAAAGCGCGGGCTGCTCGCACCGCCCGATCGCGTCGGGCGCGTCGGCTGGTACGGCCAAGACCACGTTGACCGACTCGGCCAGATCCGCGATCTCCAGTCCCAGGGCTTCACCCTCGCGACGATCCGCCGGTTCCTCGACGGTGAGCTCGACCCGGCCGACATCCCCCTCGTAGCCGCCATCGCCGACGCCGACGGTAGCGGCGGTTCGGACCGGCAACGGGAGGAGCTCATCACGCTTGCCGAGGTCGCGGCGCGCGCCGGAGTTCCGTTCGCCCTCGTCGAAGCCGCCGCGTCCGAAGGGCTCCTCGTGCCCCGCCGTCACGGCGGCGAGGCGCGCTACACCGCGGCCGACGTCGCCGTCGTCGGGGCCGCGTTGCGCCTGGTCGGCGCCGGGCTCCCGTTGCGCGAGCTGTTCGAGCTGGCGCGCCGTCACGACAACGCAACGCGCGAGGTCGCCGAGCTGTCGGTCGCGATGTTCGACGATCACATCCGCCGGCCGCTCCTGGCCGCCGAGCTCGCGCCCGACGAGCGAGCGCGCCGGCTGGTGGAGGCCTTCCGGGTTCTCCTGCCGTCGGTCACCCAGCTCGTCGCCCACCACTTCGAGCGGGTCTTGCTCGACGTTGCCCAGGATCACATCGAAGCCGTCGGTGATTCCGAGGAGCGCGCTGCGGTCGACGCGGAGGGCGCGCGCGTATTCGAAAGCGGTGCCTGATGGCCCGGGCTAGCCGACCATTGCCGACCGGCGCCGCCAAGCGAGCAATGGTCGAGACGATGTTCGACGACATCGCGCCCGGCTACGACCGTGTCAACCGCGTCATCTCACTCGGCTTCGATCGCGCGTGGCGCCGCCGAACCGTCGGGTCGCTGGGTCTTCGGGCCCGGGCGCTCGTCCTCGACGTCGCGTGCGGTACCGGTGATCTGTGCGACGACCTGGCGCGGGCGGGATACCGGCCGATCGGCTGCGACTTCTCTGCCGGGATGCTGCGGGCGGCACACACCCACGCCCCGCTCGTTCGCGCCGACGCGCTGACTCTTCCGACGCCCCCCGAGGCGGTCGACGGCGTCGCGTGCGGCTTCGCGCTCCGAAACTTCACCGACCTCGCGAGCTTCTTGCGCGAATGCAGCCGGGTGTTGCGCCCAGGGGGCCGGCTCGCGGCGCTCGACGCCGCCCAGCCCGAGCACCGGCTCGTGCGTGTGGGACACGACCTGTGGTTTCGCCGCGTCGTCCCCTGGGTCGGGGCCCGGCTGTCCGGCGACGCTGACGCCTACCGGTACCTTCCCGACTCCACCGCGTACCTCCCCGAGCCACGCGTGTTGCGTGAGCTCTTCAGCACCGCGGGATTCGTCGACGTGGAACGCATCACGATGATGGGCGGCGCGGTGCAACTTCTCACCGGAACCCGTCGATGACCCACGCCCTCACCCGGGCCGCCGGCCCCCTCGTGGCGCGCACGCGCCTGATACCCGACGGCGAAGCCTTCGATCCGTTCGATCACCTGGACGACTCCGGGTTCGCGTGGTGGCACGGCGACGCCGGCTTCGTCGCCTCCGGTGTCGCGACACGGGTTCGGCCGGACCGCGTCCGCAGCGTGCTCGCGGCGATCGCGGTTGATGACGAGGTGCGAGCGCCGGGAACCGGTGCGATGGCGGTCGGCGCTCTCGCCTACGCCGACCCCGTTGGCGGCCCGGGTGCAGACGTGGTCGTTCCGGATCGGGTGGTCGGGCGCACACCTGACGGTCGTGCATTCGTGACCGTGCTGGGTGTGACGCCGGACGATGTTCCGGCCGGCGTCACGATGGACGTTCCCGCGGTGATGCCCGAGCCCACCGAGTTCCGGGTGAGTCGTGGGATGAGTCGAAGCGCGTGGCACCGGGCGGTCGGGAGCGTGCTCGCATGCATCGCGGCCGGTGACGTCGACAAGGTCGTGCTCGCGCGTGACGTTGCCGTCGATGCCGACCGCCCGTTTGATCGTGCGCGGATCGCCCGTCGCCTCCGAGCCGCGCATCCGGACTGCTTCGTGTTCGCTGCCGACGGGTTCGTCGGCGCGAGTCCCGAGCTCCTCGTGTCGCGACACGAGCGCGAGTTGCGGGCCCGTCCGCTGGCGGGAACGTCACCATCGGCCGACGCCGCCGGTCGAGCCCGGCTCGGCGCGTCCGACAAGGACCGGTGGGAGCACCAGATCGTGATCGACTCGATGACCGCCGTGTTCGCCCGCCTCGGCGTGTCCGTGAACGCGCGCGGGCCACAGGTTGTGCGCTTCGGTGAGCTGGCGCACCTCGCCACCGAGATCACCGGCACGCTCCCACCCGGCGTCGAGCACGCCGCGCTCGATCTCGCGTGTGCGCTGCACCCCACACCGGCCGTCGGTGGTAGCCCGGCATCGGTGGCCGACCGGCTCATCGCCGAGCTCGAGCCCACCGGGCGCGGTCGCTACGCCGCGCCGGTCGGATGGGTCGATGCCACCGGCGACGGTGAATGGGCGATCGCTCTGCGGAGCGCCGAGATCAACGGAGCGCGCGCGGTGCTGCGCGCCGGTGCGGGCATCGTTGCCGGATCCGAACCCACGCTGGAATGGGACGAGACCGAGGCCAAGCTCGCCCCGATGCTCGCCGCGCTCGTCTGTCCCTGACCACCCGTCGTCCCCCCCCGCACTCCGGGCCGGGGATTCCCGGCTATTCGGTGCCGACCCGGCCGAGAGCCGCCTTGGCGGCGGCGGCGGCAACGGCTTCCAGCTCTCGATGTCGGGCCACGTTCGTTTCGCGATCCGTGCGGACATGAACCATCCGCACACCGCCGGCGACGACGGCGGCCTCGACGGCTGCGGGGAGCTCGTCGGCGCGCGTGATTCGAGTGACGGGTATCTGGTGCACGGCGGCGAGCGCGGCGAGGTCGATGTTGGGTGGCGTACCGAAGAGCTCCTCGAAGTGCTCGGTGAGCTCGGCCTGGGGCAGAAACGAGAAGATGCCGCCACCGTTGTTGTCGACGACGACGAACACCGCGTCGACGTCCTGCTTGGCCGCGCCCAACAGGCCGTTGCTGTCATGGAGGAAGCAAAGATCCCCGAGCATCGCGACGGTCGGCGCGCCGGCACCGGCGGCGATGCCGAGTGTGGTCGACACGAACCCGTCGATCCCGTTGACCCCGCGATTGGCATGCACCCGAATGTCGTCGCGGGGTCGAGCGAACGAATCGAGATCGCGTACCGGCATGCTCGACGCGACGACGAGTTGGCCACCGGTGGGCACGACGTTCATCACGTCGCGTGCAATTCTACCCTCGAACGGCTCGTCGCCACGGTCGATGTGCTCGTCGATCGCGCGTCGCACGGAACGCTCCACCAGGTCCCATCGGTCGGGCGAGATCCGATCCGGGGTCATGCCCGCGCTGTGCAGTTGATGGGTCAGCGCGACGACGAATCGGTCGGCGTGGTCGGTGACGAGCTCGGTCGCGGCGCGCTCGGGGTCGTGCCGACGCGGGTCGCGGTCCACGACGACCAACGGACGCCCCGCTCCGGGTGATTCCATCCACGCGGTTGTGGCCTTGCTCGTGAGCGGCGCACCGAGACGCAGCACCATCGTGGGGTCGAGCGCGTCGCGTACCTCGGGCGTACGCGCGAGGAAGTCGTACGTCGAGATCGCCGCTGTACCGCGCCGCGCCGACGAGATCGCGTCGGCCAGCACCGGCCATCCGGTCACCGCGGCGTAGCGCTCGACCGTCTCGGCGCGTACGTCGGATCCCCAGCCGACGACGAGCGCGCCCCGCGGGTGTTGCCGGACCAGGTCGGCGATCCGGCTCACCGTGTTCGCGTCCGGTGCGATTCCGCCTCGAGAACGTGGCGGTGCGCCGGACCGCGGGTCGTCGATCGGCGGGTCGTCGACTGCCGGGTCGTCGACTGGTGGCTCGCGGAGAGGCGGAACCTCGATCAACGGTGCGCCGGTCGGCACCAACGGCTCGCGGAAGCGCAGGTTGAGATGCACGGGGCCGGCGAGCCACCCGGTCGCTTCCCGCACGGCACGGGCCGCGAGCCGGCGCCACATCGTGGCGGCGTCCGGCTCGTCGGCCGGCGGGTCGACCGTCGTGGCCCACCGGGTCGCGGGGCCGAACAGCGCGGTCTGGTCGATGGTCTGTGCCGCGCCCACGTCTTGGAGCTCGGGGGGCCGATCCGCCGTACACACGAGCAGCGGGACCCGACCGTGGTGCGCTTCGAGGACTGCCGGGTGGAAGTTGGCCGCGGCGGTCCCCGAGGTGCAGAGCACGATTGCCGGCCGTCCGGTCGCCCGCCCGAGGCCGAGCGCGAAGAACGCCGCCGACCGCTCGTCGAGCTGGACGTGTACCCGCACCCGTGGATCGCGGGCGAGCGCAAGGGCGAGCGGGGCCGAGCGTGATCCCGGCGCCACGACCGCGTCCGCGATGCCCCGGCGCGCCCACTCATCCACGAGGGTCCGAGCGAATGATGTCGTCGCGTCGCGAGTCACGCGAACATGGTCCCGTGCGGATGGTGTTCGTTCCCGGCTTCTCGCAGCCGCCCGACGTGTGGGACGACGTGCTCGCGGCGCTCGAGCCGCTCGTCGTCGGCCTGGACGCGGTCGCGCTCGACGTGCCCGACGGGGCGGACTTCGCCGACACGGCCCAGGCCCTCGGCGCGGTGGGTGGTCCGGGCGTCTACATCGGCTACTCCATGGGCGGGCGTCTCGCGCTGCGCCTGGCGCTCGATCGCCCCGACCTGGTCGAGGGTCTCGTCCTGGTGAGCGCGACGCCCGGGATCGCCGACATCCGCGAGCGCGCCGCCAGGGCCGCATCGGACGAGCGTCTCGCGGAGGACGTGACCCGGAGTGGTGTCGAGGACTTCCTCACCCGGTGGCTCGCGCAGCCGCTCTTCGCGACGTTGCCGCCCGAGCGGTCCAAGCTCGACGCACGCGCCACCTGGGCGACACCGGCGCGCCTGGCCCATCAGATGCGTTCTCTCGGCCAAGGGGTGATGGAGCCGTTGTGGAACCGCCTGGCCGCGCTGGACGTTCCGGTGCTCGTCGTGTCGGGGGAGCGGGACGAGCGTTACTGCGCCATTGGCGACGAGATCGCGCGCCGCGTCCGCGGGGCCGAGGCGGTTCGGCTGGCCGGTGGTCACGCGCTCCCGCTGGAGGCACCCGACGCGCTCGCGCGCGAGATTGCCCGATTCTCCCATCATGACAGCGACGCCGGCGAGGCGTAGCGCGCGAGCAGGGCCGGGTCGGGCACGGGGTAACGGTCCGGTACGGCGATGACGTTCCCACGCGGCGTCAGCGGTTGACGGACGACATCGCCCTCGATCCGGTCCAGTGTCGCGAGTCCGCAGGCCAGTGGTGCGGGCTCGAGCGTGGCCGCGAGCGCGACCCCCGCGGCCAGGCCGATCGACGTCTCGAGGAGGGACGACACGATCGCGGGGACCGCCGCCGCCTCGGCGATCGCGAGCGCGGCGCGCACGCCGCCGAGGGGCTGGACCTTCAACACGATCGCGTCGGCCGCCGCCGAGCGGCGCAGCTCCCGGGCGTCATCGATCGAACGGACGCACTCGTCCGCCGCGACCGGGACGGCGCTGGAGCGGCGCACCCGGGCCAGGTCGGCGAGCGAGGCCACCGGTTGCTCGGCAAGAACGACGCCGAGGCGCGCCAGTCGCGCCAGCGTGTCGAGCGCGGTGTCGACGTCCCACGCACCGTTGGCATCGATCCGCAGCGCCACGTGCGGTCCGACGAGGTCACGCACCGCGCCGACCCGCGCGACGTCTTCGTCGGGTGCCGCGCGCCCGACCTTGATCTTGACGCAGCCGTACGGCGCGAGCCGCTCGGCGAGGGGGGCGCCGATCTCGTCGGTCGCGTCGACCAGAGCGTTCACTGCGACTTCGGGCCGGCGAGCCGGAGGGAAGCCCTCGGTGGCCGCCTCCACGGCGGCGCGTCGGGCCTGAGTCCGATCGCACGGGTATCCCGGGATGGGCGAGCACTCACCCCAGCCGGCCGGCCCTTCGACGAGGACGACGGCGCGGGGACCGATCTGGAGGCGGTGCTCCCTCACGAGAGCGCGAGGCCGGCGGCCAGGAACGCGCCGAGGACCAGCTCGAGTCGGACCGTGTCGAGGAGCGCGATGACCAGTGACGGCGGGTCGTGGCGGGTCAGCACGAGCGACACCGGACGAATCGCGAAGGGGATCGCGAGTCCCGCGACAACGGTGATGGGATGGCCGAGAGCGATAGGTACGACGGCGGCGAATGCCGTGATGACGCACGCCACGAACACGCGCCGGGCCGCCCCCGGCCCGATGCGAACCGCGAGCGTTCGCTTGCCGGCGGCGCGGTCGGTTTCCACGTCTCGGATGTTGTTGGCCAGCAACACCGCGCACGCCGGCAGGCCGACGACGAGCGAACCCCACCACGCCGCCGCCGGGACGGTGAGCACCTGCACGTACGCGGAGCCGGCGCACGCGCCGAACCCGAAGAACACGAGCACGGCGACCTCGCCCCAGCCCGAGTAGCCGTACGGCCGGGAGCCGCCCGAGTAGAACCACCCGGCGGCGATCGCGGCGACGCCGAGAGCCAACAACCACGGGTTCACCACGATCGACAGCACGGCGCCGACGAGCGCGGCGATCCCGAAGCTGGCGAAGGCGGCACGCTTGACCGCATTCGGCTGCGCGGTGCCGGTCGCGGTCAGCCGTAGAGGTCCGCGGCGGTCGCGGTCGGTGCCCTTCACGCCGTCCGCGTAGTCGTTCGCGTAGTTCACCCCGACCTGCAAGGCGAGCGCGACGATCAGCGCGGCGACGGCCCGCCACCAGATCAGATCCCCCGAGGCGAGCGCACCCGCTGCGGTGCCCACGAGCACCGGCGCGATCGCCGCACCGAGCGTGGCCGGGCGTGCACCCTGCACCCACTGGGAGGCGGTCGTCACGGACGCTTGGGGTACTGGTCGAAATCGGGTCGTCGCTTCTCGAGGTAGGCGCGCTTGCCTTCCTGGGCTTCCTCGCTCATGTAATAGAGGAGTGTCGCGTCGCCCGCGAGCTGTTGAATGCCGGCGAGCCCGTCGTCGGCCGCGTTGAGCGACGCCTTGAGCATCCGCAGTGCCAGCGGGCTGAAACCGAGCATCTCCCGGCACCACGCCACGGTCTCCACCTCGAGTTCCGCCAGGGGCACCACGGTGTTGACCAGCCCCATGTCGAGCGCCTGGCGGGCGTCGTACTGGCGGCAGAGGAACCAGATCTCGCGCGCCTTCTTCTGGCCGACCGATCGCGCCAACAGCCCGGATCCGTAGCCGCCGTCGAACGACCCGACCTTCGGCCCGGTCTGACCGAAGCGTGCGTTGTCGGCCGCGATCGTCAGGTCGCACACGACGTGGAGCACGTGGCCACCGCCGATCGCGTACCCCGCGACCATCGCCACGACGGGTTTGGGAAGCCGCCGGATCTGAACCTGGAGGTCCAAGACGTTGAGGCGGCCGACGCCGTCGTCGCCCACGTAGCCGTCGTCGCCTCGGATGCGCTGGTCGCCGCCGGAGCAGAACGCGTCCGGTCCCTCACCGGCGAGCACGATCACGCCGACGTCGGTGTCGTTGCGTGCCTGCTCGAACGCGTGCTGGAGCTCGAAGAGGGTCTGGGGTCGGAACGCGTTGCGAACCTCGGGCCGACAGATGGTGATCTTGGCGATGCCATCGGCGCGTTCGGAGCGGATGTCGACGTAGCCGGCATCGATGACCGACCAGTCGGCGCCGACGCGGATCACGGGCTCGGGCATGCGTGCTCGCCTCTCGTTGCGGGTCGGGTCACGGGAGCGTCGGGGAGAGTGGGCTTCGATCGTGGGAGCAACCGCTCCTACGGTTACGGTAGCGAGCAATGGGGGTGTACGACGATTCGGACGCGGCGTGCACGGCCGACCAGATCCGGTCGGCCTGGGAAGCCGGCCGACCGGTGTTTGTCCCGACGTCGGGAACCATGGGCGATCCGCGCCTGATCGAGCACGCGCCCGCCTCGGTCGAGGCGTCATGTCGGGCAGTGTCGGCCGCCTTGGCGGTGGACCCCGACCGGGACCGCTGGCTCGCGTGCCTCCCGCTGCGCCACGTTGCCGGGCGGGCGATCTTGCTGCGCGGGGCGATCAGCGAGACGCCGGTCGTCGTCCACGAGCGCTTCGATGTCGCTGCGGTGGCCGCGGCGGCAGGTACGTGCACGCTCGTCTCGCTCGTCGCGACCCAGCTCGGTCGCCTCCTGGACGCGCACGCGCCGCTCGAGCGGTTCCGAGCCGTGCTGCTCGGCGGCGGACCGGTGCCCCCGGACCTGCTCGTCCGGGCACGCAACGCGGGCGTCGTCGTGCACACCACCTACGGGCTCACCGAGACGTTCGGCGGGTGCGTCCACGACGGTGTTGGGCTCCCCGGTGTCGAGATCCGCCTCGACGACGTCTCCCACGAGATCCTCGTTCGCGGACCGGTGCTGATGCGTCGCTACGTGGATGACGCCCCCGCGACCCGCGCCGCGTTCACCGACGACGGCTGGCTGCGCACCGGTGACGTCGGCTCCCTCGACAACGCAGGCCGAGTTCGTGTCGTCGACCGCATCAAGGATCTCGTGATCACCGGCGGCGTGAACGTCAGCCCGGTGGCAGTGGAGCGGGTGCTCGCCGAGCATCCCGGCGTCGCCGACGTGTGCGTGGTCGGTGCGTCCGATCCCGAGTGGGGCGAGCGGGTGGTCGCGTGGGTGGTGCCCGCGCCACCGAAGGCAGCGCCGACCCTCGCCGAGCTGCGCGCCTTCGGCCGCGATCGCCTCGCTGCCGCCGAGCTGCCGCGCGAGATCCGGCTCGTCGGTGCGGTGCCCCGGACCCCTGGTGGCAAGCCGCTCCGACGGCTTCTGCGTGATGCGCGAGCTCGGTGACGCCTCGCGTCGAACGGTGGCCATGACCTGGTTCGGAGTTGAACCGGGCATGGTCAGGGGGTTGCCGCCGTTGCAGGCGCACGCCGCCTGCGCGATGCTCCGCGTGGCGTACGGCACTGAGGGAGCGCGGTGAGAGTTCGGAACGGCCACGGAGGGCACGCTCGCTTCCTCGTGCTGGGCGCCGTGATCTCGGTGCGGGCGAGCGGTTGCCTGTGGATTCGCCCGGTGAGCGTGACCCCGTCCGGCGTGAGCAGCAACGGACCGAACAGCTACTCGCCCCCGGCAGTGAGTGCCGACGGCCGGTGGGTGGCGTTCGAGTCCTGGGCGAGCGATCTCGTCCCCGGCGCCGAAGACGCGGTGTTGGTGCGTGACACACGGACGGGCCGAACGTCGGTCGCGTCGGTGCGGGCCGACGGCTCCTACGGCGAGGGCGGCGAGCCCGCGATCTCGCCCGACGGCCGTTTCGTGGTGTTCGTGTCGGGCGACGCGGCGATGGTTCCCGGGCTCAACGGCCACTACGACCAGGTCTTCATCCGCGACCGCACCGCGGACACGACCCGGCTCGTCTCGATCAAGAGGAACGGCGCGCCGGGCAACGGCGACAGCGCGGGGCCCTCGGTGTCGGCCGACGGCCGCTTCGTCGCGTACGCGTCGGCCGCGCCGGACATCGTCCCGGGCGACTCGAACGGCGCCATGGACACCTTCGTGTTCGATCGCGCGACGGGACGGACGACGTGGCTCGACACCGATCAGCTCGGCGCGGTCGCACCGACGGGCGCGTCGCTGCCGGTGCTGAGCGCCGACGGGCGCTACGCCGTCTTCGCCAGCGCGGCGCCGCTCAGCGGTGCCAACCCGACAGGCTCCGATCAGCTGTTCATCCGTGAGGTCAGCATCCCCGAGATCGCGACGCTGTCGCCGGCTGTCCTCACGCGCGGCACGGCGACGACGGTCATCGTCACCGGGCAGGGCTTCCTGCCGGTCACGACGGCCTCGGCGAGTGGTGGTGGGATCACCGTCGACTCCGCCATTCCCTATGGGGACGGCGCCCTCGTGCTGTCGATCTCGGTGAGCGCGGCCGCGCCCCCCGGTTCGCGCGACCTCGTGGTCACCAACGCCGGAACGGGCCCGGGGACGGCCGCGACCTCGCCCGCGAGATGCCCGAAATGCATCACGGTGCAGTAGGCGCGGACCCGGTCCGAACCGATTCCGTTCTCGGGGACCTGAGCCCGGCCTCGGTGGTGTCGCTGCTTCGACGGCCGGGCGCCGGTTGGTTACGCTCGGCGTGATCGGCCGCGGTACCGAGGCCGATCACGATGAGCCTGTTCGCTGATTCGGGCGGGCTGGGGGACCGGGAGCGCCCGCATGACGCACGCCGACTCTGCTGATGTTCCGGCCGAGGTTGCCGGGACCGGGCGTCGGCTGCTGCCGAAGCGTTGGCTGTGGTGGAGCAGCGGTGCGTTCGTCCTCGTCATCGCGGCGGCCGGACTGTTCGTGTGGTCGCAGTACCGAGAGCTCACGTCGGTCGAGTTCAACGACATCGCCTACGAGGTGCCGACGTCGCCCAAGCTCGTGGCCGGCTCCGGAGAGACCGTCTACCGCATCGACCCGACCCGCTCGTCGCTCACCTACGCGGTCGACGAGAAGCTGTTCGGTCAGAGCGCGCACCGCGCCGAGGGTACGACCAACGGCATCGCGGGCGACATCGCGGTCGACGCCGACGATCCCGTGGCAAGCCGTGTGGGTCAGATCGTCGTCAACGTCGAGCAGCTGCACTCGGACAGCCGACTGCGCGACGCCCGCATCCGCGCCGACAACCTCGAGTCGCACGAGTTCCCCCTCGCGCAGCTCACCGTCTCGGAGCTGACCGGAATGCCCGATGCGATCACGCCGGGTCAGGAGTACCAATTCACGATGGAGACCGAGCTCACCGTCAAGCAGGCACCGTCACCGGTCACCTGGGACGTGACCGCTTCGGTGGAAGACGGTGTCCTCAGCGCGCACGCCACCACCGAGGTCACGATGTCGACGCTCGGCATCGGCCCGATCAGCGTCGCCGGGTTGGTCAGCACCTCGGACGACGTGACGTTGACCCTGGAGCTCGAAGCGTTGGACCCGTCACAGCACACGGTGCCGACGACGATCGCTCCGCCCGAGGTTGCCGACGGCAGCGGCGACGGCCCTTCGTTCGAGGAGGTCGTGCTGCCAATCATGGAGGCGAACTGCGCGTCGTGCCACACCTCCGGTGAGGTCGGTTCCGAGACCTGGACGTTCGACACGGTCGCCGATGCGGCCAAGGTTGCCGACGGCCTCGGCACCGTCGTCGAGGCGGGGTACATGCCGCCGTGGCCCGCGTCGGACGAGGGAGTCCCGCTGGAGCACTCGCGCAAGCTCGGCTCCAAGGACAAGCAGGCGATCGTCGCCTGGGCCAAGGCCGGCGGCGAGCTGGACATCGACGCGTCGACGAAGGTCGAGGCGACCGCCGGTCCCGTGGGCAAGGGGCCGAGACGAGACGTTGTCCTCACGATGGAAGAGACCTACGCCGGGTCGTTGAGCGTCGACAACGACTACCGGTGTTTCGTGCTGGACCCCAAGATCACCGAGCCGACGTGGATGACCGGCTACGAGGTGACGCCGGGGAACCGGGAAGAGATTCACCACGCGCAGATCTTCCACATCGACGCCGCGCAAGCCGAGACGGGGCGTGAGCGCTCCGGCGAAGACGGCAAGCCGGGGTGGACGTGTTACGGCGGCGCGTTCATCGGCCAGGGCCCCCGGTCGGGGCGGACTCCCGATGGCGCCGAGACAGCCGCGCCGCCGCGTCGCAGCGTGAAGGGCTTCACCGGCCAGGCGGGCCTCGTCGCCGGTTGGGTTCCCGGTCAGGACCCGGTCGTGTACCCGGAGGGCGCCGGCATCTCCCTCGAGCCCGGAGATGCGCTCGTCCTCCAGATCCATTACCACTACGACAAGGAGCCGCAAGGCGACCGGTCCACGGTGGCCCTGCAGATCGAGCCCGGGTCGGCCGACGTGAAGCAGATGTTCGTGGTGAACCCGATCGCGCCGGTCGAGATCCCCTGCATGCCGGGGGAGAACGCGCCGCTGTGCGATCGTGATGCCGCCATGGCCGACAACGTCCGGCTCTACGGCCAGAGCGGGGCCTTCATCGAACCCGGCCTGCTCGCGCTGTGCGGCAAGACCCACGACGAGCTGGCGGCCACGTTCCAAGACGGTGTCGCGTCGTCGACGTGTGACTACCGGGTCGGTGAGGACGGCCTCATCGTCGCCGCGCTCGGGCACATGCACACGCTCGGCAAGGACTTCCGCATGACCCTCGATCCGGACACGCCGCAGGAGCAGATCCTGTTGGACATCCCGACGTGGAACTTCGACTGGCAGATGAACTACGGGCTCGAAGAGCCGCTGCACGTGGAGAAGGGTCAGGTCATCCGCATGCAGTGCAGCTGGGACCGGTCGATCGAGCCGAACCGGGCGCCGAAGTACATCGTGTTCGCCGAGGGCACCGAAGACGAGATGTGCTTCGGCACCTACGCGTTCATCCCTGACGACCAGTAGCCGCCGTCCACGGTGTTCGCACCGGCCACGGCCTCGCCTCGCTCGGAACGTTCGGCGCGCTCGCCCGACCATCGAGCGACG
>Ga0075530_1000120_pt1 | contig 32833 bp, 33 predicted proteins | sample NGEPerD_2_FD_75101 | JGI IMG/M metagenome (GOLD analysis project Ga0075530, IMG submission 75101) | Arctic peat soil microbial communities from the Barrow Environmental Observatory site, Barrow, Alaska, USA - NGEE PermafrostL1-D | ecosystem: Environmental > Terrestrial > Soil > Wetlands > Peat ... | reverse complement strand
GAAATAATAAGGAATCGCTAATAACGCTTAAGTCTTCTTGGGCCTTTAAAAATCCATTTCCCGCTTGAGAAAATTCTGTGCTCGCTTCTTGGAAGTCAAGCGCTGATACAGAATCCGCCGCCGAGACTAAATTATTAAAAGCTATTTTAGAACTGCTTAAAACTTTGGTTTCTAAATTTTTAAAATCTAAAATTTCAAAATAAGACAAGAGTTTAACCGGAATAATTATAAAAATTAAAACTAAAACAAAAGACAAAATTGATTGATACCAAACAACTTTATTCTCTGCTACGGCTAAACGTTCGTGGGAATTTAATCGAAAACGTGTACCTAAAATACGATGTTGTTCTAAAACCGCCTGACGCCAAAAATTATTTTGCTGATGCCTCCGCGATTTAAAAATATTAAAAATTGTTTTTTTCGACTTGTTCTTAAAACTAAAAAATTGCCTCTTTCTAGCTTGAGGCCATAACCGAAATTTGGAAATATTTGGAAAACTAAAATTAAAAGATAGGCGCGGTCGTTTAAATTTATGAACCAAAGAAAAATTAGGTTTTTTAAATTCCAACTTATTAGACGGTGGTGGCGATTTAGCGGGCGGATTGAGAGATTGCCTTAAATCAACAACAAAACTAGAGTATCTAGCCCTTTCCAATTCCGCTCGCTTATTTTTAGTTACTTCATCAATCATTTTTATTTTTTTAATGCTTGTTCATAAACAGCAAAAGTTTCACGCGCACATTCCCACCAACTATAATCTTTAACTTTATTTAAACCTCTGGCAATCATCTCATTTTTAAAATTTTGATCATTTAAAACGTGCTTAATCTTAGCAACTATATCCTCATCGTCTTCCGGATTAAAATAAACCGCCGCTTCTCCTAAAATTTCCGGTAAACTGGCCCGATCAGAACTAATAACCGGGCAGCCCTTAGCCATAGCTTCAAGCGGCGGTAAACCAAAGCCTTCATAAAATGAAGGAAAAACATAAGCTTGCGCCGCTTGATAGATTATTTCTAATTGCGCATCAGGAACATATCCCGGGAAAACTATTGGACTATTAACATTTTCTTTCTGCCATAAATTTAAAGACTTAGCATAATCATGTATTCGTTGGTAAAAAAAATCTTCTTTACCGACTAAAACTAATTTTAAATCCGGCATTTCCGCGCGTAATTGAGAAAAGGCTCTAATTAAAGCTTCTAAATTTTTATGAGGATAAGCATTGCCGACATAAAGCAAAAAATTATTCCCCAAGTGATATTTTTCTAAAGTTTCCCGACTATCCAGCTTGGCAACAAATAAAGAATCACGGCCACGCTTTAAATTAGCCACCCCCTCATAAGTAACAGTAATTTTTTCTGATGCTTCCGGAAAATTATAAATAATATCTCGTTTAGTAAATTCGGAAACAGTAATTACCCGCCTGGCCCTTCGAATCGCAATTTTGGTAACTAAGCGATAAGCCAGATTTTTCCAATAATAAACAAGATTATTCTTAGTAGTCGCCCGCACTGTCGGAAAATGAGTCAAAATTAAATCATGAAGAGTCATCACAAATTTAGTCGGAGTAAAAATAGGGATATTAAAATGAGGGAAATGTATTAAATCTAAGTTCTCGCGCCAAATATAAAAGGGAAATATTATTTGTTCACTCCAAGAATACCAAGGAATATTAATTAAAACTTTTTTAACTCGCGAACTCTTAGAAATAAATTCATCAAAATTATCCGGACTTAAAAAAATAACAAAATCAAAACTCCCGGCCGAGTTAACTTCGTGAGCATCATTTATCATTATTATATTATCAACCACTTCTTGGATATAACGGCCTAAACCTTTGCCGACCGGGCCATAGAAGCGAGCGTCAATACCTATTTTCATTTTGATGTTTATTTATATAGAGCCGTTTTTCAAATTAAACAAAAGGTAAGTTTTCTGGTGGTGCCGTGTTATCATCTTCCAAAGAAGCCGACGGTTTTTCTAAATAAGTACTAGGTTTTTCTTTATTTTCTAAAAAAATTCCCGTTCTTAAAAAATTATCATCCACGGTCGCAATCTCAGAAGCGAGCGGCAGTGATGACGGTGCATCCGCCTTTCTCCCTGGCGCTTTCTGAACTAGAGAGGCTTTAACATTAGCTTCCACTGGAAAATGCCATAAAGTTGCCAACTCTTCAATATTAAACATACCAGGACTAATACCACGGCTATCGGAACGTAGCGTATAAGCATGAAAAATTTTATTTTTCTTTAAATTTAAACGCGGAACTTGACGGAAATAAACAGTTTTGGTAAAAGTTGTTTTAATATCCGGCTTAAGATTATTCATATCTAGGGCCGCAAATTGCTTCATATAACCAACAATACCGTTAGCCACTTTGCCTTTATTCATTACATCCTTCTTGGCCACATAAACCACCCTAATTTTGGCTTCAAAGGATAACTTCGATAATTTCTCATGAACACCCTCTATTCTTCTTTTTTCTAGAGGATTTAAATCCATCATTGTCTTTTGTCTTTCTTCTTTTTTCTCCGACTCTACGTCGCCCCAAATACTATACAAAACTTCACTAGCACTACCCAAAGCCTCTAATCCTCTCATCGTTAAACTCGGTTTAGATTTTGGTTTCCGACCTAAAATTTTATCAATTTCTTTTTCCGATTCTTTCACCCAATCAAACCCGATAGGAATTACCAAAACTTGAATCCAAAGCTGTTCTCCTTGTCGCAAAGAACCGCACAAATCCATTAAAGCGGCCATTGGATCTTTAAACTGAGTCTCACTCGGACCCATTTGATGTTCAAACTCTTGATATGTTTTTATGGGATAAACCCAAGACGCCGCTTGTATAAATTCAGTTCCCCAGACATCATATTCTTCATCGGGATAATGTTGCGGTACCGAGTCAACATAATCATCGACTACCGAAATTTCCGCATCTGGATACTGTGAATAAACGGAAGATTCAATCAAATTTTTATATTCCGCCGGCGTTCTAATTAAAAATTGGGTATAGCCCTCAAGGCTGACAATTTCATAACTGAACGATTTTTGATATTTACCTTCAAACCATTTTTCAAAAAAATTTACTGAACCATGGGCGCCAGCTAAATAAGTAAACATATTCTCTACCGCCTTAGGGGACTGTTCATTAGCTTTGGGAATATCAATCGCCAATAAAATGTGTTTATGTGTTTCTGTCCATTTGTTTCTAATCCAAAGTAAATATATCTGAAGGGTTCCATAAATAAAAAAGATGCCGATTATTATCCAGCCGAAATTAACAATAAAAGCCCAAAATATCTGATCGGGTGGTAGGCTTAAAAAATTATCTATCCCTGCGGTATTTATAACAATATCCATATTTGCTTCATCTGTTTATACTAAGATTTTATCATATTTTAAGAAAAAAAAGAAACCTAATCACTCTTGATTAGGTCTCTTATAAAAAAAGTTAATTTTAATAATTTACTTCTGCCATTCTTTCAAGCCATAAGTCCCACGACTAATAAGAATATAACGTCCATCGAGAATTAATTCATTATGGACAGTGGCCGCATTAGCCTTCTTCTTGTCAAATTTAATATCGTTAATTTTACTAGCGATTTCTGTAAAATGAAGCGGTTTGCCTTCATGCTTAAGGATTAAATAAATCTTATCATTAACGGTTTTCGGCTTAATTTCTTGCCAATCAGCGATTCCCCATTCGCCATATTTATTTTGCTCCAAATTTTTAACAGCCTGCATTAAGGAATATAAAATTTATTGTTATTTATCAAAGCCGCTTTATCTGGAAAAACTTGACTCTTAAAAACTGATTCAATATCTAAACTATCATCCTTATGCTGTAACTTTTCCTCATTTTTATTATAAGCGTTTAATTGTTTTAAAACTGCTAACAGATCTTCAGTCGTTAAAGTTTTCTTTAAACCTTCAACTTTATTTAATAAATCATCGGCTAATTCTTCTAAATGCGGCACTTCATCGTTCTTAAGCTTAAACGAAGGCGTAAATGTTTCATGATTACTTATCAACTCTAAATCATCGCTCATCAATTTAGAAATCAAAAAATTAAAATGATTCTTGTATGATTGACGAATTTGCTCATCTCCAGCTTGTTCGGATTTTTCAGAATTAAGCTCTAAAGCAATAACCGTCAAAATATCCAGCAAATAATCACGTCTAATAAGTCCGCCATGTTCAGTTAATAAGTTATGGACTGTTTGCTTGAGATCAGAAATATAACTTTCTAAGCTTTCTAATTTCTTTATTTTTCTAATACTGGCTGCCTCAATCTGTCTAACTCTTTCACGAGTCAATTTATGCAAACCGCCAATTTTTTCCAAAGTTTCGCTTTTATCACCCTTAAGACCAAAACGTCTGGTTAGCACATCTCTTTCTCTTTCCAAAAGTTCAGAAAACAAAGAGTTAACGATATTAATCGCATCTAAACGTCCTCGTTCTTCCGTTTTTTGTTCTTTAATTATCTTTTCAAGTAAATTTTCCATATAAAAAAATAAAGCTTTTAGATTTATTCAAGTATTAGCTTATTGAAGCTTTATTTAATTTATCATATTATTTTATATTAGTCAAGCCTTAAAAGAACGCCAAATAGCCGGATATTGTTTTAGATTTAATTGCTCTAATATAAGCGAAAAAATAAACAGCGCTATTATTCGAATGATAATGGTGAGCTGACTACCAACACTCTCTTTAAAAAAATGTTTGACAAAAATGAGGTGTTGGTTCTTAAAGGACCAGGCCTTAGTTTTCCTACTAAGACTAAGTCTTTCCTTTAAACGTCCCCAAATTCCTTGACCAAAAGCACCAACTGTACGATCATGATAGACTAGCGCCGTAGCCACTAACCGTGATTCGAAGCCCAATTTATTAAGCCTATAAGCTAAATCGCAGTCCTCTTTATACATAAAGAATCGAGAATCAAAGTAGTCATGATTAGCTTTGACTTTTTCCAAGGCACTAAGTCTATACATAGCAGCCGCGCCCGTTGGACCCAGAATTTGCGCCTGATCGTATTGACCCTCGTCTATTTCCCCTTGACCCAAATCTACAAATCTTAAACCTGATTTTAAAATCAAACCGCAGGAATCGATTTGCTTAGTCTTGGTATGTTTAGCAAAATCCCAGCGCAATATTTTTGGACTAATTGAAGCTATTTTTTGATCACTAGCCAATTTTTCCAGCATTATTCTAATAGCATCCGGCTCCATAATCGTGTCCGGATTAAGGGCTAAAAAATAATCAGCGTGCAATTTTTTAGCCTGCTTAATCATTAAGTTATAAGCGCGACTGAAGCCCAGATTCTTATTTCTGGTCATTCTAATTAGCTCTTCCGGATTATCTTTAATAAAATATTCCAAAGATAAACGATTAATATTATTATCCGGACTGCTATTGTCAAAGGCCAGAATTAGTCTTTCTGAATTCGGCAAAAACGCCAAAGCGGCCTTTAAGCTTGGCAAAAAATCGCCCAAATATTTGGCGCTAGCATCATTATACGTTATAAATCCGACTACTAATTTCATATATTGACAAAAACGAAAAAATAGTATATTATAGTTTTATAAAGTGTTTTACTTTATTTTTAATTTTTAGTACATTTAACATTGCAAAAATTTGTATCATGGACAAAGCAACAAATGGTTTTAACGGTCATGCTAACAGCATGAAAGGCGTCTTATTAGATGCTAAGGCAGAGCAGCAAGCTGCTCAAGTGATGAATTCCATAAGGGAACAATTACCAAACCTGGCTGGTAAAAGCAAAGAAAAAATTACCCAGGGAGTTACAAACTTCTTGGAAAATAATTTAAAGCTCACCAAGGCAGGGGTAAATGTTGTTGAATTCAATAATGAATTCGCGATATTCCCTTCTTTCAGTATTAACGGGACAATTATTCACTCACCCGGGAAAATATTACTCGAAAAACGAAACATTGCCGTCAGCGTCTAAAACAAAATTTTAAAACAACGAGAATGTGGAACTGAAGAGCCAGTTCCACTTTTTTTATATCAACATTTTGCCGTCCAATTTTTCTTTAGCAAAATTTTGGGCTTTTAATAAACTGTCAAAAGTCCCGGCATCCAACCATTCACCATTTACCATCGCCACTTCTAATTCCCCTTTGGCTAAATACCAATTATTAACATCGGTAATTTCTAACTCTCCGCGACTGCTGGGCTTCATATTTTTAGCAACTTCCACAACCCGATTATCATAAACGTAAAGTCCGGTAACCGCGTAATTGCTTAAAAACTCCTGCGGTTTCTCCACAATCTTTTTCGCTTTCATGTCCGCACCAAACTTAACTACGCCAAATCTTTCCGGGTCAGTTACTTCTTTAGCAAATACTTTAGCTCCACCTTGAAAGCTCTGGAGGTCAGCCAAAAAATCATCTTCAAAAATATTGTCACCAAGTATCATGGCCACATCTTCCTGGTCAATAAAATTCTGACCAATAATAAACGCCTGAGCCAAACCTTCTGGTTTATCCTGAATCTCGTAAGTAAACTTAACGCCAAATTCCTTACCAGAACCGAGCAAATTTAAATAATCGCCAGCTCTTTCTGGAGAAACAATAATTAAGATTTCCTTTATCCCGGCCTTAATGAGCGTATTGAGCGGGTAATAAATCATTGGCCGATTATATATCGGTAATAATTGTTTGCTGGTTATTTTAGTGAGCGGGCGCAAGCGCGTGCCGCTTCCCCCCGATAAAATGATTCCACGCATATTTTTATAGATTATGTAGATATTCCCGAAGCGCGTCAGTATAAGGACGCATTTTTTTTATTTTGTTATTTTTCAAAACCGAAAATTTAGGACGTCTAGCTGGTCTAGTTAAATCCTCGCTTCTAATCGGCCTAAGGGTTATCTCACGCTTCATAAGTTGAAATAGCTCTAAGGCGCCATCATACCAGGTTACCGCGCCTTCGTTTATCAGATGATAGATGCCGTAAACCGCCTTAGAAGAGACTAGACGGGCGGTGGCCACCGCCAAATCCGGCGTATAAGTAAAACAACTAAGTTCCTCGTTAACAACCGTGAGTTCCTTCTTATCTTGCGATAAAGTAAGCATAATGTCAAAAAAGCTCGGTTTGGCTTGCGGACTGGCGCCTTGGGGGCCAAAAAGTTTAGAGGTTCTAATTAGATAATATTTTAAACCATTTTCTACTTGCTTCAAAATTTCTTGTTCACCCAAGAACTTACTTTCGCCATATTTATTTAAAGGATTAGGTGTATCATTTTCCGAAAATTCCTTTTTAGTTTCCAAACCAGTAAAAACATAATCGGTAGAATAATGAATCAAGAGAAAATTGAATTGTAAGGCAAGCTTCGCCAAACGCGCCGGCAAATCACAGTTGAGAGCTAAAGCTGTCTCGTATAAATCTTTATTCTCACAATTATCAACCGCATTATAAGCAACACAATTTATTAAAAGTTCCGGTCCAATATTTTTAATTGTCTCTAAAAGGGCGACTTCATCTAAAACATCAAAATCGGCCCGATCAAAAGCAAAAACTTCATGATCATCATTTAAAGTTTGCACTAGTTGTGAACCAAGATTGCCGAGACCTCCAAGAATTATTATTTTCATAAATTATTTTTTAACCATTCTTTACTTTGACGAACAATTAATTTAGCTGCTTTTTCCGGCTCAGCCATCAATTCTTTTACAATTTTTTCCATGCGCATACCCTGAGAACCCTTAATTAAAAGGACATCACCCTCCTTAATCCGATTTTGCAAAAAATGACCAGCTTCTTCCGGCTTATCAAAATAAAAAAGATGTTCGTCGTCATAGCCGGCATCTTTAGCGCCTCTAATAAAATCACGCGCCCGCTCACCAACAGCGATTAGAAAATCAATTTTTTCATGACAAACTTTTTGACCAACCAACTGGTGCCCTTCTTCCGTATAAGAACCGATTTCCAGCATATCGCCCAAAACTGCATACTTGTGAGCCGAAGCATCAATGTTGATTTTACTCAAAATATCAATCGCCGAAATCGCTGCCTCCGGAGAAGAATTGTAAGTATCATCAATCAAAAAAGAATGCTTAATCCCCGGAAGAAGATTCATCCTTCCTGGCGGTAAGCTAAAATCTCCCAAAATTGCGGCGATTTCTACTAAATTCATCTTAAAGTATAAACCCACAGCGGCGGCCGCTAGGGCCGCATAAATTGCCGGTTCCGACATAACATTTTTTAGAAAAACCGGGACAACAGAGCCCTCATCATTTAGTTTAAAATGAATCCCTGATAATTCATAAGAATCACGCGTAAAATTATAATTTATCGCCTGTGCTTGTAAGTTAGCATTATTTTTTATGCCATAACTTAAAATTTTCGCCTGAGAGATAGTCGTCATTTCTTTGACCGGCTCACTATCATAATTTAAAATTGCTAATCCTTGCTTATCAAGTTTTTCAATTAAAATTTGTTTTTCTTTTTTAATATTCTGTAAACTGCCAAAATATTCTAAATGAGAATAACTAACCGCCGTGACAATAGCGACGTCAACTTTAACAATGGAAGTTAAATATTCCATATCGCCCGGACGATCAGTCCCCATTTCCAAAATTAAAACTTCGGGATAATTTTTATCTTTAAAAATAAGCAGGGTTAATATTTTTCTAAAAATTACCAACCAGCCAAAAAGATTTTTTCCCGGAGACTTTACCCCAATAATAGTCAACGGCAAACCAATTTTATTGTTATAATTTTTATTACTCGCCCTAACTTTAAATTTTTTTTGAAGAATATGATAAACCGCCTCCTTAGCGCTACTTTTACCGATAGAACCGGTAATACCAATAACCTTCGGCTGATATCGTTTAAGCAGAAGCTTGGCGGCAATTTTTAATTTTAACTGTAAAATTCTTTTCATAATTATTATCTCGTCTTAGCAACAGCATAATAGTTTAAAATAAAGTCGGCAATATCCCTCCAAAGAGGTAGCGCTGAACCTTCCGCATACTGAACATCCTTAGGTCTATCAATTTTAGTTAACATCACAAAGGCTGGATCTTCAATCGGGGCAATCCCAATAAAGGTGTGAATATACTGGTCAGCGCTATAACCACCGACGGTCGCAATTTGAGCAGTTCCAGTTTTAGCACCAATATAATAGCCTTCAATAGAAGCCTTTTTAGCATGACCCTGCTCAACCACATTAACTAACATCGCCGAAACAGTAGCGGCCGTTTTTTCAGAGATTATCCGCCCCGATTGTTTAGGTGTGGTTTCTTCTTGTAAACCATTAGGCCTAATAATCGTTTTTACAATATAAGGTTTCATCATCATCCCTTTATTAGCAATAACTTGATAAGAAATTAGCATTTGTAGCGGCGTAACCGCCAACCCTTGCCCGAATGAAGCCGTCGCGGCATCAATTTCTCTAACCTTACTTTTTAACAAATTATCAATGTTACCGGCACTCTCGGAACCAATCTCAATTCCAGTTTTTTCTCCAAAACCAAATTTTTTCACATAGTCCGAAAAAACCTTAGAACCAACTTGATTCATGGCAAAAATCGCACCAGTATTAAGAGAGTTATCTAAAACAGACGTCATGTCAACTACTCCGTGCGGACCATAAGTAGAAAAGTCCGAATTTTTAATAGGTCTTGGCCAACCGTCAATCATTATCTGTCCTTTATCATTGTACGTAGTCGCCGGAGAAATCTTTCCCTGATCAATAGAAATCGCCATCGTAACTGTTTTGAATACCGAGCCAGGTTCATACTGATAAAAAATCGCTGGATTATTATAATAGGAAATGTCTTTAACATTCTTATAATCATTAGGGTTAAAATCAGGGACGGAACACATTGCAATAATCGCTCCGGTTTTAGGATTCATCACAATAACGGAACCGCCGCTAGCGCCGTGTTTTTCTACAGCTTCTTTTAATTTCTGGCAAGCCATCGATTCTATATTTCTATCAATTGTCAAAACAATATCACTTCCCGGGTCTGGTTTAATATATTCGCGATCATTAACAATCATCACGCTTCCGGCACCGCCTTTTTCTGTTTTTAGAGAGCCATATTTTCCAAAAAGTTCTTCATTAAAAAATTCTTCTAAGCCATATTGTCCCTGCCCTTCGCCATCATTATAAGTTACAAATCCCAAAATCTGAGAAGCTATTTCATTCTCAGGATAAAAACGATATGGTTGTAAATCAAAACCTAATCCTGGAATACTAAAATCTTTATCGGGATTATTTTTATAAACCAACTGCCCGAGTTTAAGCTCTAGGTCTTCCGGACTGACAGTCGGATTGGAAGAGGTGGAAGTTGCATCAGCGGAAAAATAAGAATAAAGCTTGATTAATTCTTCACCATCGAGTTTACTAACTAACGGTTCATAGGGATCACCAGGTTTATCAGTCTTTTTTAAATATTTAGCAATAATTTCCTCCCGCGTAGAAGTGGCCACCATCACTTCTGTACCCGTGGCCTGTTTAGCTTTTAATTCCGCCTCTAATTTAGGTTTATCAAAAAAATTATATAACTTTTCCGCCATCACCGTCGGATTAGTTATTTCCAAAGGAACAACAAAAACTTCAGCAAAATCCTTATTAGTCGCTAACGGGTAAAGTTTCTCGCTCCCATTTTGTGTCCGTTCACCAAAAAATATTTTCCCTCTTTCTGGAACTAACTTACTATAAATATGATGCTGGGATGAGGCCATGGCCGTATACATGTCAAATTGACCAATTTGTACACTATATAATTTATAAATAACGGACCCAATCAATAAAAAAATAACCGCCACGACAAGACGTAAACGATTATTATTTACCGCAATGTTCGAACGGTTTTTTTGCTTTGTATCTCGCCACATAAAAGAAATTTATCCGCCTTAACCGTCGATTACTTATTTTTTAGCGACTATATGACTACCGATTGATAAGTACTCAATGTCACTGATCTTTACCATGTTTAAATTTTGCGCTCGAGAGTTTAAGACGTAATATGATTGCAAAGCATCTACTTCCTGCTCACTATCAATATTTTCGGCAGCCAGGCTAGCTGATTGCGTTTTTAATTCTTGTAAAACAAATCCCTTGACTGTCAAGTCGCTGATATTTAACAAATGAAAAAATCCGAGAGAAAAAATCATCGTGAATAGAAACAAGTTGAAAATCCTCAGATTTAAAAAATGTTTAACGGGTTTTGATTTTAATTGTCCGCTATAACAATTTACCATTCTGGTCATAGGACTTATTTTTTATATCTTAATTTAAAAATTATCTAATTTTTAGCGGCGGCTCTCAACTTGGCGCTACGGGCCCTAGGGTTCTCCGCAGCTTCTTGAGCCGACGGGATTAATGGTCTTTTAGTAATAACGGTAACCGCCGGGTTATTCTTTAAAAATCTTTTAACAATCCTATCTTCACCGCTATGAAAGGAAACGACTACCAAGCGGCCATTTTTTGCCAAGAGCGTTAACGCCTGTGGCAATACTTCACTCAAATTTTTAAGCTCCTCATTGGTTTCCATTCTTAAGGCTTGAAAAACTCTGGTAGCCGGATGAAGCCGCCTACGAAAACGAAACGGGATACGCGCTTCAATAATAGCTACTAAATCAGCAGTGGTATTTATTTTTTTAAGCTTACGTGTTTCTACAATGGCCTGAGCAATTTGATAAGCCATTTTTTCTTCACCATATTCTCTAAAAATTCTGGTTAATTCTAAAAGCGGATATTTATTAACAATATTTACAGTTTCGTTGTCTATTTCTGAGCCAAAGGCCATATCTAGCGGACTATCACCTTTAAACGAAAAACCGCGATTAGTATCATCCAACTGAAAACTTGATAGACCTAAATCAAAAACAATGCCATCAAATTTAATATCTTTTCCAAAAACAGAAGTGGCAATGGTGCTTAAATTTTTAAAATTACCAGACACTACCGTTATATTTTTTAATCCCTGATCTTTTATTTTTAGGTTTGCATTATTAATGGCACTGGCATCCAAATCTATACTTAGAACCTTTCCCGGCGCACCGCTTTTTTTAGCAATCGCAATAGTATAACCCGCTCCACCCAAAGTTCCGTCTAAATATCGACCTCCCAGTTTAACGTTAAGTAATTCTAGGACTTCTGTTAACATTACCGGTACGTGCTGATATTCCATATTAAATTCCCAAATCTCCTAATTCTTCGGCAATGGCATTACTATTCTTTTCTGACTCAGTTTTATATTTATTCCAAGCACCTTCATCCCAAATTTCTAAATGATTATAAAGCCCGGCCACAATTGTTTTCTTTTTCAGCGCCGAAAACTTTCTCAAATATTCCGGTAAAGTTATTCTGCCCTGATTATCAAAATCAACTTCCATGGCACCCGCTAACATATGGCGCGCAAAAGCACGCGCGCGTGATTGACTAAGCGGCAAAGCGGCAAATTTCTTAGCAATAGTTTCAAATTGTTCTTTAGAATATAAAAAAAGACAGTTGTCCAAACCCTTGGTGACAACTGCTCCCTTTTTTAAAATAGCCCGAAACTTAGCGGGAATCGCTAAGCGGCCTTTATCATCTAAATTATGATTGTATTCTCCAATAAACATAATCTTAATGGGTGAAAGCAATTTTGATAAATCACCTCCATTCCCCACAATTTGCCTTACAGATTTAATTATACACCACCAGCCCCCTACGGTCAACACTTTAATTTCCTTTAATATAAGAGAAAAACTAACAAAAAAAGCTACTTATCAACAAGTAGCTTTTAAATATAAATTTTTTTATTATTTTTGTCTCTTAGTTGTCAACAGTTAACACACAGGCCATCAAGCGTTAAAAATCTCTGATTTTTGCTTGACCAATATTTGGCTCAGAGCTATAAACCGGCTCAATTAATGAATATTCAGAAAAAATCTTATCAGATTTTCCACTTTCCTCAGAAACTACCGGAACCTTTAAAGCGTAGCCAAGCGCGTTGGCGGTCACCACACCAATGCGCAAAGAAGTAAAGCTGCCGCCATGGCTAGCAACCATAATTTTTTTAATTTTCGTTAATTTTAATTTATTAGCTTTTAGTAATTTATCTATGGCCGGCAATAATTTTTCAGCTTGATGGCGACCAAATTTAAATTTTTTAGAAACTAATTTCTGATTATCATTCATTAAGGCAATAATAGTTTCCGCTTGAGAAGCAGTATTTATATAAAGAGTCATAAAGTTGTTTGATAATCTTTGATAATATTTTTTAAATCGTTAAGATTTTTCACCTTAACTAATTGTTCTCGTAAACGACTAGCGCCGGAAAGAGACTTAACATACCAAACCAAATGTTTACGCAGCTCGATAATCGCTCCAGCACCCTTTAACTTTTCCTGGGCTTGAGCCTGGGTCAACATTAATTTTAAAACCTCGGTTACTGACAAAGAGTTTTCTTTATTATTTTTAATCTCTTGAAATAACCAAGGGCGGCCTAATATTCCCCGAGCTAAACCCAAACCATCGGCTTGACTAGTTTTAATCATTTTTTGAGCACTGGCTAAATCATTAACGCCGCCATTAGCCAAAATCACTCCAGAAAAATAACGCCGGGCTTCTTTTATCAGCTGATAATCGGCTTCACCAGCAAAACCTTGATTAACCGTTCGGCCATGAATCATAAGCGCTGCTAACGGTAAATCAGAAATATTTTTTAAAAATTTAAGCGCATCTATTTCACCGGACCTCGCTCTAATTTTAATGGAAACCGGCAAATCAGTATTAGCTAAAACCGCCATAATCACTGCTCGGGCTTGCACCAAGTTCTTCATTAAATCTGAGCCGGCTCCCTGCTTAATAACCTTGCTAACCGGGCAGCCAAAATTAATATCAATTCCATCAGGTCTAATTTCTTGAGTCACAATTCTGGTAGCAACCGCAAAATGCTCCGGATTAGAACCAAAAAGTTGAACTACATAATACTTTTCCTTACTTGAGTTAAACTTTAAAAGTTCTAAAGTCGCGTTTTTCATCTTTTGGCGACGAGTTTTATCTGTGGCGTAATCACTGTAATACAAAGCGGTGGCTGAGGCCATTTCACTATATAAAACATCAGCGCCAAACTTTTTACAAAGTTGCCGAAAAGCGGAATCAGTAAAACCGGCCATCGGCGCCAGCGCCAGAATCGGTTGTTTTTTATTCTTAAGTTCTAACCAAAAATTTTTCTTATTCATTTATTTCTTCTTCAATATCGATCCGGTAGCAGCATCTTCAACTAAATAACCAGCATTTTCAATCTCCGCGCGCAATTTGTCGGCTAAAACCCAATCCTTAAGACGTCGCGCCTCATCGCGTAAACCGGCTTTACTAACAATAATGTCCGGATACGCTTCTTCTTTATTTATAGCTTGTAATTCTAAACTCTTCTTTTGTAAATCCAATCCTAAAACTCTATCAAAATCCAAGACTGTGGCCAATTTGTCTTCTAATTTTATTTTAGATTTCAAAACCGCGGCTAAGACCGCCAAGGCTTTGGGCAAATTTAAATCATTATTTATCACTTCTACAAACTTGGTTTTAAAATTAGAATCAACTTTACCGCTTTTATCTCCCAACAAAGATACTTGCGCCCATAATTTTTGTAAACCTTGCTGCGCCTGTTTTAATCCCGCCTCGCTATATTCCATCGGCTTACGATAATGTACTTGGCAAGCGGCAAAGCGATAGGCTAAAGGTTCCAAGCCTTTTTTAATGACAGCATTTTCTAGAGTTAAAAAATTATTACCGCTTTTAGCCATCTTTTTACCACCAGCAATATTTAAAAAAGCCCCATGCAACCAATAATTAAAAAACGGTTTTCCGGTCGCGGCTTCGGATTGAGCAATCTCATTAGTATGATGAATATTGATATGATCAGCACCACCACAATGAATATCTAAATTTTTACTCAAATATTTTAAACTAATTGCCGAACATTCGATATGCCAACCAGGGAAACCAAGTCCCCAAGGCGACGACCATTCCATCTGCCTCTTGGCGCCAACCGGCGAAAATTTCCATAAAGCAAAATCAGTCGAATTTTTTTTCTCGGGATTCTTTTCTACACGGGCACCTTCTTTCAAGGTGGCCAGCGGTAAATGACTTAATTTATTATAATTCTTGATTTTAGAAGTATCAAAATAAATTCCATCTCCAGTCTGATAAGTAAAACCTTTCTTTTCCAATTGACCAATAAGAGCAATTTGTTCAGGGATATTATCAGTAACGCGACAATATTGAGTCGGGCTAGCAATATTTAAAGCTAAAATATCTTTTTTAAAAGCCGCCTCATAAAAATCAGCAATTTCCCAAGCGGTCTTACCTTCTCGTTTCGCACCCGTTTCCATCTTATCTTCGCCCATATCCATATCCCCAGTTAAGTGACCGACGTCAGTCACATTCATAACATGATTTACTTGATAACCGTTATATTCTAAGACACGCTTTAAAAAATCTTCAAAAAGATAAGTGCGCAAATTTCCTAAATGAGCAAAATTATAAACTGTCGGTCCGCAAGTATACAGACCAACGATTCCCTTTTTTACAGGTTTAAAAATTTCTTTCTGGCGCGTTAAAGTATTATATAAATAAATTTTTAACATATTTTAAAAATTAACGGGAATTTTAAAAGAGGCATCATTTTCCGGTAGTCCCGAAGGATTATCTTTAGATATCACTAAATAGCCGCTAGTCGCAGTGGTACTAAATTCTAGAGTTGCTTTAAAGGGCACTAAATCAGTCACCATCCAATCACTCTGAGCTTCAGCGTAATGAGCAACAATTATTTCTCCGTTAACGGAGACCAGTTTAACAGGCAAAGTGGCTTCAAAAAACCAATTTCCGGGAGCCTGCCCATTTATTTCTAAAGGTGAGTTAATTGCTTCACCTGGTAACGGCTGAGAGATGACAACAGTGCTAGTGGCAACCGACTCAACGGGAGTAAGCTTAGAAACCTCTACCACGGGCAAACTCGTAACGCCAACTTTATGCTGATTACGTATTTGAACCACCCTTAAAAAAATGGCGGAAACCAAAATCATGGCGACAATAATTAATAAAAACTGCTCCTTCTTCATATTAACTGGAAATATAAAAATTACTGGTTCTATTTTATAATTTTAACACATTTGTCAGAAATAACCACTATTAAAAACTACTTTGGGCAGAAAAAAGCCCGCTCTGTAAAAGATGCGGGCGGACGAAAGTGGGGACGCCTAGGAGGTATTAGGCAAAGGCCTCCCGATAGTTTTTGTGGGTTTTTTTAAATATTCCCACAATTTTTTGTGCTTGAGAGCGCGGCATATAACTAACCATCAGTAAAAAATCACTAATGGCATGTAATTCACCGTTGCGAGCCAACTTAAGTTCTTTCTTGCAGATAGGACTATCGCAGCATAGCAACTTATTGGCAACGGGCCCAAAATCAGGCAGAAGGAAGTTCGTTACCTTAGCTTCTTTACAGTAAGAACAATCCTGTGTTACATCAATCCTTTGAATTTTCTCCAAAAGATTTTCAACCGCTAACTGCAATTGATTAGGCTTCTTTATCACCTTCTTATTTTTAAAAGATTGCTGATAAAGCCTGGCCAGATAGATGGGATCGAGTATAAATACTTGATTCACAGACAATCCTTGATGTACTCCACTCTGGAACACATAAGGGTATTCTTGAGTTTCAACCATGGCTAAAAATTTTAGTTAAAAAATATTGTTTTAGAACTATTTTATCTTTAACATGAAAATTAAAAAAAATCAAGAACAAATAAAAAAGGGATTAAAGATTAATCTCCAACCCCTTTAAGTTTGTGGCGGGGAGGCTCATCTCCCAAACCTTAAACATTTTGACGCGGAACCTGAGTTCCAAATGGGGCTATGTGCCCACCCATTAAACCTAATTGTTTCTAGTTTGTCTTTTCCTAAAGGCTATAATGACGTCGATTACACTCTTATGAACAAAGCTATGAACAAAGCAATTTATACAAAGCTATAAAATATTATAATACAAACAAAATTATATGTCAATAGGCATAAAGCCTAAAAATATAAAAGTCATTTTTTGTCAAATATGAACAGAAATACGCCTAATGTGCTATAATAAGCCCATGTTAGACTTAGAAACGGAAAATAAATTTTTTAAGCTTGGTTACCAGTTATTAGGTGGTCTGGACGAGGCTGGACGAGGCCCCTTAGCGGGTCCAGTCGTCGCTGCCTGTGTGGTTATCGGTCCTGATTTTAAAATAGAACCCGGCGACTTAGAACTAGTCACTGACTCCAAGAAACTCTCCGCTAAAAAACGGGAAATCATCTTTAAGGCCATTAGAGAAAAAGTATTGGCCGTAGAAATTGGGGTTGTGGACCACGAAGACATTGATAAAATAAATATCTTACAGGCCAGCTTTCTGGCAATGCGTCGCGCCATTAAAAAATTAAAAGTTGATCCGGACTATATTTTACTTGATGGCGGTTTTAAAATTCCTAAATTAATAAAACCCCAAACTGCCATCATCAAGGGCGACACCAAAGTTTGGGTTATTGCTGCCGCCTCCATTATTGCCAAAGTAAGTCGTGACTGGATAATGACCGAGATGGACAAAGAATACCCGGAATATTTATTTGCTAAACATAAAGGCTATGGCACCAAAGAACATCTAGCCATGATTGCCAAACACGGCCCCTGCCCTATCCATCGTCGCAGTTTCGCTCCTATTAAAAACTACAAACAATCTTAAAACAAAAAAAACCGCCTAACTGGCGGTTTTTATATTTTTATTTTAAACAAATTATCTTTTAGCGCGCGATCTTTCAACTTCCGTTAAATATTTTTTACGCATTCTAATACTCTTAGGCGTAACTTCTAAATACTCATCATCGTTGATAATACTAAGACCTCTTTCTAAACTCAGTTCCCAAGGCGGGGTCAGAGTAATAGCCTCATCGGTTCCGGAAGCCCGGACATTAGTCAATTTCTTTCCTTTAATCGGATTAACGGCCATATCATTTCCCTTGGCCACATTACCAATAACCATACCCTCATAAACTTCAGAGTTTGGTTGAATATAAATAACTCCACGTTCTTGTAAATTCCATAAAGAATAAGCAAGCGTCTTTCCGGTAACCATGGACACCATAGAACCACGAGAACTACGCTCTATTTCTCCGGCCCAATCACGAAACCCTAAAAAATGAGTACATAAAATTCCTTCACCACGAGTATCAACCACGAACTCTTCACGATAACCTAATAAACCTCTAGTGGGAATCGCAAAAATAATTCTCGTTTGGCCATTATGAGTCTTCATATCGGTTATTTGCCCTTTACGCTTAGACATCTTTTCAATGATAACGCCGGAAGAAGCCTCAGGGATATCAATACTAGCCTCTTCATAAGGCTCCATTTTAATACCATTTTCTTCTTTAATAATTACTTGCGGTTGTGAAACTTGAAGTTCAAAGCCTTCGCGACGCATATTTTCCAATAAAACAGCAATATGAAGTTCGCCCCGACCATAAACTTTATAGGAATTCATGTCCGAAAAATCTATTTTTAAACCAACATTAACTTCCAATTCTTTTTCTAAACGTTCTTTAATTTGACGATTAGTAACAAACTTCCCTTCACGTCCAGCGAGTGGTGAGTTATTAACTAAAAAACTTAAACAAATAGTTGGTTCATCAATATTAATTGCCGGCAACGGGGTTTGATTAGCAGTCGCACAAATAGTTTCGCCGATATAAATATCCGGCAAACCAGCAAGTAAAACAATATCACCAACAGAAGCTTCAGCGACTTCTTGTCTAGCTAATCCCTTAAAGGTAAAAAGTTTAGTAACTTTTCCGGCCCGGTCTTTATTATCTGAATTTTTAACAATAACCGCTTGACCGCTTTGAATTTTTCCTTGGTAAATTCTGGCAATCGCGCAACGACCTAAAAAATTATCATAGGCCAAATTAAACGGTTGGGCGAGTAATGATTCTTCTAAGGCGCTGGGATTAGAAGCTGGCAAAACGTGTTTTAAAATTGTATCTAAAAGGGGATTAAGATTATCAACTAATTCATCGGCCTTAAGTCCGGCTAAACCACCCTTACTAATTGTATAAACTACCGGGAAATTAAGCTGTTCATCGTTAGCACCTAAATCTAAAAATAACTCATAAACCATTTCCGCCACTTCAGCCGGTCGGGCTGCTGGCTTATCTACTTTATTAATAACTACTATTGGCTTTAAGCCTAATTCTAAAGATTTTTTTAAAACAAATTTAGTTTGGGGCATTGGACCCTCTTGAGCGTCAACAACTAACAAAACTGAATCAATGGAACGTAAAACTCGTTCAACCTCAGAACTAAAGTCGGCATGTCCTGGAGTATCAACGATATTTATTTTAGAATCCTTATAAAAAAGACTAGCGTTTTTCGCATAAATAGTGATTCCGCGCTCCTGTTCTATGGAATTACTATCCATAGTAGTATTGTCGGTAACCATCCCGGTCTGACGTAAAAGAGAATCAGTTAAAGTTGTTTTGCCATGATCAACGTGAGCAATAATGGCGATATTTCTTATTTCCATAATTTTTTGCTTATTAAACAATAAAAGCCTATCATTTTACAAACACAAAACGCGACCGTTAGTCGCGCTTCTCTGACAAACTTGTCTCCATAATACACTGATACCTCTCTTATGTCAAGATGCGACCTGTTCTTTGCCGGTCTTCATATCCTTAATCTTGTATTTATGTTTTTGCTTTTCGTCTTCACCAAAAATAATCACTTTATCAAAACCCTTTTTATTAGCAAATTCTAAAGCCTTGGTTATTTTCTGTTCCTCTAGCCCAGCAAAAATGTTTTTTCCAGTAGCCCGTAATTTTTTAATAAGTTTCTGAGATTCTAAATACAAATCGCGACTTAAAAGCGGGAAATAATATTTTTCTGGTGTCCCAAAACGATTTTTATCAAGCAAATTCCAATTTTCCAAAAATATTTTAGTCACTTCATCTCCAGGAGCAAAACCAACCGCCGGGAAATTTTTCTCGCCGAATATTTCCGCTAAGCCATTATAGCGACCACCACCAAACATCGAGCGATTATTTTCTGGATGTTTATCAATCGCCTCAAAAACCAAACCATCATAATAATCAAAACCACGAATGACTGAAGGGTCAAATTCTATTAAATCACCATAGCCTAAATTCTTCAGAGTTTTCATGGCCTGATCAATTTCTAAAAAACCAGGGTTGTTTTTAAGGGCTGGCAACTTCTGCGCTAATTCCGCCAAACTGCCGCTTAGCATAAATTGTTCCAAAATAGCGATTGCCTCTGATTTTAAACCTGTTGTCAACAATCTTTCACGGACAGCATTGAGCGGTAATTTTTTCCATTTATCCAAAGTCCTAACGACAATTGCTTTATTATCGGCTTTTAATTTTCCGGCTCCGGACAATTCTAAAACTCCGTCAATCAAACGACGGCTATTCAAATGTAAAGCAAAAGAATTCTTTGGTGGTTTAAATTCTAAAACTAAATCTAAGGCTAAACATAATATTTCTAAATCGGCCGCTTCGTCAGTGCTGCCAAAAATATCACAATTAAGTTGCCAAAATTCGCGATTGCGACCGCGCTGGGGTTTTTCATTGCGCATAAAATTGGCAATGGAAAAATATTTTAAAGGCTTAGGGCTAGCAGTATATATTTTGGAAACCATCCGCACAACTGACGGCGTCATTTCTGGACGAATTGAAAGTTCTCTGCCCCCTAAATCGGAAAAGGTGACCAACTCCTTACCGCCAACATCTTCCCCTGATTTGGCACGGTAAATTTCTGCGTTCTCCACGATTGGCGTTAGATATTCTTCAAAACCATAACGTAAACAAACCCGACGCCAACAATCAAAAATATATTTGCGGATGGCAAATTCTTCCGGGGTCCAATCTAAAGTCCCCTTAGGTTCCTGTTTAGACAAAACTTTAATCATAAATTTATAATACTATTTTCTTATTTTTTAAGCAACTTCTTAATTTAACTTAATTTTATCGGCTAATTGTTATAATCATTTGGGTAATCTATAAAAATATGAAAATTCTAATCATTGAAGACGATCAAGACATTGTTCAATTCTTAAAAAAGAGCTTAAGTGCCAAATCCTTTTTAGTAGAAGATGCCTCAGACGGCGAACGAGGCGCTTTTTTAGCCAGAACCGGCGGCTACGACTTAGTTATTTTAGACAACTCTTTACCAAAGATGTCTGGCCTAGAAGTACTAAAAGAAATCAGGCAGGATAAAAAACATTTACCGATAATTATGTTAACCGTTAAGGCTGAACTAAGCGACAAAAAAACCGCCTTTGACTTAGGGGCGGATGATTATTTAACTAAACCGTTTTTACTGGAAGAGTTGATTATGAGAATTGAAGCACTCTTAAGAAGACCAAAACATATTAAAAACCAAATAATAAAACTGGGGAATTTATTATTAGATTCCAAAATCGGATGCTTCAAGCGTGGTGGCAAAGAATTATATTTAACCAGACGTGAATTTTGTTTATTGGAATATCTTTTACGTCGCAAAAATGAAATTGTTTCACGCGGAGAAATTTTAGAAAACGTCTGGGATTATAATGCCGATCCTTTTTCTAATTCTATAGAAACCCACATCGCTAGCTTGCGTCGAAAATTAAATAGTGGCGGGCAACGTGATATTATTCATACCTTCTCCGGGCGAGGTTATAAACTAGCTCTTAAAAAAATGGATTAGTAGAAAAATAAATTAGGGAAGAAATTTTTTACCTTTTATTTTTTCCGGTAAATATTCCTGGTTAGAATCATCTTCAAGCGGCGTATATTTATAATTTTTTCCGTAGTCTAGTTCCTTCATCAACTTAGTCGGGGCATTGCGAAGATGAAGCGGGACCGGAAGGTTACCACTTTTTTCAACCTCAGCGCGCGCCTGATTATAAGCTTCATAAACGGCAATGCTTTTCGGTGATTTAGCTAAATAAGTAACACAGTGCGCCAAATTAACCGCACATTCCGGCAAGCCAATTTTATGGCAAGCTTCATAAGTAGCAGTCGCTAACATTAAAGCGCTGTTATTAGCTAAACCAACATCCTCGGAAGCAAATCTAATCAATCGCCGCGCCACATAAAGCGGGTCTTCTCCCGCTTCAATCATGCGCGCCAAATAATAAATAGCGGCATCAGCATTATGGCCACGCATTGACTTGTGAAGGGCCGAAATAAGATTATAGTGTTCATCACCATTTTTATCATAAAGCAAACCCGGCTTATTGATAATGTCTTTGATAAGTTGAGGAGATATTTCTCCTTGATGTTTATAGGCACTTTCTAGAATCCCGAGGGCTTTACGAGCATCGCCATTAGCCATTTGCACGATTAGTCCGCTAATTTCTTGGCTTAATTTAATTTCTAAACGTTTAGCCGCCAATTTAATTATTTTTTCCAAACTTTTAGAGTCAAGCGCTTCCAAAACCATAACTTTAACCCGTGACAAAAGCGCGCTGTTAACAGCAAAGCTAGGATTTTCCGTAGTGGCTCCGATAAGCGTAATAGTGCCATTTTCCACTTGCGGCAAGAGGGCGTCTTGTTGCGCTTTATTCCAGCGGTGAATTTCGTCAATAAATAAAAAAGTTTTTTGGCCTAATCTTTTACCGCTCTTAGCTCTATCAACCACTACTTTTAAATCTTTGATACCGCTTTCAGTTGCACTAAATTCTATAAATTCTGCCTTAGTCTCTTTGGCAATAATAAAAGCCAGGGTTGTCTTACCGCTTCCCGGCGGACCCCAAAAAATAAGTGACGGTACCCGATCTTCTCTGATAGCTTGATACAGCCAAGTATTAACACTGATAATTTTTTCTTGACCAATAAATTCCGTCAATTTTTGCGGACGGAAATAAGTAGCCAAAGGCATATTTTCCCACATAACCTAAATATAGAACATTTGACGCTACAAAAGCAAGTGTGTATAATTTTAATACCTATACCCTAGGTATAGCTTAAATTAATTCAAAAAATATGTCCGAAAACAAAAAAGACATCGTTATCAATTTTAAAAAAACCAAAAGCTTGATGGACAAGCTTATTACCATGACCGAAGATGGTGAATATTGTATTGATATCATGCAGCAAAATCTCGCCGCGATTGGACTTCTGAAATCTGCCCACCAGATGCTAATGTCTGGCCATCTAAGTACTTGTTTTAAAAGCGCTATGGCTTCTAAAAATGAAAAGTTAAAAGCCAAAATGGTTGAAGAAATTTTAAAAGTTAATAAATTAGCCGCTAAATAAAGCGACTAAGAATAACGATATGAAAAAACTTGTAGTACCGGTTTCTGGTTTACATTGTAAGGCTTGTGAAATCTTAACTGAAGATAGTCTTAAAGAAATAAAAGGAGTTTTAAACGTCGAAGTTAATCATAAAACCGGAAACGCCGAAATAGAATACAGCGGTGAAGAACCGAAAATAGCTGATATTAAAAAAGCCCTGGAAGAAACTGGTTACGGTCTAGGGAAAATAAAAAACCATCATCAAGAAAATGGCGACCAAAATATAAATTGCGATTTAACGGAAACAAAACCAAGCAAAAGAAATTTCAGTTTTTATATAACGGTTTTAGCCTCAGTATTAATTATTTATTTATTGCTTAACCGCACCAGCTCCCTGCCTTTTGGCGGACTACTCCAACAGGATTTTTCTTGGCCGCTAGCAATTATTGTCGGCCTAGTAGCTGGAGTTTCTACTTGTTTAGCACTAGTAGGAGGCCTAGTCCTCAGCTTGGCGGCTAATTATGCCCAAAACCATCCCGAGGCAACCAGACGAGAAAAATTCCGACCCCATATCCTCTTTAATCTTGGACGGCTCGGAGGCTTTTTCTTGTTAGGCGGCATTCTCGGGCTCATCGGTTCCGCCTTTAAATTATCACCAATCGTAAATTCTGTAATAACCATTATTATTGGTGCAGTCGTTTTAATCCTCGGTTTCAAATTACTAGAAATTTTTCCCGCTTTCACTAAATTTGATTTTTCGCTACCAAAAAAATTCGGTAAAATTATAAAAATAAGCGACCCAATAATCTTAGGGGCACTCACCTTCTTTCTTCCTTGTGGCTTCACTCAAGCTATGCAAATTTATGCCCTGGGAACCGGAAATTTTATTCAAGGTGGTTTAATTATGGCCCTCTTTGCCCTAGGAACCGCTCCGGGATTTTTAGGGATTGGTGGTTTAAGTACGCTGGGCGGCAAAAAAAAATCCAGTGCCTTCTTCGTGGCCGCCGGAATAATTGTCATCGCTTTTGGACTTTTCAATTTAACTAACGGTTACCGCCTCTTTAAAATTTCTTCCGGTATTAATTTAACCAGCCTAATATCACCGGCCGACCAAGAAACAAAAGCGACCAACACAAAAATAGAAGAAGAAAACGGCGTCCGCATCATTAGAATGACCGAAACAAATCATGGTTACTCACCAAACTCTTTTACTGTTCTGAAAGACCAACCAGTTAAATTAATTATTGACGCTCAAGCACCTTATTCTTGCGCCAGCAGTTTAATAATTCCAGCCTTAAAGATTCAAACTCAATTAAAACCCGGAGAAAATAATTTTAAATTTACTCCTGATAAAACTGGCGAAATCCCCTTCTCTTGTTCAATGGGGATGTACACCGGAAAAATAATAGTAGTTGATGATAAAAGCCAACTTCGTTAACCAAAAATTAGAAATTAAAATTTAATTTAATTTTTTTATCTCTCGGTGATATCCGGAAATATATTTTCCAATTTCAAAGACAAACATCGTTAAAGAGCCATAAATTAAGACGACTAACCAATCGAAAGCTCTTAACGGAATCGTGCTAAGCAGGCGATTTAAAATTGGCAAATAAACGGAGGCGACAATAAGAACGGCTCCAAAAAATGTTGCCACTACTAAAAATTTATTAGAGAAATGCTTAGTCTTGAAAATTGAAGTATTCAAACTCCTGACGGCATAAATATAAAACATAGTGCTCAAGCCTAAGGTGGCAAACATCACGGTTCGGGCCAGCGTAATGTCACCAAGGACGTGAAAATAGTAATAAAAAATAGCTAACGCAAAACAATCCATAACTATCGCATAAAAAGCAATTACTTTCTGTAAAGCAACCGTCAATAACGGCTGTTTTCTATTCCGCGGTTTTTCGTGCATGACATTATCATCAGAAACATCAAAAGCAAGACTGGCGGCCGGTAAAGGATCTTCAATCAATTTAATCCATAAAATTTGCGCTGGTAAAATCGGTAGTGGCCAACCCAACAGAACCGAAACTCCGATAATAACCATCTCCTGAAAACAATCGGTAAAGAGATAAAGGATGACTTTTCTAATATTTAAAAAAGTAATTCGTCCTTGTTTAACAGCCTCCACGATTGTTAAGAAACTATTATCCAGCAAGACTAAGTCGGCCGCTTCTTTAGCAACGTCAGTCCCGCTGCCAATAGCCACACCAATATCCGCCTTCTTCAGTGCTGGTGAATCATTAATACCGTCACCAGTCATGGCGACAGTCTTGCCAATTTCTTGAAAAGCATTAACTATTCTTAATTTATGATGCGGGCTAACCCGAGCATACAGACGGATATCATTAATCCGTTTTTTTAATTCAGCATCTGTCAGTTTATCAAGCTCATCGCCATCAATAACATTATGATGATTTATTTCTAAACCAATCTCTTTAACAATAGCCATCGCCGTCCGCGCATTATCTCCAGTAATAATAACAACCCTAATCCCAGCTTCACGACAAGATTGAATAGCCTGTTTAACGTCTAATCTAATTTGGTCACGTAGAGAAAAAAATCCCACTAAAGTTAAATCCTCCAAATCATTAGCCACTAAACCACCAGATTTACTACTAGTTTTATTTTTATACGCCAAGGCAATTACCCGCGCGCCGACGCTAGTGAATTCCGCAATTTTAGCTTCTTGTACTTTTTTATCTTTAGCGGATAACTTTTTTTCTTGTCCTTGATAATAAATTTTAGAAGCTTGGGCTAATAATTTTTCTGGGGCGCCTTTTACATAAACAACCTCTTGACCATTTTCCAGTTTATGCAAAGTGGCCATTAGCTTGGATTCTGAAGAAAATAATATTTCGTCTAAACGAGGATTAAGCTTTTCTAATTCTTGGCGATACAAACCAACACTGGCTCCCGCCAGCAACAAGGCTTTATCCGTGGGATTACCTAATACTTTTAATTTTGGAAATTCATCACCAGGATTTTCTATCAAACCATCGTTACATAAAACAGCAATTTTTAAAGCCAAGGTTTCTTTGTCCAATTTTTTAATTCCATCTCCGGTTATAAATTGATCAACCAACATTTCTCCCTGAGTCAAAGTTCCGGTTTTATCAGCGCAAATAACCGAAACCGAACCAAGCGTTTCCGCAGCAATAGCGCGCCTCACCAGACCTTGTTTTTTCGCTAAATGCTGCATGCCAATCGCTAAAATAATAGCCATAGCCGGAATTAAGCCCTCAGGAACAGCGGAAACTACAATCACCACGGAAATCATAAACATCTCAAAAATATCTCGACCCGATATCACTCCGATTAAAAAAATAACAACATTAATGACGATTAAAAACAATCCTAATTTAACACCAAAACTATTGATTTGCTTTTGTAGCGGTGTCAATCCCTCGCTTGTTTCTTTAATTAATTTAGCTATTTTGCCAATCTCGGTATTTTGACCGGTAGCAGTAACTAGGGCTTTCCCGTAACCATCAGCCACAATTGTTCCCTGATAAATCATGTTTTTTCTATCGGCTAAGCTAACTTCTGTTGTTAACTCTTTAATCGATTTATCAACTGCAAATGATTCTCCAGTTAAAGCGGCTTCATTTATTTTTAAATCTTTAGCTTCAAATACTCTAGCATCGGCCGGAACAACATCTCCGGCCGCAATTTCAATAATATCGCCGGGAACTAAAAAATCTCTTTTGATGATGGTCAATTGATTATTGCGCCAAACCTTTATTTTATGAGTGACGGCTTGGTTAAGTTTTTCCAAAGCATTATTAGCTTTCCATTCTTGTAAAAACCCAACAACGTTGGTAACCATAACCACAATCAAAATAATAAGCGAATCGCTTTTATGTCCAGCAAAAAAACTAATAACTAAGGCTGCTAGCAGAATAAAGACTAAAGGATTTTTAAATTGACCTAAAAAAAGTCTTAGACCAGTAAGCGCTTTTTTACGCGGTAATTTATTCAAACCATAGGTTTGTAAACGCTTATCAATCTCTAAAGTCTCTAAGCCAGATGGCTTGGCCGCTAATTTTTTAAAAGCGGTGGCAATGCTTAATTGATAGAATAAAGAATTATCCATTGTTGAAAAATTAAAAATTAGTAGCTAGGGATTGATAGTCGATCCAAGCTATCTTTTAATTTTAACATAAGCTCTGTTTTTTTAAAAACAAAACACTCGCTCCCCTATGCTGGAACGAGTGTTTTGTTTACTCATCTTCTTTTATCTCCAAAACTTAATTATCTTCATTATCTTATTTATCTATCCAACATATGTCCGCCGCCCATCCCCAGACCCATTCCAAATCCATGGCCAGGACCATCACCTAAGCCAATACCCGTTAAAATTGTATGTGCTTGTTCCATTAAATTATGAGCCTCAACGAATTGAGCAAAATTGTCTTTAGTGACTTTAGTTACCATCGGATTGCTAGTTCCTTCAGCCGCCACCCAAGCGTCATAGTCGCTGGCGCTAATAGCCGTTTCAACGGCCGTATGCTTAGCTTCCATGGCAGCTTGATTAGCGGTTCTGTTGGCTTCTCTTTCAGCAATCTTAGCGGTTTTTTCCGCATCAGTTAAACCAGTCATTCTACCGGTATAATTATTAACTGCGGCGTCCGCAGCAACCATGCCGCCAGCCATTAGCGCTAAAGCGCCTAGCACAGCGGCTCCTTTTAATAAATTATCTTGTTTCATATTTTTAAATTGATTACCGTTTAGCTCTCCCCTTCAGAAAACTAGAAACGTTTAAATTACTAATTAGTCGAGTGTTAAGATCTTAACTTTCCCTTCTGCTAATTAATACGCCCTTAAAATAAATTTCTTCATTCTAAAAATTAAGTTCCGTACTTTCTATAATTCTAGCTCCACCCATAAATTGCCCGGGGACCGGTGAATGAGGAGCGGCCTTAAATTTCTTAAAAAATCCGTGTCCAGGCATCATCGGCAAAATTTTAAATACTTCAAAAATATCATCTGATTTTTTCTGGCCAATTAACCGTAATGGCCCGCCAGATAGAGGCATAGCAATAAAATCGTTACCTTTTACTTGGATAACCCATTCATGTCTGTTTTTATCAATTAAAATAAAACTCTCGCCGTCCACTTGTGAGGCAATCATCCCTATTAACCGTCCCTCTTCGGGATTTGACCAAAAATCAACATGAGGGTTCATCATCGCACAATATAACGGGGCATTTTGTCCCAAGACTTCATCTAATTCTTGACCGAGTCCGGCAGCAAAAAATATAGCTCCTAAAAAAATACTGGCAACAACCGCCCCTGTAATAATTAAACCAATTGAATAACGATAACCAGTTTTAGTATGTTTTAAATTATAATAAACAATAAAGACAAATAAACTTAAAAATATTAGCCAAAAATAAGGTAAAGTTAAAAGCAACATTTCCCCCAAACTCTTATTGATATCCTGCCTGATGGCAAAATCGTTATAACTGGAAAGATAAATAATTACCGAAACCGCCGCCGCCCCGATAAGGAGCGCTAAAACTCCAGAAATCCAGATAGCATAATTCCTTAACAAGAAATGCCAACGTGCTGTTGGTTTAATTTCTTTCAGTTTTTCTAGAATCTCCTGATTAAAAGTATTGTTTTCCATATATTTAAAGTTTACGGCTGACAAGCAAAACTTTTTTTAACTCAGCTTTTGCCTTATTCATTCTCGAGGCCACTGTCCCTAAAGGCTTTTTGATAATATCTGATATTTCTTGATAATCTTTTTCTTCAATATATTTTAAAATTATTATCTCTTGGTATTTAATATCAATCTGAGAAATTGCCACACTAATTTCTTGTTTTAGTTCTTGACGGACAAACTCTTCTAATATATTAGTATCTCCAGCCAATTCCTTTATTTGACTATCTTTGATATCAATATCTAAAAGTTGCGGCCTGGCTTTGCGCTTACGGTAATTATCTATTACCTCATTATGAGCAATACGATAAACCCAAGAAGAAAACTTTAAGCTATTATCAAAATCATTAAGATTAAGATAAACCTTAATAAAAATGTTTTGTAGAATATCTTCAGCCTCCTCTAAGCCAACATTAGATATCCGCCTAATATATCTAAGTAGTTTATCTTTATAACGATTAACTAAGTGCGAAAAAATACTCTGGTTTTCCAGAACTATACTTACCAGCTCCTCATCAGTTTTTTGTTCAAAATCGATATTTTCTATCATAAATCTCTAAACGAGCCTTTTTTATTAATACGGGTAAAAACTATTTTTCTTCAAATAATAAGGAAATCTGCCTTAATTTTATTATACCCGGAAATTTCACTTTAAACAGCTTAACAAAGATTCATACTTCCTTGCGCAAAGCCTAGCTTTGCCTTATGATAAAATCATAAATAAACTAATATGCGTGTTCCAATCAGAAAAGGCAATTCGCGCCTAGATAAAAAAATTGACCCAGCCATGACCGAAGCTAAATATCATGAGCTTGTAAAAAAGCTGGACTTTTGGAAACGGATCAAACGACCGCGCGAAGCCGAAGAAGTTAAGCGTTTAGCTCTCATGGGTGATTTTTCCGAAAATGTCGGCTATCAAGTCGCCAAAGGACGTTTGCGCGGACTCAATGAACGAATTCTTGATTTAGAAAAACTCTTGGGGCGAGCAGAAATTATTAAACTCCAAAATAACGGTACGGTACAGCTCGGAAATAGAGTAACTATAGAAAAAAGTGGCAAACTCACAACTTATCAAATTTTAGGCACGACTGAAACCGATCCCACGAGCGGCACCATTTCCTATTCTTCCCCACTCGGCGCGGCTCTGATGAATAAACACGTTAACGAAACTATAAAAATAAAGCTCGCCGATAAAGAAGTTTATTATAAGATTATAAAAATAGAATAGCTGATACGGGATTAACCTAAACTTTTTACAAATTTAAAAATAAGATTTTTTAATTTCGTCTCCTGGCCTGAAAAACTATGAAGCGATTTTTTAATCATCAACAGCTCGGTATTTTTATTAATTAAGACTTTTTTAAACCAAGCCAAAACTTCCATCATTGGCCGATCAGTGAATTGGTCAGCGCCAGCCAAAACAACTAAAAATGGCTTTTTAATTTTTTGTAAAATTTGCGACTTCTTATTAGGGACAGCATAGCTAAACATTTCTTCCACACTCTCGGGCGTAAAAAGACTTAAAAATCTTTGAGCGGATATTGGGCGCGACCAATATTTTTCCGGTAATAAGGTCTGTGACTTACCGTCCGCGACCAGTTTACGCGCAGTTTTTAAAGCGCGCTGAAAAATTTTCGGCTCAGTGAACTTAATGGCATCGGCATAATCGCTCATCGGCGCTAATAAAATCGCCCCCAGAACGCTAGCCGGGTTTTTCTTAGATAAATAATAAGCAATCTTATTGCAACCCGTCGAATGTCCCAGTAAAATAATTTTTCGGTAACCATTATCCAGTGCCGTATTAATAGCGCCGTCAATATCATCAATGCAGTCGGCAAAAGCTTCATGGGCTTCACCGATAATAAGCGAATCGTAAATGTCAGACTGACGCGGATTTATTTTACGAAATTGATTAATTAGTCCGTGTCCACGGTTATTAAAAACCATCACGGCAGCGCCATCAGCCGTCATTTTTTCAACCAATTCCAGACGCGAAAATAAATTACCGCTTAAACCGTGAAGCAAGATATAAATTGTCTTTACCCGCCTAGAGCCAAAAATAAAACCTTGAAGAATAATCTTTTGGGGCGTAATTATTTTAATATTTTTAGCTTCCATATTTTTATTATTTATTGTCATCAACAAAAAACTCATAACCACCGATTAAAATTGGCGTTGATAAGAAATACCAAATTATCACATCATCTAAGGGAAAAATATTACCAACTAGATTAATCGGCAGAATATATTCCCCCGGCCACCACCAAGAACCAACAATTAAAGAAACCGCTTCATAAATAAAAAACACTAGGGCAAAGAAAACGGTTGGTAACCAGATCTTTTTTAATAACTTAGGATTAAAATAGAACATAATTACTCCCGGAACCAATAAAATTATAAGAGCCAATAAGGCATAATTAACCGCGAGTAAATTAGGGGTAATAAAAAAAATAGAAAATACCACTAAAAACAGGAGGATATACCCTAAAATTATAAAACGAAAACGTTTAGAAATCCGACCGCGCCGATCCTTATCAACAAAATATTCATAAAAGGCTAACACCCAGAAAAAATTTAAAAAAGCGAAAAGGATGTTTTCCAGAGGCGCGATTCCAAATAAACGCGGTAAAATTGACTGAACATCCCAAGCATTCGCTAAGCGAGCGGCAAGCTCTACTGGTGGTGCAAATAATAAAGTTGTTAAAACGGAAAACAATAAAATTTTAAAACGTGATTTTTTGAGCCACAAAAAATTAATAACTGCCGGCGGCACCAAAACCAAAACGATAGAGACCAAATAAACCGGCCGCCAAAAATAAACTATAGCGCAAGCTAAAATAACATAAGCGAGCAAAAATATTAAGCGTTGTTTCTTTTTTTTGTTTAACATCTTACTTAAAGTTTAACAAAAAAGCTTAAAAATAACAAAAGGAGGCTGTAAATTTAGCCTCCTGTTACTTTACAATTTTTTTATTGATCTCTTGATCTTCTGAATATTCAGAGATTTTTTCTTTTCCCCCAATTCCCAGAGTCTCAGCGACCCATTCTTACCGGATCGATAAAAAACTTTAAAATGTAACTGAAATTTTCCACTATCCTTATAGAGTTGGGTTATAAAAGAATAGTTATTCACCTGATAAACAGCGCGGTCGTTATCATTGGCGTCTTTTAAAGCTACACTCTCCTCTACTTGATTTATAGCTCGCAAATTACGAGCAATAATCTCATTAGTATTAGCGTCTTCCGGTTCCACAAACCAATTCGTAGTTGATTCTTTTTTATTTCTCATGATTAATCCTCCAATTTTAAATGTTCAATAATTAATGTTTAACTATATAATGAAATTATCAATTAAAATTCGGCGTTCTTCGGGGTGCGCGGAAACGGAATAACATCGCGGATATTAGCCATGCCAGAAAAATACATAATCGCCCGTTCAAAGCCCAGACCAAAACCGGCATGCTTAACGCCACCATAACGACGAGTATCTAAATACCAATTATAATCTTTGGGATTCATTCCCAGCTCTTCAATTCTATTTTTCAGAACTTCATAACGTTCTTCCCTCTGGCTACCACCGATAATCTCCCCAATTCCCGGAACTAACAAATCCATCGCCGCCACGGTCTTACCGTCATCATTCTGACGCATATAAAAAGCTTTAATATCTTTCGGATAATCCGTTAAAAATACGGGCTTAGCAAAAATTTTCTCGGTAATATAACGTTCATGCTCTGTTTGCAAATCAATTCCCCAGGCAACTGGGTAATTAAATTTCTCACCGCTCTTGATTAATAAATCAATTGCTTCCGTATAAGGTAAGCGCACAAAATCAGCACTCAAAATGTTATTCAGTCTTTCTAAAAGACCGGTG
>Ga0075530_1000119_pt1 | contig 32983 bp, 28 predicted proteins | sample NGEPerD_2_FD_75101 | JGI IMG/M metagenome (GOLD analysis project Ga0075530, IMG submission 75101) | Arctic peat soil microbial communities from the Barrow Environmental Observatory site, Barrow, Alaska, USA - NGEE PermafrostL1-D | ecosystem: Environmental > Terrestrial > Soil > Wetlands > Peat ... | reverse complement strand
CGCCCAAACTTCCCGTAGTGCGCCACCTGGTCCAGCCCACGTAAACCGCGTTTGAGGCTGCCGCTCTTGTCGTGCGGGACGGGATAGCCCACGGACACGACGCCCACGAGGTTGCGGTCATGCGGGATCGCGAACGCCTCGAAGACGTCCTCGTGGGTCTCGGGGGGCGCACCGAAGAAACAGCCCCCCAGCCCCTCGTCGACCGCAGTCAGCAGGATCATGAGAGCGGCCATCCCCGTATCGATGTCCCAGTAGGGCACCGGCCAGCGCGCTTCATCCATGTCGGTCCAGCCCTTGTCCGGTTCGGCATAGCGCCGCAGGTAGGTGGGCTCGTCGGACAGACACAGGATCAGGGCCGGGGCGGTCTGCATGCCCTCAAGCCATAAGTCCATGTCGTCATCGACATCGGTGGTGGCGGCCCAATATGCCTGTCGTTCTTCGGGTTCGGTGAGGACGACGAAGTCCCAGCCCTGACTGAAGCCTGCGCTCGGGGCCCGAATCGCGTTGCGAAGCGCTGTGTTGATGACCTTGGCAGGCACAGGACGCTCAGGGTCGTACCGACGGACCATGCGACGCTTGCGAACGACTTCGGAGAACTCCATGGCGCCACTGTGCCACGCCGTCCCGAAGCCCTGGATCCACTGTGTCGCACCCTTCGACGGACGACAGGGAACCGCCCTGGTCTGTTCTGCGTCAAAGCAACATGACCATCACCGTCTCTCCTCGTCGCGTTGCCATGGCCGTTCTCGCGGTCATCGCGTTGTCTGTCACCTACCTCATCGGCGCCACTCGCGCCGGGGGAAACGTGGTGACGGCCTCGACCAGGGCCGCCACCACCTCATCGACCCAGCCCGTGGCCTACCCGGTCAACGGGAGCCCGGGCATCAACGTCGGAGGAAGGGCCAAGGTTGCCGGGACTCCGGACACGCTCCGGCTCGACCTGTCCGTTGTCGCGAGCGCCGCGTCGGTGTCCGAAGCGCTCGGGTCGGCAAACCGTTCGGCCTCCGCCGTCCAGAAGTCCCTGCTCGGCAACAACGTGCAGAAGAAGGACCTTCAGACGTCTGGACTCACCATCCGGCCCGAGTACGACTACTCGAACAACTCGGCGCCGCGGCTCAAGGGCTACCAGGTGACGGAGAGCATCAGCGCCCGCCTCCGTGACCTGGGCCGCGCCGGTGACGTCATCGGCAAGGCGATCAGCGCCGGGGGAAACGCCATACGGGTCAACGGGATCAGCCTCGATCTCGAGGACACCGGCGTGCTGGTGTCGAGCGCAAGGGACAAGGCTTTTGCGGACGCGAAGACCAAGGCTGAGCAGTACGCCCGAGCCGCCGGACGCAGCTTGGGTGACGTCATCAGCATCTCCGAGGACGTCACCACACCGACGCCGCTCGCCGTGCCGTATGGGTTGAATGCCACCTCGGCCAAGGACATGGCCAGCGTTCCGATCGAGCCGGGAAGCCAGGACGTCAGCGTCAGCGTGACCGTGCTCTTCGAGATGCGCTGATCCTCAGCAAGAACCTGAGCCCGGCCAGGAACCCGGTCGACGTCAACAGGCTCGGCGTCAGTTCTTGAGCCCGGGGAAGTCGGACTCCCAGAACTCGGTCTTGCTGGCCCGGCTCGAGGCGTCAGCACCGGCACCTGCACCGTGGGCAGTCTCCTCGCGGCCCCGCAGCTCGACGCGGCGGATCTTGCCCGAAATGGTCTTGGGCAGCTCAGCGAACTCGATGCGACGGATCCGCTTGTATGCCGCGAGGTGCTCTCGCGCGTAGGCCAGGATCGACTCCGCGGTCTCTGCTGTCGGCGCGTAACCGGGTGCCAGAACGACATACGCCTTCGGGACGGCCAGGCGGGTCGGGTCCGGTGAGGGCACGATGGCCGCCTCGGCAACCGCCGGATGCTCGATCAGCACCGACTCGAGCTCGAACGGACTGATCCGGTAGTCCGAGGCCTTGAACACGTCATCTGCACGCCCGACGTAGGTGATGTAACCACGCGCGTCCCGGGAGGCCACGTCGCCTGTGTGATACGCATTGTCGCGCATCGACTCGTCGGTCTTCTCGTAGTCGCCGTGATAGCCGACCATCAGCCCCACTGGGCGCCCACCCGTGCCGGAGAGGCGAAGGCAGAGCTCACCCTCCGCGCCGTCACCGACCTGCTCCTCACCGGTCGCCGGGTCGAGCAGGACTACGTCATAACCGGGCAGGGGCCGCCCCATCGATCCGGGGACAACCTCCTGGCTGGGGGTGTTGCCCACTTGAGCTGTTGTCTCGGTCTGGCCGAACCCGTCCCGGATCACGACGCCAAGAGCGTTCTGGACCTGCTCGATGACCTCGGGGTTGAGCGGTTCTCCTGCGCCCACCATCTCGCGGACTGAAAGCCGGCTGCGCCACGGCGCCAGGTCCTGCTGGATCAACATGCGATAGACGGTCGGTGGGGCGCAGAAGGTGGTCACCGACTCCTGCGCCATGGTCGCGAGCAGCCCGGCGGCGTCGAAGCGTGGCTGGTTCACGACCAGGATCGTGGCTTCGGCGTTCCAGGGAGCGAAGAAGGACGACCACGCGTGCTTGGCCCAACCTGGCGACGAGATGTTGAGATGGACGTCACCGGGCCGCAGACCGATCCAGTACATCGTCGACAGATGCCCCACCGGATAGGACAGGTGTGTGTGCTCGACGAGCTTGGGTTGGGCCGTCGTCCCAGAGGTGAAGTAGAGAAGCAGGGTGTCATCGCCGCCCGCTGACCGGGGAGGCGTGAATTCGGTTGCCGCACGGAGCGACTCGTCATATGCCGTCCAGCCGGGGACGGGTTCGCCGACAGCGATGCGCGTGTAGGCGCCGGGGACGTCATCGAACTTGCCCGCGTCGACCGAAGAGGTGACGACGTGTCGCACGCCACCGCGAGTGATTCGGTCGTCCAGGTCGGCAGGTGTCAACAACGTGGTGGCCGGGATCACGACGACACCCAGCTTGATGCACCCCAGCAACGTCTCCCACAGCTCCACCTGGTTGCCCATCATGAGCAGGAGGCGGTCGCCCTTGACCGCACCCAACGAGGACAACCAGGAGGCGACCTGCGAGGAGCGGGCGGACATCTCGGCGTACGTCACCGCGTGGCTTGACCCGTCGGCCTCGACGAGCTTCAGGGCGACCCGCGCGCCGGTGGTGGCATCAGCCGCAACCCGGTCGAACCAGTCGAGACCCCAGTTGAAGTCGGGTGGTCGGGGGGCGGAGTAGTCGGCCATCGCACGGTCGTAGTCGGTCCGCGACGACAGCAGAAGGTCTCGGGCGTTGCGGAACTGCGCGTATGCATCGGCCATGGCCTGACCTTAGCCACCGAAAGCCATTTCTGCTGATCGGAGTCTCAGCGACGTTCACCTCGATGGGTCTGACATCCTGAGCCCATGATCAATGCGGCCTCGCGACCTGATGGCTATCCGGCGGAGTGGGAGGCCGATGTCGTCCTGCGGGACGGTTCGGTGGCTCACGTGCGGCCGATCGTGCCGGATGACGGAGACGGCCTTCGTCGCTTCCATGCTGGGCAGTCCGCCGAGTCGATCTACCTTCGCTTCTTCGCGCCGCTGAAGACATTGAGCGACAAGGATGTTGCGCGATTCACCCAGGTCGACTACGACAGCCGGGTGGCCCTGGTGGCCACGGTGCGCGGCGAGATCATCGGCGTCGCCCGCTACGACAGGCTGGATGCGAAGACGGCTGAGGTTGCTTTCAACATCTCCGACGCCTTTCAGGGCAAGGGAGTGGGGTCGGTCCTCCTCGAGCATCTAGCCGCCATCGCCCAGGAGCGGGGCGTCGCCAAGTTCGTGGCTGACGTCCTGCCGCAGAACCGCAAGATGATCCAGGTCTTCAACGATGCCGGGTACGAGGTCAACCACCACTTCGACAACGGCGTGATCGCGGTGGCCTTCGAGATCGAGCCGACGGTCCAGTCACTGGCGGTTCGACAGTCGCGAGAGCACCGCGCCGAGGCCGTCAGCATGCACTCCGTGCTGTTCCCCGCGTCGATTGCTGTGATCGGCGCCAGCCGCCGGACCGGCTCGATCGGGCATCGGTTGCTCCAAAACATCCTCGATGGTGGCTTCACGGGCCGGGTCCACGCTGTCAACACCGAGGCGCTGGAAGTGGCAGGGCTACAGGCCCATCCGCGGGTCACCGACATCCCCGACCATGTTGACCTCGCGGTTGTCGCCGTTCCGGCGGAGTCGGTGATCGAGGTGGTCAACGACTGCGCTGCGGCGGGGGCCAAGGCGTTGCTGGTGCTGTCCGCCGGATTTGCCGAGTCAAGCACGGCCGGTGAGCAGCTGCAGGTTGAGTTGTTGCAGACCGCGCGCAACAGCGGCATGCGGGTCATCGGCCCCAACTCCTTCGGCATCATCAACTCTCACCCTGACGTGCGGATGAACGCCTCCCTGGCTCCCGTCATGCCTCCTGCCGGCACGATGGGTCTGTTCTCCCAGAGCGGCGCTCTGGGTATCGCCGTGCTCGCCTCGGCTGCACGACGCAACCTCGGCATCTCGATCTTCGCGTCGGCAGGCAACCGCGTCGACGTATCCGGCAACGACTTCATGCAGTACTGGATCGATGACGACGACACCCACGCGGTTGGCCTCTACCTCGAGTCGGTGGGCAACCCCCGCAAGTTCTCCCGCATCGCGCGGCAGCTTTCAATGCGCAAACCGGTGATCGTGGTCAAGTCCGCAATGAGCGCGTTTGGCGTCCCGCCCGGTCACCGGGTGCGTACCACGCGTGTCCCGTCCGGCGCTTTTGACGCCATGCTGCGCCAGGCCGGCGTGATCCGGGTCGAGAACGTGCACCAGCTCTTCGACGTGGCCCAGCTTGTGGTCCACCAGCCCCTGCCGCGAGGCGACCGGGTGGCCATCGTCGGCAACTCGCACGCCCTCGAGGCGCTCACCGCCCAGGCATGCGTCAGCTGGGGGCTGGAGGTCACCCACGGACCGGTCTCAGTGCCGTCCGACGCCTCGGCCACCGATTTCGCCACCGCTCTTGACGCGGCATTTCTGGATGAAGGCGTGGACAGCGTGCTGACCTGCTGCATCCCACCGTTGGCAACGGTTGACGACGAGATTGTCGACGTGGTCGTCGATTCGGCCGCCAAGTCCGAAAAACCTTGCGTGGCGACCTTTCTCGGCATGCTGGGTGTCACTGAGAGGCTGTCCGGCGGTCCGGGCGATGACAGCGACGATCGCCGTCCGCGTCGGGCGATCCCGGCATACTCGATGCCGGAGGATGCCGTCCGTGCGTTGGCGGCCGCCACACGATATGGGCAGTGGCGAGCTCGCGAGCGAGGAGAGCCGGTCCAACCGTCGGGCCTGGACCGTGCTGCGGCCGAGGATCTGATCGAGAGTGTCTTGGCAGATGCCCCCGCTGGACGGGCACTCACGCCGACCGAGGCCCAGACGTTGTTGGCGGCATATGGCGTGGAGCTCTGGCCGACGCTCCCCGCGGAGACGCCGGATGCCGCGGTCGCTGCGGCCGAGCAGCTCGGCTACCCGGTCGTGCTCAAATCGATCTCGCCTGACGTCCGGCACCAGCCCCAGCTGGCAGGCATTCGCGTCGATCTGCGGACCGAGGCAAGCGTCCGCGAGTCGTTCGAGTCGCTGTCCTCCAGGCTGTCGCCCATCGATGCCGCGATGTTGGTGGTGCAGCGCATGGCGACACCGGGGATCGCGTGTGTCGTACGCACAGCCGAGGACCCGCTGTTCGGACCGGTCGTCAGCTTCAGCATCGCGGGGCCGCCGACCGACCTGCTCGGTGACATCGGGCACAGGATCCCGCCGCTGACCGACGTCGATGTGATGGACCTGATCTCATCGGTCAAGGCCTCGCCCCTGCTTGACGGCTATCACGGCGCCGCACCGGCAGATCGCGCAGCGCTGGCCGACCTCATCGCGCGGGTGTCCGTCCTGGCCGATCAGCAGCCGGACGTGGCCTCGCTGGAGATCAATCCCGTGTTGGCGCATCCCGGCGGGGTCGATGTGTTGGGGGTCGAGGTCTTCGTCGCCCCTGCAACCGCCCGCACCGACACCGAACGGCGGGCCCTGGCTTAGCGCGCTGGCGGGTCCGCCCTTGGGCCGCAGTCGCCGTCTGGGGAGCACATGGTGCGCGCCGAGAGGAAGCATGGGCCAAGATGGGTCCCATGGGTAACACCGCCGACCAGGTCACGAAGCAACGACGTCCGCTCCCGAGCGCGCTGACCAAGGACATCGAGCGTGCCGGCTACTACCCGGCGCTGGTGGCGGACGTGGTCGAGTCGGCTGTCGCCGGTGACGAGATTGTCTCGCACCTGGTGCACCAGGAGACGACGTTCGACCACGACAGCGTACGCAGACATATCACCGTGCTCGCCCTGACTCCCACTCGACTCGTCGTCGCGCATGCCGACGACCACTCGTCCGAAGATGAAGGCGCTCAACCGGACGACACGGCGCCCGGGGCGACCGTGACTGCGACATCCGAGTGCGTGCCGCTCAGTGCCGTGCGGGGCGTCATGCTGACTCACGTGGTGACGTCCCCCGCCACCTACGTGCCCGGCTCGCTGGGACGCGAGCTCACCCTGACCCTTGGCTGGGGTGCGGTCAGCCGGGTCGACGTGATGCCTGCGACCTGCGGCGACCCGAGCTGCGCGGCCGACCACGGCTATGAGGGGACCATCGCCACTGACGACATCGGGTTGCGGATCAGTGCCGATGCCGACGGCGAGCCCGCGCTGGCGCAGGCCATGGCGTTCGCTCGATCGTTGTCGGCGGCCATTGGACACTGAGGCCACCTCTGTGTTCGACCAGAACCTGCCGCCTGCGTATGACGCCTCTGGGCTGGCCGGCGTACTGCCTGCCGTGGTGCGGTCGTTGGGAGTGGCAGAGCCTGCCCGGGATGATGGCATTCCGCGCGACCTGCTCGAGCTGCTGCCGGCGCGCCGTGCGGTGGTGGTGCTCATCGATGGGCTCGGATATGACTTGTTGCGCCAGCGCAGCGGGCACGCCCCGTTCCTACGCGGGCTGTTGCCCTCGGCATACCGGATCTGTGCGGGTTTTCCATCGACCACCGCGACCAGCATGGGCACCTTTGGGACGGGTCTGCCGCCCGGCGCCCACGGGCTCGTCGGCTGTGAGGTGCTCGTACCCGGTGAGGACCGCCTGCTCAACGAGCTGTCCTGGGAAGATGGTCCGGATCCGCGCGTGTGGCAGCCGAGCCAGACCGTTTTCGAGCGCGCGGCCGCCAACGGCTTGACCGTCACCCGCGTCGGCCCGGGATTCTTCGACGGCTCTGGACTGACCAATGCGGCGTTGCGTGGCGGGGCCTTCAAGGCGGCGCACTCCCTCGAGGCGCGGGTTGATGCGGCGCTGACCGCAGTGCGGGCCAGCAAACGTGCCCTCGTCTATCTCTACTGGGGAGAGCTCGACAAGGTGGGGCACGTGCACGGCTGCCAGTCCTGGGAGTGGGGTGATGAGCTTGAGCTGATCGACCGGTCCCTCGCCCGACTCGTGGCAAGTGTCCCCTCGGACACCTCGGTCTACGTCACCGCAGACCACGGCATGGTGGATGCCCCACACGCCCTGCGGATCGATCTTGCGCACGACGCCGAGCTGGCGGGGGGTGTCCGGCACGTGGGCGGTGAACCTCGATCACTCCAGCTGTACTGCGAGCCCGGCGCCACCTCCGACGTGCTCGCCACGTGGCGCGAGCGGGTGGACACGCGGGCCTGGGTGCTGAGCCGGGACGAGGCGATCGGACACGGGCTGTTCGGCACGGTCTCAGAACATGTCCTGCCCCGCATCGGCGACGTCATCGTGGCCATGCGTGACAACTTCGCCATCGTTGACTCCCGGACCGCGCGACCACGGCTGTTGGCATTGTTGGGTCTTCACGGATCGCTGACCCCCGAGGAGATGGCGATCCCCTTGGTCGAGGTGGCCGCGCGGGACATGGCTGAGGGTCCGTGACCGGCACCCATTAGAGTTCCCTTCCGTGGCTGAACTCGTTTTCTTCTCCGGCACGATGGACTGTGGCAAGTCCACCCTGGCCCTGCAGATGGACCACAACCACGCGGCCAGAGGGCGGGCGGGGCTGATATTCACCAAGCACGACCGGGCCGGCGAGGCGGTGCTGTCCTCACGTCTTGGTCTGGCCACCACCGCCCTTGAGGTGTTGGACGGCCTCGACTTCTGGGACGTCGTCGTGGGCCGCGCCACGAGCGGCCAGCGGGTGGACTACCTGATCTGCGACGAGGCCCAGTTCTATACCCCGGCACAGGTTGAACAGCTCGCCAGGCTGGTGGACGAGATGGATGTCGATGTCTACGCCTTCGGTATCACTGCCGACTTCAGGACTGAGCTCTTCCCCGGGTCGCAACGGATGATCGAGCTGGCCGACCGCGTCCAGACGCTCCAGGTGGAAGCGCTGTGCTGGTGTGGCCGCCGTGCGACGACCAACGCCCGGGTCGTGGATGGCGCGATGGTTCTCGAGGGTGCGCAGATCGTAGTGGGAGACATCGCACCCGACGAGGTTGGCGTGGTGGAGTACGAGGTGCTGTGCCGGCGCCACTACATGCGCAGGATGACCTCACACGCTGCTCGGGCCGTGGCGATCTCGCCCGAGCTCCTCCCGTTCGACCTCGACTACTGCCCGATTCCGGCGCCCGGGCTCAAGGCCTGATCACGAGACGTCTCGCAGGTTCCAGCCGAGCACACGATCGGCGCTCACAATCGAGTGCTCAGATGTAATCGGCGTTCAGGATGAGGAATGGTCGACGCGCGGTTTTGAGCCGAACATGATCTCGTCCCAGGCCGGGACGTTCGGTCGACCACCCTTGCGCGCGGCCTTGCGCCGCACGGGCTGTGCGTTCGCCGTCTTGGGCTCGACCTGTTCATCGGTCAGGTCGATGAGATAAGCGGCTGCGTCCGGTTCAGGGCGACCGTCGACACCAGACGGATCAGGGTCGGCGTGGGCAGCCGGGGGAGGCGGCATCATCTCGGGGTCGTACGCCAGGTCCTCAAGGGGCAACGCCTGGTCGGGGACGTGGTCACCGGCACCCGGCACGTTGGTAGGGGCGTGGGGTGAGCCACGACGACCGCCCGGCTTGCGGCGGCTCCGCGCGGTGGTGCGCTCGCGCATCGCGGTCATCAGGTCGATGGGCTCGTCGGGGAGATCGTCGGGGAGGTCTTCGGGGGCGCTCGTACGAAGGCCACCCTCGGCCTCCAGGTCATAGACCCTGGTGGTGCGCAACGCTGCCGATGCCAGATGCGGGGCAGGGATCGGCCCTGCGGCGAGCTGCTCCTCCTCGCTCAGCCAGCGGGCCTCGTCATCGACGGCGGACACGGTCCGGTCGGCAAGGTCGAAGCTCCATGACGCCTGACGCTGGCGTCCTCCCGCGGCAAAGGTCAGGACGACGGTCCATGGGCCGTCCTCGGCCCGCCTCGAGTCCCAGCTGGCCTCCCTGGGGTCGACGCCGCGGCCCTTGAGTCGCTCTGACACCCGTGCGGACAGCGTGGGAGCGCTGGCGCCTGTGTAGGCACCGTTGCGTGTGCGCAGACGGGCAGCACGGGCCAGACCGGCAACGTGCTCACGTTCGGCCAGGATCGGGCCCTCGTAGCGGTGGACCTTCTCGACTGGCCATCCGGCGCGCTCGGCGGTCTCCTCGGCGGAGGCACCAGCCCGGATCAGGGCCTGGACATCGCGCGGGCGCAGGCCGCCGTCGTTCCCCGTCTGGGGCCGTCCCAGGCGCGGCCGATCATGCCGGATCGCCGCCCGCAACGGCGCGTCGACCAGCATCCGAAAGCGGGCGCCCTCGGCTCCGCTGAGCAGGAGGTGCTCACCGTCCTCATGTACGCCGATAAGTTGCAGGTCTTGCATCGCCATCTCCTGAGTCGCCCGACAACAACAGACTCTGCCATCTTCAACGACCGGCAGGGCACAAGCCACGCCGCAACGGTAGTTTTGGACAACCATCCTGATTGACGCCGCCGATCTCCTGCTACCCTCCCGCGAACCGGAGAACCTTGTGACCTCGCCCCAGTCCGGAACCCACACCGGCTCACTTGCCCCGTACGACGGCATACTGCTGCTGTCTTTTGGCGGGCCGGAGGAGCCCGACGACGTGATGCCGTTCCTGCGCACCGTGACCGCCGGGCGTGGCATCCCCGACGATCGACTCGCCGCGGTGGCCGAGCACTACTACTCGTTCGGCGGCAAGAGCCCCATCAACGACCAGAACCGCGCGCTGCTGAGCGCCCTGCGTTCCGAGCTGGACCGCCGCGAGCTCACGACGCCGCTGTTGTGGGGCAACCGCAACTTCCACCCCTTCGTGACCGACACGCTGCGCGAGGCCCACGAGGCCGGTATGCGCCGCGTGCTCACCATCATCACCAGCGCCTACAGCTCCTACTCCTCCTGCCGCCAGTACCGCGAGGACCTTGCAGCTGCCGTGCAGACCCTCGCCGATGAGGGACGCGAGATCGAGGTCGACAAGGTGCGGCCCTACTTCAACCACCCCGGCTTCTCGCGCGTCAATGCGCGGCACGTGACCGAGGCGGTGCGCGCCCTCGGGCGTTCGGAACAGGTGCGATCCGATGATGAGGTCCGCCTGGTCTTCGTCACTCACTCGATCCCTGAGGGCATCGACGACACCTCCGGCCCCGGTGACGGCGAAGGCAACGCATACCGCCGCCAGCACCTGGCACTGGCTGCAGCCATCACCGAAGAGGTCAACGCGACTTTGAGCCGAGGCCTGGACCACGAGCTGGTCTACTGCTCCCGATCGGGTCCTCCCTCACAGCCGTGGCTCGACCCGGATGTCAACGACGCGCTGCGGACGCTGGCTGGCTCCGGGGTCAAGACCGTTGTGGTGGCGCCGATCGGGTTCGTCTCCGATCACATGGAGGTCCAGTTCGACCTTGACACCGAAGCTGCGCAGACGGCGGCCGACGTTGGCCTGGAGATGGTGCGCGTTCCCACGGTCGGTACCGACCCCGAGTTCGTATCGGGTCTCGTCGACCTCGCGTTCGAGCGAGCTGCGCAGGCCCGTGGTCAGGCTCCGAGGGCCGTTCCTTTCTGGCCCGGTGACGACGTGTTCCCGCCCGTATGCCGCCCGGGTTGTTGTCCCAACCTGCGGGCATCCCGCCCCGCGCTCTGTGGGTCCGACTGATGCCTGTTGACCTGATGTTGTCGGGTCGTGACATGCCCGAACCACTCCTTCGCGAGCTCGAAGACCTTGCGGTGACGGCTGCCGGTGCGGCCGGGCGGTTCATCGTTGACGACCGCCCACGCGGCATGGGGGTCCTGGACACCAAGAGCAGTGTCAACGACATCGTGACCGTGATGGACCAAGAGTCAGAGCTGCTCCTGCGACGCATCCTGTTGGGCGCCCGGCCCGATGACGCGGTCCTTGGGGAGGAGGACGGGGCTTCGGCTGGGACCTCCGGCATCACATGGGTCATCGACCCGATCGACGGGACCGTCAACTATCTCTACGGGATCCCCGCCTATTGCGTCTCGGTGGCCGCCGTGATCGGCGACGCCGGGACGCCAGGGCAGTGGCAACCGGTCGCCGGCGCAATCTGCAACCCGCTCACCGGAGAGATCTTCCACTCCCGACGGGGCGGCGGTGCCTATGTCCTGGTGGCCGGTGAGGACACCGCGATCAGGGTCAACGCCGTCGACGTCCTGCTGCAGTCTCTCATCGCGACCGGCTTCGGCTACGTGCCTGAGGTGCGTGCTCGCCAAGGTGAGGTGCTCAGCGCGATGTTGCCGGAGATCCGCGACATCCGTCGCGCCGGCAGCGCCGCACTTGATCTCTGCGCCGTCGCATGCGGCAGGGTCGACGCGTACTACGAGTCGGGCCTCAACCCGTGGGATCTCGCGGCCGGGTGGATCATCGCCGCCGAGGCAGGGGCGCTGGTGACGGGCCTGAACGGGATACCTCCGGGCCAGGCAGCCGTGGTGGCAGCCGGACCAGGCGTCCATGCCGCGTTGCTGCGCCGGTTGGAAGCGTTGGCACCCCTGCGCTGAGCGGCGAGCCGGCACATCTCGGGGGTCCTTGACCAACTGGTGGAAACCCCAAGGTGACAGGGAGGCTGCTGATAGGGCACAATCCGCCCCGCAAGCGGGCACAAAAACACACGGCCGCGCGTTGACCCCGCAGCGACGCACCACGGATCCTGTTAAGACCTCAAGGAGGGCGACAACCGCCATGGCGACTGACTATGACGCGCCACGCAAGACTGACGACGACGACGCCGAAGACTCGATCGAGGAGTTGAAGTCGCGGCGCGTCGACAAGAGTGCGTCGAGCGTTGACGTAGACGAGACCGAGCAGGCCGAGGGCTTTGAGCTGCCCGGGGCCGACCTGTCCGGCGAAGAGCTGTCGGTGCGCGTGGTTCCCAAGCAAGCTGATGAGTTCACCTGTTCACGGTGCTTCCTCGTACATCACCGCAGCCAGCTGGCCAAGGAAGTCAACGGCCAGCCGGTTTGTCGCGATTGCGCTGCCTGAGCCGAACCCCGATGGCGTGTGCGGCAGGAAACTCGACCAAGGGCTGTGACCATGATTGATCCTTCACGGGTTCAGGTGTTGATCTCGCGGCTGGACCCCGATCTGCCGTTACCCTGCTACGCACACCCGGGCGACGCCGGGGTGGACCTGTACGCCCGTGAGGACATGGACCTCGCGCCCGGGCAGCGAGCCCTCGTCTCGACCGGTGTCGCCATCGCCCTCCCCGCTGGGTATGCCGGGTTCGTCCACCCGCGCTCGGGGCTGGCAGCCAGACACGGCATTACGATGGTCAACGCGCCCGGCACGATCGACGCGGGGTACCGCGGCGAGATCCTCGTCAACCTGCTCAACACGGATAGCCACGAGGCATTCAGCATCATCCGGGGCGACCGGATCGCCCAGCTCGTGGTCCAACGGGTCAGCGAGGCCCACTTCGTCGAAGTGGAGTCGCTTCCGGGCAGTCAACGGGGGGACACTGGACATGGAGCCAGTGGCGGGTTCGGCCCGCCACCCGCTTCAACGACACCATCGCTGACATCAACGACGAGGGACTGACGAAACGTGGGCATCTTCCGCCATGGCACCAAAGACACCACGCCTGCAGACACCACGCCTGCAGACACCACGCCTGCAGACACCACGCCTGCAGACACCTCTGCTGCGCTCTCTCACCCGACGGATGCGCCTGAGTCGGATGACATGGCCGACGCGCATGGGTCCGGGCAGACGGACAGTCCCGCGGTAGGCAGCGAGAAGACGGGTCCTTTCGACCGTTCCGAGGTGGACGGGTTGGACGGCCGGCTGGATCTTGGGTCGCTGTGGGTGACCGGGGTGCCCGGCATGGAGCTGCGTCTCGAGGTGGAGCAGGAGTCCCAGAAGGTGGTCGGGGTCACCGCGGTGCTGGGTGATTCCGCTGTCCAGCTGCAGGCCTTTGCCGCGCCGCGCAGCGACGGTGTCTGGCTTGACATTCGTCACGAGATCGCCGCCAGCATCACCAGCCAGGGCGGCACAGCCGATCTGACGTCCGGTCCGTTTGGTCCTGAGCTGCAGGCCAGGATGCCGGGTCAGGGCCCCGACGGCCGCACGGTCTTCTCTCCTGCGCGATTCATCGGTGTCGATGGTCCCCGATGGTTCCTGCGCGCGGTCCTCAGTGGCCGTGCAGCCATCGACGAGGACGCGGCCTCCGTGCTCTTGGACGTGGTCAGGGCAACGGTCGTGGTGCGCGGCGACGAGGCCATGGCGCCGCGTGAGCTGTTGGCGCTGAAACTGCCTGATCAGCCGGAACCGGTTGTTGAACATGGAGCCGACGAGGAGCCTGCAGCCCCGAACCTCAGCGATCTGAAGCCGTTCGAACGTGGCCCAGAGATCACCGAGATCCACTAGGCGGTGGGACGCAGCAATGACGAATGACCAGCGAAGTCGCTCCAAGGAGAGCAAGCCTGGGCTGGTGGCGCGCGTCGCGACCCGGCTGTCCAGCACGGAGCTGGAGTTCGAGGCCCGTGAGCTGCAGGAGGACGCTGGGCGCCAGGGTGCCACTCCGATCGCCGAACTGAGAGACCGCGCCGATGCCGTTGTCTGTGGCTCCGTGCGAAGCGTCACGTTGCGACCTCGCGTCAACGTCCCGGCACTCGTGGTGGAGCTGTATGACGGCAGCAAGACCCTCGACCTCATCTGGCTCGGGCGCCGACGGATCGGCGGAATAGTGCCGGGCACGTACCTGACCGCACGGGGGCGTGTGACCTTCAAGCACGGCATTGCCACCATGTTCAACCCGGCCTATGAGATCAAGCCGACCCGTGGCCACTAGCGAGGACATCGTGACCAGATCACCCGGCGACAGCGCGGCACACACCGTCGAAACCCTTATCCGCGAGCGACTTTCGTCCGCGATGGGGGGCGCGCGAGGTTCGCTAGAGACGGCGCTGCCGACGGTCGCATTCGTGGCAGCATGGATGTGGCGACACGACGTCAAGATCGCGGTGGCAGCCTCGGCGGTCATCGTACTGATCCTGCTGCTGGTGCGTCTTTCGAGCCGCCAGACGCCGCGCTATGTCCTGTCGGCCGTCCTGGCCACTGCCATCGCCGCGTACTTCGCGTTGCGCAGTGGACGCGCAGAGGCGGCATTCCTGCCCGGCATCCTGACCAGTGCTGCCTGGGGTGTCGGCTCATTGCTGTCTGTCGTCGTGCGCTGGCCGATCGTCGGGTTCATCGTCGCCGCGGGTGATCCACAGATGGCGGAGGACCCCACGGCGTGGCGACGTGACGGCGGTCTGGTCAGGGTGTGTCAGAAACTGACCATGGTGCTCGTCCTGCTGTATGCCGTGCGGGTGGCGGTGATGTTCCCGCTGTACCTCGCGGGGCAGGTCACCATGCTGGGAGTGGCCAAGATCGCGCTGGGGTGGCCTGCTTACCTGTGTGCGCTGGCGATCATGGGGATGATGCTCGTGCGGGGCAAGACCCCGCTCACCCCAACCGAGCTGCCGGCGCCCGAACCGCAGGACTGAACGGCGCTTCCGTCACTCCTTGCCGCGGGGCTGCCTCTTGCCCGGGCTGAGCAGCGCCTCGAGGGCATCCTCGATGTCGGGTGTGGCGAGGAACAACAGCTCGTCGTGAGCCTCGAGCGAGTCGTCGCGGCTCGGCGCAATCGGGTGGTCCTCGCGGATGATCCCCACCAGAACGCAGTCGCTGGGCCAGGGAACGTCCCCGACCCGCTTGCCGGCAAACGGGCTGTCTTCAGGAAGCGTGAGCTCAACCATGGTGGCGGTGCCCTGCCCGAAGGTGAAGATCCGCACCAGATCCCCGACACTGACGGCTTCCTCAACGAGCGCAGTCATCAGTCTCGGCGTCGACACGGCCACATCCACTCCCCAGGCCTCGTCGAACAGCCACTCGTTCCTGGGGTTGTTGACCCGAGCTACGGTGCGGGGCACGCCGAACTCGGTCTTGGCCAGGAGGGACACCACCAGGTTGGCCTTGTCGTCCCCGGTCGCGGCCACGACCACGTCACAGTCATCCAAACCGGCCTCGTGCAGCGAGCTGGTCTCGCAGGCGTCAGCGAGCAGCCAGGATGCCTCGGGGACGCGGCCGGCCTGGACATCGTCGATGTCCTTGTCGATCAACAACACCTGGTGTCCGTTGTGCAGCAGCTCGCGCGCGATGGAGCGACCCACGCTGCCTGCTCCAGCAATGACAACTCGCATCGGGTGTACGTCCTTTCGAGCGATGGTCTTTCGGGGTCTTTCGGGAAGGTAGTTTCTCGGGACGGCGGACGGGGGTCGGTGGTCAGTGGACCGGCGGTGTCTTATCGAGGGTCTGCTCGACGTTCGCGAGCTCCACTCTGGTCGTGATGACGTGGATCAGGTCCCCATCCTGGTAGACCGTGTCTGGGCCCGGAAGTATGCCGTCGCCCAGCCGCGTCAGGTAGGCGACTCTGGCACCTGAGGTCGACTCGAGCTCGCTGATCCGGCGGCCGACCCAGAGCTGGTTGATCGACACGTCGGCGATGACGACGTGGCCGCTGGGGTCCGTGTGTTCGGGGACCGACCCCTGGGGCAACAACCTGCGCAGCATCTGGTCGGCTGTCCAGCGGACGGTGCCGACAGTGGGGATGCCAAGGCGTTGGTAGATCTCCGCCCGGCCCGGGTCGTAGATGCGCGCCACCACATGTTCAACGCCGTACGTCTCGCGGGCGACGCGGGCGGCCAGGATGTTCGAGTTGTCTCCGTTGCTCACGGCAGCGAAGGCGTAGGCCTGCTCGATCCCGGCTTCGAGCATGGTGTCGCGGTCGAAGCCGAGGCCGGTCACCCTCTTGCCCTCGAAGCTGTTGCCCAGACGACGAAAGGCCGCGCTGTTGCTGTCGATGACGGCCACGTCGTGGCCCTGACTCTCGAGACTGAGCGCCAAGGTCGCACCGACCCGGCCACAACCCATGATGACGAAGTGCACGCAGCGACGGTACACCGACAAGGCCCACATGCGCCCGAGTGTCACCGCGACGCACACATCGCACGCCCGCGCTCGCCAGGCGCTTAGAGTGTTCGTCGTGTCGCAAACAGGCAGGATCGTCAAACGGCTCTTCATCGGTAGGGCCATGCGCAGTGACCGGTTGGGGGAGACCCTGCTCCCCAAGCGGATCGCGCTCCCGGTATTTGCCAGCGATGCACTCTCGTCAGTGGCCTACGCCCCGGACGAGATCTTCCTTACCCTGGCCGTGGCCGGTGGTGCCTTCGCGACGACCCACTCGTGGCAGATCGGCCTCGCTGTCGTCGTTGTCATGCTCGTCGTGGTGGCGTCGTACCGCCAGAACGTCCATGCCTACCCCTCCGGTGGCGGTGACTACGAGGTGGCGACGGTCAACCTGGGACCGCGAGCGGGTCTGACGGTCGCAAGCGCCCTGCTGGTCGACTATGTGCTGACCGTCGCGGTGTCGATCTCATCGGCGGCCCAGTACGCCGCCACAGCCCTGCCGCAGCTGCGAGGGCACGAGACGACTGCTGCGGTCGGGATGGTCGTGCTGCTCACCGCCATGAACCTGCGCGGGGTGCGCGAGTCCGGGACGGCGTTCGCGCTTCCCACCTACGCATTCATCATCGGCATCATCGGTATGGCGCTGTTCGGTTTCTACCAGTCGGCCACCGGATCCCTGGACCCGGCCGAGAGTGCGAAGTTCGAGCTCATTCCAGAACATGGCGCGGAGGGACTCGCCGGCTTTGCCATGATCTTCCTTCTCCTGCGTGCCTTCTCCTCCGGAAGTGCCGCCCTGACCGGCGTGGAGGCCATCTCCAACGGCGTCCCGGCGTTCAAGAAGCCCAAGAGCAAGAACGCGGCGACCACGTTGCTTCTGATGGGCGCCATCTCGGTCACCATGATGATGTCGATCATCACGCTCGTGAACCTGACCGGAATCAAGTTCGCGGAGTTCCCCGGCAGCCAGCTCACCCTCGGCGGCCAACCGGTCGGCGACTCGTACAACCAGGACCCGATCATCGGCCAGCTGTCCAAGACGATCTTCTCCGACTTCCACCTCGGTGTCGTCTTCATCTCCATCGTCACCGGCGTTATCCTCATCCTGGCCGCGAACACGGCCTTCAACGGGTTCCCGGTGCTTGCTTCCATCCTCGCCAAGGATGGCTTCCTGCCGCGCCAGCTGCACACCCGCGGCGACCGGCTCGCGTTCTCCAACGGCATCCTCATCCTGGCCGGTGCCGCCTGCTTCCTGATCTTCGTCTACCACGCGCAGGTCACCAAGCTGATCCAGCTCTACATCGTCGGTGTCTTCGTCTCCTTCACCATGAGCCAGACCGGCATGATCAGGCACTGGAACCGCCATCTGAGCATCGAGCGCGATCCCAAGAAACGCCAGCGGATGATGCGCAGCCGCGTCATCAACTCCGTCGGAGCCTTCATGTCGGGCACGGTGCTTCTGGTCGTTCTCGCCACCAAGTTCGTCCACGGCGCGGGCTACGCCGTCGCGGCGATGGTGGTCCTGTTCATCATCATGAACGGCATCCACAACCACTACGCCAGGGTGCGTCGCGAGCTCAATGTCGCGGAGCAACCCGGCGAGGAGCAGATGCTCCCGTCCAGGGTTCACGCGATCGTGCTGGTGTCCAAGATCCACAAGCCCACCCTGCGTGCCCTCGCCTATGCGCGCGCGACCAGGCCCTCACTGCTCGAAGCCATCACCGTGAACGTGGATCCCGAGGAGACCAAGGCGCTGCAGGACGAATGGGATCGTCGTGACATCCCCGTGCCGTTGAAGGCGCTGGACTCGCCCTATCGCGAGATCACCCGTCCGGTTGTCGACTACGTCAAGTCCGTACGACGAGGCAGCCCCCGCGACGTCGTGATGGTCTATATCCCCGAGTACGTCGTGGGCCGCTGGTATGAGCAGGTGCTGCACAACCAGAGCGCGTTGCGCCTCAAGAGCCGTCTCCACTTCACTCCTGGGGTCATGGTGACCAGCGTGCCCTGGCAGCTGCGTTCCTCCGAGGGTGCGGAAAAGCGCTTTGACGGCCCGATCGTGGGCTCGGTTCGGCGCGGAGAGTGAGCAGCAGCCAGAGCCGTGTCCCGAGCCATGACGTGGACGACGATCCACGGGCCTCGTTGGTGGGCACGCAGTTCGAGGCACAGATCGGCAAGGTCGCCCACGGTGGCCACTGCGTCACGCGGTATGACGGCCGGGTGGTGTTCGTGAGACATGCCGTTCCCGGCGAGACGGTGCGGGTGCGGATCACCGCCGGCGCACCGAGCGATCGGTTCCTGCTCGGGGACGCTGTTGAGGTGCTCGAGCCCTCAGAGCACCGGGTGGTGCCTCCCTGCCGGTTCGCCGGCCCTGGCAAGTGCGGCGGATGCGACTGGCAGCACTGCGAGCTCACCTATCAAAGGGAGCTCAAGGCTGCCGTCGTGGTGGAGCAGTTCAAACGTATGGCCGGCCTCGACGTCGATGTTGAGGTCGAGCCACTTCCCGGCGCCGATGAGGGGATTCGCTGGCGGACCAGGACCGAGTTCGCCGTTGATGCCTCTGGTGCGGCGGGGCTGCACCCGCACCACAGCCACGACGTCATTCCCGTCGATGACTGTCTGATCTCGACCAGGCGGGTCATCCAGACCGGTGTCCTGGATCGTCGATGGCCTCGGGTCACCTCTGTCGACGTCGTCGATGCGAGCGGTGAGCCTCGCGCCGTGGCCGTGCCTCTGCCGCAGGGAGACTCGTCCGTCCCCTACGTCACCGAGCGCGTCGACACGGGGACATGGGCAGCCGAGTTCCGGCTCTCGGCACGGGGGTTCTGGCAGGTTCACCCGGGAGCTGCCGCCACGTACGTCGCTCATGTGCTGCGCGAGCTGGAGCCGGCACGGGGGGAGCGCGCGATGGACCTCTATGCAGGCGTGGGCTTGTTCGCCCTCGCCCTCGCGGACGCGGTGGGGCCGGAAGGCGCCGTTCTGGCCATCGAGTCGGATGCGCGCGCCATCCGTGATGCCAAGAGCAACCTGCGGCATCGCACGGAGATTGAGTTGCGCCGCGGCAAGGTAGACCGGGTCTTGAAACCGTTGGTACGGCAGGGCATCCACGCAGATCTCGTTGTTCTCGACCCACCGCGCATCGGGGCCGGCAAGTCGGTCATCAAGGACGTTGCGGCACTCGGGCCTCGGGCGATCGCCTACGTCGCGTGCGACCCGGCTGCACTGGCGCGTGACGTCGCCTACGCACGTGACGCGGGCTACGGGATACGGACCCTGCGAGCCTTTGATGCCTTCCCGATGACTCACCACATCGAGTGCATCGCCGTTCTGGAGCCCTTGGCATGACGTCGGGCCACGGGGCGCAGGAATGGGACAGCCGGTATGCCGGTTCGGACCGCGTATGGTCGGCGTCGCCGAACGCTTGGGTGTCCGACACAGTCGGTGCATGGACCCCTGGTCGGGCGCTGGACCTGGGCGCGGGGGAGGGGCGCCATGCCGTCTGGCTGGCCTCGCTGGGATGGCGGGTCACGGCGGTCGACTTCTCGGCCGTGGGTATCGAGCGGGGTCGTGCGGGGGCTCGCGGAGCCGGCGTCGACGTCGACTGGGTCGTCGCCGACGTAGGGACGTGGGAGCCACCGGACGGTGCCACCTTCGACCTGGTGTTGCTGGCCTACCTTCACATCGAGGACGACGTCCTCTCGAAAGCACGCGGATGGCTGGCCCCGGGTGGTGCGCTGGTCGTGATCGGTCACGCCTTGCGCAACCTCACCGACGGGGTTGGTGGCCCCTCCGATGCCCGACTGCTTCACACCGAGACCGAGTACCGCGCGGCAAGCGAGGGGCTGCTGGTCGAACAGCTCGGCGAGGTGGTCCGTCATCTGCCCGACGGCGATGCCATTGACCTCGCCCTCGTGGCACGGCGGCCGTTGGGCGAGCAGTCGTGAACGAGTCGATACTCAACAACGACAGCTTGTTTCGCTACCCGGTGGATGTCCGCTTCTTCGAGGTCGACTCCCTGGGGGTCGTCTTCAACATGTGGTATCTCGGGTGGTGTGACGAGGCGATGAGCGCCTTCATGGAGTCGATCGGCTACGGCTACGCGACGTTGCGGGCGCAAGGGTTCGACGCCGTCCTGCGCAACGCCGAGATCGAGTGGGCCGACAGCCTTGAGGCGTTCCAGCACGCTGAGATCGGGGTGCTGGTGGACCACGTGGGCACGACGTCCTTCCGCCTCCGATATGACATCGACCGCGTTGACATCGACCGGTTCGAGGCGCCGGGTCATGGGCGGACCCGATGCGCTCAGGTGGCCATCACCTACGTGTGTGTGGCGGTCGATGGCCGCCGCAAGGTGCCAATCCCTCGGGATCTGCGTGAGGCTTTGGCGAGACATCACACCTGAGTCGGGAGACCGGTGCCATCGGGCCCTGACAGCCCAAGGTGCGTGTGGTTAGATATATCTTGACGTCAAGATAAAATCCGGAAGGAGCCGGCGTGAGCCAGCAAAGCATAGACAGTTTCGGTGCCAGGGGGACTCTGAAGGTCGGGGACGCGTCATACGACGTCTTCCGCCTCTCAGCGGTGGAGGGCAGCTCCAAGCTGCCGTTCAGCCTCAAGGTGCTCCTCGAGAACCTCCTGCGGACCGAGGACGGCGCCAACATCACCGCAGGCCACATCCGCGCCCTCGCCGGATGGGATCCCAGCGCCGAGCCGGACACCGAGATCCAGTTCACGCCGGCGCGCGTGATCATGCAGGACTTCACCGGCGTCCCGTGCATCGTCGACCTCGCCACGATGCGCGAGGCCGTCGTCGAGCTCGGTGGTGATGCCTCAAAGATCAACCCACTGTCCCCCGCCGAGATGGTCATCGACCATTCGGTGATCGCTGACATCGCCGGCCGTGCCGACGCCTTCGAGCGGAACGTCGAGCTTGAGTACCAGCGCAACGGTGAGCGCTACCAGTTCCTGCGCTGGGGCCAGAGCGCGTTCGACGACTTCAAGGTCGTCCCGCCCGGGACCGGGATCGTGCACCAGGTCAACATCGAGCACCTTGCCCGGGTCGTCTTCGACCGCGACGGCATGGCCTATCCCGACACCTGCGTCGGCACCGACTCACACACCACGATGGTCAACGGGCTGGGTGTCCTCGCCTGGGGCGTCGGCGGCATCGAGGCCGAGGCGGCGATGCTGGGCCAGCCCGTCTCGATGCTCATCCCACGCGTGGTGGGCTTCAAGCTGCTCGGCGAGATTCCCTCTGGCGTCACGGCAACGGACGTTGTCCTGACGATCACCGAGATGCTGCGCGCCCATGGTGTGGTCGGCAAGTTCGTCGAGTTCTACGGGCAGGGAGTCTCGGCGGTGCCGTTGGCCAACCGCGCCACGATCGGCAACATGAGCCCCGAGTTCGGCTCGACCGCCGCCATGTTCCCGATCGATGAGGTCACCTGCGACTACCTCCGCCTTACCGGTCGCAGCGAGAAGCAGGTCGCCCTGGTCGAGGCTTACAGCAAGGAGCAGGGCCTCTGGCACGACGCCTCGGTCGAGCCGGTCTTCTCCGAGTACCTCGAGCTCGACCTGTCGACAGTGGTCCCGTCGATCGCCGGGCCCAAGCGTCCGCAGGACCGCATCTCGCTCAGCGACGCCAAGGCGTCCTTCCACGGGACGCTCCCGGCGTACGTCGATGGCGGCGAGAACCACAACAGGGTTCCGGTCACATTGGCCGACGGCACCAAGACCGAGATGGATCATGGTCACGTTGCGATCGCCTCGATCACCTCGTGCACCAATACGTCCAACCCGTCGGTCATGGTGGCGGCGGCGATGCTGGCAAAGAACGCGGTCGAGCGCGGTCTGAGCGCCAAGCCCTGGGTGAAGACCTCCATGGCACCGGGCTCCAAGGTTGTCACCGACTACTACGAGAAGGCCGGCCTATGGCCCTACCTGGAGAAGCTCGGCTTCCACCTGGTCGGTTATGGCTGCACGACCTGCATCGGCAACTCCGGGCCGCTGGCCGAGGAGATCTCGGCGGTCATCCAGGAGCACGACCTCAGCGCCGTGTCCGTCCTGTCCGGCAACCGCAACTTCGAGGGCCGGATCAACCCCGACATCAAGATGAACTACCTCGCGTCGCCGCCGCTGGTTGTGGCCTATGCGCTTGCGGGCACCATGGACTGGGACCCTGAGTCAGAGCCGCTCGGCACCGACCCGCAGGGTGTCGACATCTTCCTGCGCGACATCTGGCCCGCCTCGGCCGACGTCGCCCGGGTGGTCGACGGCTCGATCACCAAGGAGATGTTCAGCAGCGACTACGCCGACGTCTTCGCCGGTGATGACCGCTGGCGCGCCTTGCCCACGCCCGCGGGCAAGACCTTCGACTGGGCGCCGGATTCAACCTACGTGCGCAAGCCCCCGTATTTCGAGGGCATGAAGCGTGAGCCGAGCCCCGTCGCCGACATTGCCGGCGCGCGGGTCCTGGCCAAGCTCGGTGACTCGGTCACGACCGACCACATCAGCCCGGCCGGCCAGTTCGCCGCTAGCAGCCCGGCTGGTGTCTACCTCGCAGCTCATGGCGTCGACCGCAAGAACTTCAACTCCTACGGCTCGCGTCGTGGCAACCACGAGGTCATGATTCGCGGCACCTTCGCCAACATTCGGTTGCGCAACCAGCTGCTCGACGATGTCCAGGGCGGTTTCACCCGGGACTTCACCGCCGACGGCGCCCAGTCGAGCATCTATGACGCCGCCCAGAACTACGCCGCAGCCGGTGTGCCGCTGGTGGTTCTGGCGGGCAAGGAGTACGGCTCCGGCTCGTCCCGCGACTGGGCCGCCAAGGGCACCCGCCTCCTGGGTGTCAAAGCGGTCATCGCGCAGTCCTACGAGCGGATCCACCGTTCCAACCTGATCGGCATGGGTGTGCTTCCGCTGCAGTACGCAGCCGGCCAGAACGCCGACTCGCTCGGGCTTGACGGCACCGAGACGTTCGACATCTCGGGCGTGACCGCTCTCAACGAGGGGACGACGCCAAAGACGTTGCACGTCAAGGCGACCAAGCTCGACGGATCGGTCATCGAGTTCGATGCCGATCTGCGCATCGACACTCCCGGTGAGGCGGACTACTACCGCCACGACGGCATCCTGCAGTACGTCCTGCGCTCGCTCGTCAACGGCTGACCGGCCAACTGGTTTCTAGCGCTGGCACACAGCAATACAGCCCGAACGGCCCGAATCTGCCCCAGACATGACGGATTCGGGTCGTTCGTATGTCGCAAGCGAGGCCGTTTGTCGGCGCAGGTTGGCAGACTGGGGAGATGAGCTCACCGTCTCGTACGCCTCCGGGCTGGCCCAAGGCCGTGCCCCCGCCGGACTCCCCAGGCTGGCAGGTGCCTGCAGTGTCGTGGTTGCTCGACCATTGCCCATCGGACTACCGAGGCTATGCCGGGTGGCGCAAGAATCCGGTCGCCCTGGCGTGGGTCGCGGTGCGGCACATCGACGCCCAGCTCGAGGCGATGCGCCAGGCCTACCGCGAGGTTCGCGTGGACCTCGGCGATCTGGTGAGCACCGAAGCGCTCTCCGAGATTCAGTCCGATCTCGAGGCCGAGGGCCTTCGCCTTCGGGCCTCTGCTCGCGGTGCGCAGCTCCTGTATGACGCGTTGCAGGGCAAGCACTACGTCCCCCGTCTGTGACGCACCTCGCTGGGTTCCCTCCGCATGGGCAGGCGTCGGGGCGCGGGGCGGTAGCGTCCACACATGAACAAGAACCTACGCGTCGGCTTGGGCATCCTTCTGGTCCTGATGGGGCTGATCTGGACGATGCAGGGGCTGGGCTACCTGAAAGGCAGCCCCATGACCAGCGTCACGTTGTGGGCCATCATCGGCCCTGTGGTGGCGCTGGTCGGCCTCGCGCTCGCCCTCGGGAGGCTGGGCCGACGCACGCCATAGACTCAAGGGTCCGAGTGGTTAGAGCCTGATTCAGGTTGAAGCGTGGGTCAGCTGGAGATCTGAGCCACATGAAGGATCTGAGTCAGATGAAAGGATGCCTGAGAGCGTGGAGCTGCTGGATTCGATCAACGGTCCCGAGGACCTCAAAGCCCTGACCGCGGCTCAGATGCCGACGCTGGCCAAGGAGATCCGGGAGTTCCTCATCGACTCGGTCTCCAGGACGGGCGGTCACCTCGGGCCCAACCTTGGCGTCGTCGAGCTGACCATCGCGTTGCATCGGGTCTTCGACTCGCCGCGGGACACCATCGTGTTCGACACCGGTCACCAGACCTACGTCCACAAGCTGCTCACTGGCCGTCGGGATGATTTCCCCAACCTGCGCAAGAAGGGCGGGCTGTCGGGCTACCAGAGCCGGGCAGAGTCGGAGCATGACGTCGTCGAGAACTCTCATGCGCCCACGGCGTTGTCCTGGGCTGACGGCATCGCCATCGCGCGCCGTCTCCAAGGCCAACGTGACCGCTATACCGTTGCGGTTATCGGTGATGGGGCGCTCACCGGGGGGATGGCCTGGGAAGCGATCAACAACATCTCGGCCGACAAGGACCTCCCACTGGTGATCGTCGTCAACGACAACGAACGCTCCTATGCACCGACCACGGGCGGGCTCGCCGACCATTTGGCCACGTTGCGGATGACGCGCGGTTACGAGCGGTTCCTGGACTGGGGCAAGAACACGCTGGCTCGCACGCCGGTTGTGGGGTCCGTGATGTACGAGACGCTGCACGGGGTGAAGAAGGGGCTCAAGGACATCGTCGCGCCGCAGGGCATGTTCGAGGACCTGGGGCTGAAGTACCTCGGCCCGGTCGACGGACACGACGAAGAGGCGCTCGAGTCAGCGCTGCGCAAGGCCCGCGCGTTCGGTGGCCCGGTGCTGGTCCACGTGATCACCCAGAAGGGCCGTGGTTACGCACCTGCGTGTGAGGATGAGGCCGACCGCTTCCACGCTGTGGGCATCATCAACCCCGAGACCGGCCTGCCGTTCAACGAGGGTGGCCGGATCTGGACCGATGAGTTCAGCGACGAGATGTGCGAGATCGGTGAACGGCGACCCGACGTGGTGGCGCTGACCGCCGCGATGATGATCCCGGTGGGTCTGGACCGGTTCGCAGGACGCTTCCCGGACCGGGTCTTTGACGTGGGGATTGCCGAGCAGCACGCGCTGACGATGGCATCCGGGCTCGCCTTTGCCGGTCTGCATCCGGTGGTCGCTGTCTATGCCACATTCCTCAACCGTGCCTTTGACCAGCTGCTCATGGACGCTGGCCTCCACAAGGCCGGCGTCACGGTGGTGCTGGACCGTGCCGGCGTGACGGGCACCGATGGTGCCTCCCACAACGGCATGTGGGACATGACGATCTGCGCCGTGGTGCCGGGTTTGCGGTTGGCGGCGCCTCGCGACGGCGAGCAGGTGCGCCGACAGCTGCGCGAGGCCGTCGAGGTCTCAGATGGTCCCACGGTGTTGCGTTTCCCCAAGGGTGATGTCGCAGACCCCATACCCCGGGTGCGCCAGCTCGACAGCCTCGACGTCCTGCACGAGACCGGGCGCGGCGCGGTGGATCTGCTGATCGTCGGTGTCGGAGTGATGGCAGCAACGTCGATCATCGTGGCCGAAAAGCTTGAGGCTCAAGGGATTTCGGTGCGTGTCGTTGATCCTCGGTGGGTGTTGCCAGTCAGCCCGGATCTGGTCCACGCGGCCGGCGATGCCAGCGTGGTTGCAGTGATCGAGGACAACCTGGTGTCGGGGGGCATCGGATCGTCGGTGACCCTGGCGATGCGTCAGGCGGGGAGCAGGACCACGGTCTGCTGCTACGGCATACCCAAGGAGTTCCTGGCGCACGCCTCTCGAAGTCAGGTGCTGGACGAGATTGGGCTGACCCCGGACGCGATCGCCACCTCGCTGTCCAAGGAGCTACGGCGCAGCGTCTGAGCGCCCGCTCAGCCCGCTCAGATGTCGCGGAAGGTCTCGACCGTCGCGCCGAGTGCGTTGAGTCTCTGGGCCAGGTCCTCGTAGCCACGGTTGATCACGTAGACGTTGCGCAGGACCGAGGTCCCTGGGGCCGCGAGCATCGCGAGCAGGATGACCACCGCAGGACGCAGCGCGGGCGGGCAGATGACCTCGGCGGCGCGCCAACGGGTCGGCCCCTCGATGAGCACCCGATGCGGGTCGAGCAGCTGTACCTTGGCCCCGACCTTGGTGAGCTCGGTGAGATAGATCGCCCGGTTGTCATAGACCCAGTCGTGGATCATCGTCGTACCGGTCGCGCACGCCGCGATGAGCGCGAAGAACGGCAGGTTGTCGATGTTCAGGCCGGGGAACGGCATCGGGTGGATCTTGTCGGCGGGCGCCGTCAACGGGCCGGCGATGGTGGTGAGGTCGACCAGACGGGTGAGCCCGTTGGCCGAGCGGTACTCCGGCGTCATGTCGTACTTCATGCCCATGCCCTCGAGCTGGGCGAGCTCGATCTCGAGGAACTCGATCGGCACTCGACGGATGGTGATGGCGGACTCCGTGACGACCGCCGCGGCGAGCAGGCTCATCGCCTCGATCGGGTCCTCTGAGGGCGAGAACTCCACGTCGACGTCGATGACACGTCGGCCGTGGATGGTCAGCGTCGTGCTGCCGATTCCCTCGATGGTCACGCCGAGCGCCTGGAGGAAGAAGCAGAGGTCCTGGACCATGTAGTTGGAGCTGGCGTTGCGGATGACACTGACGCCGTCGTGCCGGGCGGCAGCCATGAGCGCGTTCTCGGTGACGGTGTCGCCGCGCTCGGTCAGGACGATCGCCTTGCCGGGGCTGACCTGGCGATCGACCTTGGCATCGTAGAAGCCCGCAACGGCGGTGATGTTGAGGCCGAACGCCCGCAAGGCGTGCAGGTGCGGCTCCACCGTCCGGGTGCCGAGGTCACACCCTCCGACGTAGGGCAGACGGAACTCGTCGAGCTCGTGCAGCAGGGGGCCGAGGAACATGATCACCGTACGGGTCCTGCGGGCAGCCTCGAGATCCATCGCAGGGAGGTTGAGGTGGGCAGGGGGAGTGATCTCGAGGTCGTTGCTGTCGGGGAGCCAGCGGGTCCTGACGCCGATGCTGGTGAGCACCTCGAGGATGCGGTTGACCTCCTCGATGCGGGCGAGGTTGCGCAAGGTGGTGCGCCCATGGTTGAGCAGCGAGGCGCACAGCAGCGCGACGGCGGCGTTCTTGCTGGTCTTGACGTCGATCGCCCCGGACAGCTTGGTGCCTCCGACGATGCGAAGGTGCTGAGGGCCGGAGTGGCCCATCGAGACGAACTCGGAGTCCAGGCTCTGGCCGATGCGGGCGAGCATCTCAAGGCTGAGATTCTGCTTGCCCTGCTCGATGCGCGCCACCGCGCTCTGGCTCGTCCCCAAAGTCTCGGCAAGATCGTTCTGGGTCAAGCCTTGGTGACGTCGGGCATCCCGGATCAAAGTGCCGATGCGGCCCAAGTAGTTGTCTCTCATGCACTCGACTATAGATCACATATGAGATAGCAACTGACGCCTACGGCTTTGGCGCGCCGGTGTGCGTGTTGGTGTGCGTCGTTGGTCAGGCTGGGACGCTGGCCACACCCCGGGGCAGGAACCGCTTCCCGTTGACCTTCTCCGAGATGCCGGCGCGATCCAGCAGCGGCGTCAGCCCGCCGTTCCAGGCGGCGAACCCCGCGCCGGTGATCAGGGCGAGGTCAATGTCCATGGGAGCCGCGACCACACCTTCATCCAGCATCAGCTGAGCCTCTTGCGCCAAAGCGGAGAGTACCTGCTCGCGGACTTGTGCGGAGTCGAGGACAACGGGGTGGGCCGGCGTCTCCATGAGAGCTGTGACGTCGGGATCCAGCACCGGCTTGCCTTCGGGGTAGATGTAGAACCCGGGCTTCCCGGCAGCGACCAGACGCCGCAGGCCCTCCGACACGTAGAAGCGGTCCGGGTAGGCGCTGAAGAGGCTCTCGTTGTTGTGCAGCGCGATCGCGGGACCGACCAAGCCGAGCAGCTCGAACGGCGGCATCGGTGCGAACCCGGCGAAGGCGTGGTCGGCGATGTCGAGTGGCGTGCCTTCGTCGACGATCCGACCGACTTCGCCCATGAAGCGTCCCAGCAGGCGGTTCGCGATGAACGAGGGAGAGTCCTCGGCCAGGATCGACGTCTTCTTCAACGTCTTGCCGGTGGCAAAGGCCGTCGCCAGAGTGGCGTCGTCGGTCTTGTCAGCCCGGACGATCTCGAGCAGCTGCATGACCGACACGGGGTTGAAGAAGTGGAAGCCCACGACCCGCTCGGGGTTCTTCAGATCCGCAGCCATCTCGGTGACCGAGAGCGAGGAGGTGTTCGTCGCCAGGACGCACTCGGCCGACACCACCGCCTCGACCTCGGCAAACACCTGCTTCTTGACGCCGATCTCCTCGAATACCGCTTCGATGACGAAGTCGGCATCGGCGAAGTCGTCCTTGCTTGTCGAACCCCGCACCAAAGCCCTGAGCCGGTTTGCCCGATCCATGCTGACCCGCCCGCGGCCGAGCAGCTTGTCGATCTGGGCGTGGACGTAGCCCACACCCTTGTCGACGCGATCCTGGTCGAGGTCTGTCATCACGATCGGGATCTCGAGCCGCTGCACGAAGAGCAGGGCCAGCTGGCTCGCCATCAGGCCGGCGCCGACGATGCCGACCTTGGTGACGGGGCGTGCCAGCGAGCGGTCGGGAGCGCCGGCCGGACGCTTCGCGCGCTTCTGGAACAGGTCGAAGGCGTACAGGCTGCTGCGCATTTCCTCGCTCAGCAGCAGGTCTGCAAGGGCGTTGTCCTCGGCGGCGTAGGCCTCTGCGCGCGAGGCGGTCCGGGCCGCGGATACGAGCTCGAGAGCACGCAGGGGTGCTGGCGCAGCGCCACCGGTCTTGGCCGTGACGACGCCCATGGCCGCAGCGATGGCACCCTCCCATGCGGCCTCGTCGCGATCGATCTCGGGACGCGCCACGGTGGTCCGGCCGGAGATGACATCGGCCGCCCAGGAGAGGGAGTCCTCCAGGAACATGGCGGGCTCGAACATCGCGTCAGCGATCCCCAGCTCGAAGGCTTGTGGGCCCTTGAGCATGCGGTTGGTGTTCAGCGGATTCTCGATGATGACCTTGAGGGCCGACGTGACGCCGATGAGGTTCGGCAGCATGAAGCAGCCGCCCCAACCGGGGACCAGCCCCAGGGAACACTCGGACAGAGCCAGGGCGGGCACGCCGGCGGAGATGCTCCGGTATGTCGCGCTGAGCGCGATCTCGACTCCGCCTCCTATGGCCGCGCCGTTGACAAACGCAAAGGTCGGGACCGGCAACGTTCGGAGCTGCTCGAACGTCGTGTGCCCGAGTGCTCCGATGGCCAGCGCCTGGTCGCGCTGCGTCACCTTGGGAACCCCGGTCAGGTCCGCGCCGATCGCGAAGATGAACGGCTTGCCGGTCACACCGACTCCGACGATCTCGCCAGCCTCGGCACGATCGCGCAACGTGTCCAGCACACCGGAAAGGACGGCCAGGCTCGCGGGGCCAAAGGTGTTGGGCTTGGTGTGGTCGAAGCCGTTGTCCAGGGTGATCAGCACGAACGTGCCGGTACCGCCGGGCAGGGCGATGTCGCGTGCCAGCCCCTTGGTGATGACCTCGTCGGGGAAGAGTGAGGCGAAGTTGATGGTCTCCGTGTCGATCTTCTCCGCGTCGATGGTGCTCGCGTCGGTGTTCGTGGTGTTGATGCCCATCAGGCCACAGCTCCCTGGGTCGTGTGAGTTGCGGGGGCGAGTTCCTTGCCGTAGTCGCTGTTGTGAGGGTTCTCCCAGATCACGGCGCCGCCCATGCCGATGCCGATGCACATGGCAGTGAGGCCGTAACGCACGTCAGGGTTCTCCTCGAACTGGCGGGCGAGCTGGGTCATCAGCCTGACGCCGGAGCTGGCCAAGGGGTGGCCCGTGGCGATCGCGCCGCCGTACTTGTTCACCCGGGGGTCGTCGTCGGCGATGCCGAAGTGGTCCAGGAAAGCGAGCACCTGGACGGCAAAGGCCTCGTTGAGCTCAAAGAGGCCGATGTCCTCGATGGTCAGACCGGCTTGCGTGAGGGCCTTCTCGGTCGCGGGCACCGGCCCGATGCCCATCACCTCGGGCTCGACTCCCACGAACGAATATGCCGCCAAGCGCATCCGCACGGGCAGCCCGAGCTCTGCGGCGGCATCGGCGGACGCCATGACGCAGGCGGTCGCGCCGTCGGTCAGTCCGGCGCTGTTGCCGGCGGTGACGTTGCCGTGGGAACGGAAGGGGGTCTTCAGCCCGGCGATGTTCTCCAAGGTTGTGCCGGGCCGTGGGGGTTCGTCCCTCGTGGCCAGGCCGTACCCGAGCTCGGCATGGCGGGTCGCGACGGTGACCAGGTCGGGCGTGATCCTGCCATCGGCATACGCCTTCTCGAGCTTGCTCTGGCTGGCGACGGCGTAGGCGTCGCAACGCTCCTTGGTCAGACCAGGGAAGCGGTCATGCAGGTTCTCGGCGGTCGCGCCCATCACCAGGGCGGACGGGTCGACGATCTTCTCGGAGAAGATACGCGGGTTGGGGTCGACGCTCTCGCCCATCGGATGGCGCCCCATGTGCTCGACACCCCCTGCGATGGCGATCTCGGTCGAGCCGAACGCGATGGCGGAGGCCACGCTGGTCACCGCGGTCATCCCACCGGCACACATGCGGTCGATGGAGTAGCCCGGCGTGGTGTTGGGCAAACCGGCCAACAGCGACGCCACCCGGCCCAGGGTCAGACCCTGGTCACCGATCTGGGTGGTCGCGGCGATCGCGACCTCTTCGACCCGATGCGGCGGCAGCTCGGGGTGACGGCGCAACAGCTCGCGGATGCAGTTGATGACGAGGTCATCGGCGCGCGTCTGGGCATACATGCCCTTGTCGCCGGACTTGCCGAACGGCGTACGCACGCCATCGACGAACACGACCTCACGCAGAGTGCGGGGCACTGGGTCTCCCTGGGTTGGGCAGGTGGCTGGGCAGTTGGCCAGACACAGTCGACAGGCGACCACCACGGCCTCGCCTGCGATCGACGAGAGTGATGCTACTCGTCAGTAACTTCCACCGTAACCCCGCCAGCCATTTCGGTCGCAACCTCGACGGGCCGGTTGATGGCCTCCTCGAGGATGGGGCCGGCGATGTCGATCTGCCACTGACGGGCACCCAGTGCGCGCAGCGCCTCTGTGATGGACTCAAGCGTCGGGTCAGGTGGGGGAGACCACAGCACCCGGCGGATCGAGTCGGGGGACAGCACGTTCTCGATCGGGATGTTGCGGGCCAGCGCGAACTCTCCCAAGGCTGCTCGGGCCTGGGCCAGACGAGCTGCCGCGACGGGATCGCGATCGGGCCAGGCACGGGCCGGCGGCGGGCCGTCCGAGCGCCGGGCGAGGGCGGGCAGCTCGGACTCAGGCACATGGCGTGCCCGTTCCAGTGCCGCGAGGACCTGTCGCTGGTATCGGCGAACGGACCGCGCGCTCGGGCCGTCATGGATGTCGGCGTCCGTCTTTGGGGATTTGAGCGCCAGGTCGATCAGTGCGGCGTCGGGCAGGACTCGGCCGGGCGAGACGTCGCGTTCAATCGCGATCTCTTCCCGCGTCTGCCACAGCTCACGGACCATGGCGGCACCGCGGCGGTTGCGGACCTTGTGCATCCCCGAGGTGCGACGCCAGGGTTCGAACCGAACTGGTGGGCCGGTGAACCGGGTGAGTGCGTCGAACTCCTGCTCGGCCCACATCACCTTGTCCTGAGCTGCCAGGTCGTCGGCCATGAGATCGCGGGCCTGGCCGAGAACCTCGACGTCGAGGGCGGCGTATCGGAGCCAGGGCTCCGGCAGTGGTCGGGTCGACCAGTCGACAGCCGAGTGCTCCTTGGCCAGGGTGAGCCCGAGATAGTGCTCGACCACCGCGGCGAGCCCAACCCGCGGCAGACCGATGAGCCGTCCAGCGAGCTCGGTGTCGAACAGTCGGGTCGGATGCAGGCCAACCTCAGCCAGGCAAGGCAGATCCTGGGTGGCGGCATGCAGGATCCACTCGACATCGGTCAGAGCCTCGGCGATGGGCAACAGATCGGGACACGCGATCGGGTCGACCAGCCAGGTGCCCGAGCCTTCGCGCCGGATCTGGATGAGATATGCCCGCTGGCCGTAGCGGTAGCCGGACGCGCGCTCCGCGTCGATGGCCGCCGGACCGGTGCCAGCAGCGAGGAACCTGGCCGCGCGGACCAGTCCACGCTCGTCCACGACCACGTCCGGGACGCCATCCGCGGGTATGTTAAGGGCAACCAGGACCGGAGCGATGTGAGTGACCTCACCTGCGAAGTCGGCATCGTGCGAGATGGCGCCCACCGACGAGTCGGATGGCTCAGGGAAGGCGCTGGATCGGGTATTCACAGGGCCAATCTATTTGACCTGCGGGCGCAGAGACTATTTGACCTGCGGGCCCAGGGCGTTGGCCGGTAGCACCCGCCGCTG